>Ga0209254_10000344_pt1 | contig 36081 bp, 36 predicted proteins | sample FrelakmetDIP11DI_FD_187148 | JGI IMG/M metagenome (GOLD analysis project Ga0209254, IMG submission 187148) | Freshwater lake sediment microbial communities from the University of Notre Dame, USA, for methane emissions studies - DIP11 DI (SPAdes)... | ecosystem: Environmental > Aquatic >... | reverse complement strand
CCGATCGGGGATGTCGTCCACGCGCGGATTGATCGTGAAGAAGCCGCCGCGCGTGCCGGGCTTCGCGCCGGTGCGTTCCTCGATCAATTCGTCCATCTCGGCGATGGGGTGCAGCTGCTGTCGCAGTTCTTCCGGAAAGCCCAGCGCACCCGCCAGACACGGCGAGGGATCCGCATCGGCCGCCAGCACATGACGTCCCGCGTCCGCATAAGCCTGCGCCAACAATGCTGACACTGTCGTCTTGCCCACCCCGCCTTTACCGCTAATGGCTAACTTCATCGCTCACCAATCCTCTGCGCCGCGCTTCGGCGCGTAACGCCAGCATAATCGCTGCCACGTCCATCGTGCTGACGCACATCAGCCGCGCCCGCTTCAACGCTTCATCCGACCACAACGTCTTGCTGGTCAACACTTCCTCGTCGTTCTGCATGACCAGCTGCATCAGCACTTCCAGGCTCAGATCATCGTCGGGCGTGACGAAGTGCACACAATACGAGCAACGGCCGCAGCGCCGCACGTCGTAACCGGTGGCGTCGCGTACGACCTGTCTCAGGCTCTTCCCGTCACTCAACTCGATCGGTTCGCTCATTACGTATTACGCTTCACGTTTCACGATCGAATCATCGTCAACATCATCTTAAACTTCGTCAACGCCTTCACCGCATGCGGATCGTTCGCCGGCATAATGATGGCCTCGCCCGTTTTCAATTGAAAGGGCCGGCCTGAAATCGTGATCACCGTCTCGCCGTCCAGCACCTGCACCAGCGCATCGTAAGGCGCGGTATGCTCGCTGAGTTCCTGGCCAGCATCAAACGCAAACAGCGTCACCGTGCCCGTCTTTTGATTGATCAATGTGCGGCTCACCACAGCGCCTTCCTGATAGCCCACCAACTCGGCGGTGTGCAGCACCTGCGCTGCTAAATCTTCAGCCATTTGATTCTCCTCTGTTCAGTCCTCGACGATGTGCCTCTGCTCGCAAAGCGCGCAGCACCGCCGGAATATCCAGTTGATTGGCGCACGCGTGGTCAGCCTGGCGCAGCACCTCGTCCGACCACACTGTGCGGCACGTCAAAACCCGATCGTCATTCGCCAGAACCCACTGCGCTAACAGCGCCAGACTGATATCGCCGCCGCAGTCGGTGATCTCCTCGCACAGAGCGCAGCTGTAACAACGGTTGACATCCTGTCCGGTCTGGGCCAGCACGATCAAGCGCAGGGAGGCTGCGCGTGTTCTCGTCGCCGCAGGTTGCGATGCCCCCGTCATGCTGCCGCCTTGAGCGCGCGCAAAGCGCGCAGTGTCACCCACTTATTGGGTTGCTTCTTGCGCCCAAAATCTCCCCAAGTCTTACCCGTGTAGTCATACTCCATAAGCCAGCGTCCTTGATCGTCTTGTTTGTTACGGACAAGAGTAATCGCGTTCGTCAATCGCGGATCATGACTGTACCCTAACGCGACAAGGGCTTCTACAATCTGCAATACGTCAGTCACATAGAAAACCGGAAAGCCGAACTTCCACCAGCTTTGACTGGGCTTGCTGCTGAAGCCGGCGGGATAAGCGGCGGTAGCCGGATCGACGCTTAACAGAAACTCAGCGCCCTGCTTGATGGCGCGCTTCATCAGCAGAGTGCGCTGCTTGACCGGCACCTGGCTGAAGGCCAGCATCACTTTGACCCCGCCCCAGGCGCAGGGTAACTTGTTGTTTGCTCCGCAGGCAAACAACGGGCCGCATTTTCCGGCGTAGTAGCGCACGACGGCCTGCTTGTCAGTCACAAGCGCGATGCCTTCGCCAGTGACGGTACGTGCCATCCACTCAAAGGCCGTTGCCAATCGCGGATCATCATACCCCAGTTCGAGCAAAGCCCAGCACAGGTTGCCCTGCAAGCAATCTGCGGTGCCGGATGGCGCGCCCGACGCTGTGATCTGACCGCCTGCCGCAAAAGCATGATCGAGGAAGTAGGCACAAGCCAGTGCAATACGCTTGTCTTCTTCGATCGAGGCGCCCAGCTGAGCCAGCGCGATCAGCGCCCAGACCGTCGATCGATACTTCGGATTGTAGCCGGGACCGGGCTCCATCCAAAAACCGGCCGTGTCCATCTTAGCCAAGATTGCAGCAATCGGTCCGTGTTGATGCGCTGCCTTGCGCGCCGAACGAAGTTCACGATCATCAGCAGACAATTCCATCAAATCCCGCAGCACCAGAAAACGCACGCCGGGATCATCCTTCTCCAACAGCCACGCGAGAGAATCGCCCCTCAACTGTGTTTGCCAGGACATGAACCACACCTCCTATTGCATGAAACAGTGTCGAAGGGATGACTAATTACATTGCAGCGGGATCTAACGAAAGCGTACGTACCATCATGCCACTGCCTTGAGCGCTCGCAGCGCCCGCAGCGTCACCCACTTGTTGGGTTGCCTTTTCGGACCAAAATCCACCCACGTCCGATACTCATTCTCCAACAGCCAACGCCCGTGCTCATCTTGCTTGCCACGAATCAGCGCCAGCGCGTTCGCCAACCGTTTATCGCGACCATGCCCCAGCGCAGTCAGGGCTTCGACGTTTTGCAGCAGATCCGTGACGTAGAAAACCGGGAAGCCGAATTTCCACCAACGCCGATCAGGCCTGGCGCCATTCCTGGTCGGATAACTCGCTGTCGTCGGATCAACGCTAAACAGGAACTCCACGCCCTGTTTGATCGCACGCTTCATCAACGGCGTACGTTGTTTCAGCGGTACTTTCCCGAAAGCCAACACGACTTTGACCGCGCCCCACGCGCAGGGCCGCTGATTGTTCACGCCGCAGGCAAAGCCCGGCCCGCATTTGTAGGCGTAGTAACGGGCCTCAGCCTGCTTGTCCGTAAGCGGAGCAAGGCCTTCGCCCGTCACCGTGCGCGCCATCCAGTCAAAAGCCTTCAGCAAGCGCGCGTCATCGCAACCCATTTCGCGCAGCGCCCAGCACAGGTTGCCCTGCAAACAATCGATCGTGCCTGAGGCTGCAGCCGAGGTAGAGAACTGCCCGCCGTCTGTGAGATTGTTATCCAACAGATATTCACAAGCGCGCGCCACCCGCCGGTCTTCCTTGACCGACGCGCCCAACTGCGCGAGCACAATGATCGACCAGACTGTTCCCTGATACTTGGGACTGTAACCGGGGCCAGGTTTGAACCAAAACCCCGATTGATCCATCCGCGCTAGAACGGCTGCAATTGGCCCTTGCTGATGCGCCACCTTGCGTGCCGCGCGCAGTTCACGATCATCACCCGACAAGCCCTTCAAGTCCCGCAGCGCCAGATACCGCACGCCGGGATCATCTTTCTCCAGCAGCCACGACACCGAATCGCCTCTCAACTGTGTTTGCCACGACATCGCTGAGGCCTCCAGGCAGGGCAGAAACCCGGCTTCGTCAACGCGGTTGTCCAACCAAATTGTAGCAGGAATCGAGCGCAATCAGAAAGCGGTCGCCGCGCCGGGGACAGACACACGAATTGCAGCGCTACCATTGACCGGACATTTGAATTCGCAGATGCCGCAGCCGATGCACTTGTCCCGATCAATTTGCGGCACTTGCACCGTCACGATCGATCCATCCTGCTTGGCGAACTCGCGCCTCTCCAGATAGATCGCTTTGTCCGGCAGCGGGCACATCTCTTCGCACACAATGCAATCCTGATGATCCGCCCACGCGATGCAGCGGTTCTGATCAATGTACGCTTTGCCGATCACTTGCGCGCGCTTCGCTTCCAGCGTGAGCGGCGGTATCGCCTGTACGGGACACACGTCGCCGCACGAGTTGCACGAGTAGGCACAGTAACCCAAACGCGGGATCAACAGCGGCGTCCATAACCCTTCCAATCCGGCTTGATTGAACGCCGGTTGCAGGCCGTGCGTCGGACACGATCGCATACACTCGCCGCAGCGAATGCACTTGTCGAGCATCGCCGACTCGATCACGCCCGGCGGCCGGATGAGATAATCGTCGGATCGCTGGCGCACCGCATCGGCGCGGAAGAGCGCCACACCCCCGATCGCTAATGCGGCAGCCCCAAGGAACTGCCGCCGCGAGGGATCGTACGCTTGACGCGACGCCAGTTTCAAACGGGGCTGAAATTCGATGGTGCTGCGCGGGCAAACGTCGAGACATTCCAGGCACATGGTGCATTCGGCGGGATCGCTGGCGTAGCGTTTCGTCGCATCGATCGTGCCGGTGGGGCAGACGGTGGTGCAGAGTGTGCAGCCTTTGCACTCTTCAGACACTTCACGCCGCAGCAGCGCTCCGCGGCTGATCCAGCCCAGCAAGCCGCCCAGCGGACACAGATAGCGGCACCAGAAACGCGGCGCGAGCAGATTCAGCGCGATGACGCCGACAAACACCACACCGAACAGCCACGCCTCCCGATAATATTCCGGCTGGCTCGGCAGGATCGCGGGGCGCAGCCACGCATCGATCGACGAGATCGGATCCGACAAGAACGGCACGCTGTACAATGCCATCTCGATCGAGGTCACGATCTGATCGGCGGCAGGCCACAGTGCCGTGGTGAACGTACGGATGAAGATCGTCAGCGGATCAAAGACCAGCAGCGTCAAGTTGCCCAGCAGCGCCGCAACCAGGATCCCGATCAGCAGACCATACTTGATCGATCGCCACGAGTTGGGAATGTTCGGCTGCTTATCACGCAGCGTGTGCTTGCGCAGCGGGGTCAAATCGAGCACGGTGCCGAGCGGGCATAGCCAACCGCACCAGGCGCGCCCCGCGACCACGGTCAACAACACCGTCAAGAGGACAACCGTCGAGCCGAGCAAAAACGATCGGGCGGAGAGCGCTTGCGCCAGCACGGCCAGTGGATCGAGCCGCATGATCAGGTTGACGATCTCCGGCGGCCAGCCCCCGCGCCGCGTCATGATCAACAGCACGATTACGAGCAATAGCACCGTGATCTGTACGATCTTGCGTGCCGTGATCCAGCGCCTGAACGATCTACGCGCCGACATCGATCTCCTCGATGCGGAGGTTCTTGAGATCACTGCGGCCTAGTCCACGCTGTGCTCCCGCTTGGATGTACGCCAGATCCTCGGGCTGCAGGCCGAACAACGTTGCGGCATAACTGTCGGCCGCCACGATGTCAGGACTTGCCACGATGGTGTTCATCTGCTTCACGTCATTCAGGTCGCCGCCTGTTGGACCGTTGGCCATCAACATGCGCACGGCATCGATCACGGTGAGTTTGGGGCGCACGAGACCGGTGAGGTCGGCCAGGCGTTGACCCATATCGCCGTGAATAGCCTGTCGATCCCAGATCAAACCCATGAGATTCTTCATACCCAGCGTCAGCCGCGCCAGGCTATGATCCTTCGCAATCGGCACATCGATCACGACATCGGCTTTCAGCGCGTCGTCGTAGACCGCGCTCTGCCGCAGCGACTTGGCTTCCGGAATGTCGGTGGGCACGAACTTCAGGCGCGACATCACAGCCATCTCACCGCCGGCAGCCTTCACCTGTTCGGCAATGCCGCTGACCTCATAGGCCTCTTCCGCCGATCCGCCAAAGGGATAATCCATCACGCGCACACTGCGCGCGCCTGCCTCAAGGCACAGTTTCACTAATGCGCCTACCACCCACGGATTGGTCGTCGCAGCATATTCGTAAGTGTGATAAGCCACGCAGATATTGGGCTTGATGATCACGCTGGCATCGCGCGGTACGAAGCGCTCCATGCCGCCCAACGCGGCGACGGCGCGCCGCACCATGGCTTCCGGCTCACCCGATCGCGCCACGACGAGATCCGGCGAACCCATTGGAGTTGAAGTGGGCTGCGCAGGAGCAGGCGTATCTGCCGCACCCGAAGCGGTCGTCGGTGCAGCGACTGTCGGCGGAATCGAAGTCGGTTGCGTGGATTGGACAGCACTGGTTGTGGGCGGTGTGTGCGTTTCACTCGCGCCGCACGCGGTCAAAAACTGATTGAGCGTCACAGCGCCCAGACCAGCCGCGGCGCCGCGCAGGAACCGTCTTCGATTGATCGGGGTGGTCATGGGAATCGATTCCTTTCCATTTAGAATTCCCCCGCTTACCTTGCTAGAACGCATCTCAAAATCTCTGATTTGTCATTCTGAGGAGCCGCGCAGCGGTGACGAAGAATCTCTAGCACGGATTGGCTAAGTGGTTGACTAAAGCAGAGATTCTTCGCTCACTTCGTTCGCTCAGAATGACACTCCTGAAAGAGTCTTCAGATAGTCCTTTACCCTACACCTTGACGCGCGTGACCAGCACTTCCAGATAACGCGATTTGACCTGCTGGGTCGCCATGGCTTGCTTGATGGGCGGCAGGCGCAGAATCACGCCGAAGATCGCGCCCATCATGCGGTGACTGAACAGCGCCTTGTTGTCGAAGATCAAATCCTGCAAATTGCCGCGTTCGAGCGCCATTACGACGAAGCGATGTGTGGAATTCAACGGCGTGATAATGCGCTCCGGGCGCGCTTCCAGCAAGATGCCCTTGGTCGGGCAGACGCGCACGCACACCCCGCAGCCCAGACACACGTCTTCATCCAGTTTGGCGCGGCGCTTGTTGGGCTTGTGCGGATCGTTGGCCGAGACCAGCGTCATCGCTTCGACGGGGCAGATATTGACACACTTGCCGCAGCCGTTGCACACCTCGGCCACGAGGCGCGGCTGATAGCTGCTGGAATGGATGGGCATTTCCGCGCCGTATTTGCGCAAGCCGACCAGCGCCTCGCAGCAGCAGCCGCAGCAGTTGCAGATGAACGCCGCGCCCTCGCGCACGTTGTCGCCAAACTGCACCAGGTTGAGATCGTAGGCTTGTTGCAGCAGATCGCGCCCCTCAACTTTGTCGACCCGGCGGGCGTAACCGTGGCGAATCAGTGAATCCGCCGTGCCGTGAAACGTCATGCAGATGTCTAGCGGCTTATCGCACGCCTGCTCGATGTGCTGCTTCTTGTGGCGGCAGTAGCACAGGCTGATGCCCATGTGCTCGGCGGTGTCGATCACCTGGCTGGCGCGTTCATAATCGAGGACCTGTAGTGAAGCCCCATTGTGCAACTGCGCTTTCGTCTGCTCAATGGCCGGTTCGTTGACGAAGATGCGACCCAGAACCGTTTCGCCGTCGAGCAGCAGGGCGCGCATGAAATCTTCTTCGACGGTGATGTATTCGTAGAACAACTCGCTCAGTAACTTCTGATCGATGTCACCGCGCACACGCATCATCGAGAATTCAAAGAAGCCCGCCATGGGCGGCGGCAAGACGTAGATCGTGTCGCCGTTGCGCGTGGGCATATCCAACAGGATCGCGCGCGAGGCCAGGCCTTCCAGCACGTTGCGCGCTTCGGCCTCATCGATCTTCCAGATGGCGGCAGCCTTCTTCGCGTTAAACGGCTTAACAGGCAACTGCGATACCAGCGCCGCTTCGCGCTCGCTGAAGAGCAGCGCCAGGATCTTGAAGAGCAGATCGGTCGGCGGTGCGCCTTGCGGGAAGCGGTTCAACCGATCGGAGAGCTGCTGATACGCGGATTTTGAGGTGAGATGTGCCATGAATCCTCCAATGCCTCTCCCTCCACTGAGAATCGGGGGAGGGTCGGGGTGGGAGTCACTACCACAAATCTTTCAGGAACTTCAACTTCTCCACATCATGAAAGGCCTGACCGCCTTCATGATGATTGAATTCGTACACGCTGATCTGCTTCGGCCCGGCATAGTGATTGTACGCGGCAAACACCGTGCGCGGCGGGCAAATCTCGTCCATGAGACCGGCGGAAAACAGTGCTGCACATTGGGCCCGCGCGGCGAAGTTCAAGCCGTCAAAATACGCCAGCGTGTTGAACACCGTCTCGATCTTGGTGCGATGCGTCTTGCAATAGCGGCCGATCTCGTTGTAGGGATCGGCATCGGTGATCTCCAATGCCGATCGATACGCGCACAAAAACGGCACGTCGGGCATCGCTCCGGCCAGATCGGGGACCAGGCCCGCCGCCGCCAGGGTGATGCCGCCGCCCTGACTGCCGCCCGTCACGACGATGCGTTGCGGATCGATCGCGGGATGCGATCGCGCTGCTTCGATGGCGCGCACCGCATCCATGAAGACGCGGCGATAGTAGTAGGTCTGCGGATCGAGCACGCCGCGCGTCATGAAGCCGGGATGCTGCGGATTCGATCCGTCGGGCTCCCGATCGGGCGTGTCACCCGATCGCCACGTGCTGCCCTGCCCGCGCGTGTCCATCACCAAGTGCACGTAACCCGCGCTGGCATACAGCAGCCATTCGTGCGGCAGGCCCCGGCCGCCGCCGTAACCGATGTATTCCACGATGCACGGCAAAGGGCCGCTGGCCGATCGGGGCTTGAGGAACCACCCCTTGATCGGCTGGCCGCCGTAACCGTTGTAAGTCACATCGTACACATCGATCAGCGCCAGCCCGGCATCGATCGGATCAAACTTCGCGCCGAGCGGAAACGATCGGGCTTCTTGCAACGATCGCTGCCAGAATGAATCAAAGTCGGCCGGTTCGTTGCGCGGAGGGAGATAGACTTGCAGCTGCTCGAGAGGAAGATCAAAGAACATGATGGCTCCGTTATTCACGCCACACGTACCACGGCGCCTGTGGCGTCATGCGTGTGGCGTGAGAAAGGCGATCTACAACGGAATTGCCAGCAGCCGATCGAGTTCGGCTTTCGATTGCTGATCGATCACGGCATGCTGGCTCTGACCATGCGCATCCATCGTCACGACGGCGGGGAAATCCTTGACCTCGATCACCCACATCGCTTCAGGTACGCCGAACGAGAGTTTATACACGCCCAGCACTTTGACGACGGTCTGCGCGATGAGCGAAGCCGCACCGCCGATGGCATGCAGATACACGCCCGGCGTATCCGCGCAGCCTTGCAAGGTCTTCGGGCCCATGCCGCCTTTGCCGATGACGGCCTTGACGTTGAAGTGGCGCATGACATCGGCTTGATACGGCTCTTCGCGCGTGCTGGTCGTGGGGCCGGCAGCCACGAAGCGATATTCCTTCGTGTCCAGGCCGGCCACCACCGGCCCGCAGTGATAAATCGCGCCACCGTTGAGCAGCGGCTTGATGGCTTCGTAGACTTCGAGATCGTCGCCCTGCGGTTCGCGTGATTTCTTGATGAACGTCTCGTGCATCCACTTGTGCGCCGCGTCGCGGCCCAGCATCATCACGCCGGACAGCGCCACCGGATCGCCTTTGTGCAGATCGAGAATGGCTTCGTTGCTAATGGGGAGTGTTAGTGGTTTCATAGATTCCTCGAATTCAACCCTCACCTCTGCCCTCCCAAAGGGCGAGGGTGTTCTCCCTTCAGTCCGTGGGAGAAGGGCTGGGGATGAGGGTGAGTCTATTCGTACTTTACTTCCTCGCCGCGCACGATCAGCTTGCGATGGCGGTGCGCCCAGCACATGTACGACACGGACACGAAGAAACTGGCCGGCAAGCGATGCATGCCCGTCATCTTCGTCGCCAGCACCGTGGTCTTGCCGCCGAAGCCCATCGGGCCGATACCGAGTTGATTGGCCTCGTCGGTCAGGCGTTTTTCCAGTGCGTCTAGATTGAGATCGGCGTTGGCATCTTCCATCGGGCGGAAGAGGACTTCCTTCGAGGCGTAATACGACGAGCCGCGATCACCGCCGATGGCCACGCCGAGGATGCCGGGCGCGCAACCCTGCCCCTGCGCCTTCTGTACCGCATCGAGCACGACTTTGCGCACACCAGCCAGATCGCGTCCCGCGCCGAGTTGGTTGTTGGGCAGCGAATATTGTGCGCCCACATTTTCGCAGCCGCCACCCTTCAACATCAACTCGACGGTCAATTCATCGCCCTCGACCTCTTCGAAGTGGATCGTCGGGAAGGCATCATCGCCGAGATTGTTGCCGCTATTCTTCTCGGTGAGCGAATCGACGGCGTTGGGGCGCAGGTACGATTTCTTGGTCGCCTCCACAATCGCGTTGCGGATCTGTTCACGCAGTTTGCGTGTGCTCCAGCCTTCGGGATAGTGGACGTAGAAGATGGGTGTGCCGGTGTCCTGACAGATCGGCGTGGAGTTTTTGCGCGACAAATCCACGTTGTCGAGGATCGTGATCAGCGCGCTCTGCGCCGCCGAGCCTTGCTCCTCCCGAGCGCGCGCGGCTTCCAACGACTGCTGCACGTCGGTCGAGAGGTTCGTCGAGGTGAAACGGATCAGTTCTACTAATTCGGATGTGAGGTCTCGCATAGAGTTGCTCCCCTTTTCAATCTTTGCCACAGAGGCACAGAGAATTTCACCTGTTAACTCCGTGTCCTCGCCGTTTCCGACGCTCTTGCAGAGCGTCGGCGGCGCGCTTGGCGCTGTGTCTCTGTGGCCGTTTTTCTTAGGCTGGCACAGGTTCCTTTGCCGCAACGTGATGCAAATTCTTGGCCGCGATGAAACTCAGGCCGTGCTCCGTCAGCGCGTGCGCGGTGCGATTGACGGCATTGTGTTTCTCCAGGTAGTTGAGTTCCAACAGCGGCATCGATCCGCTCTCGACCACTTCGGCCTTGTCGCGGAAGTAATCGAGGATGTCCGACGGATGTTCGAGCGTCGGCTCGATGTCGGGATCGCCGCCTTCGTGCTTGGCGGAGATGTTGGGCACGTGGCCGGCCAACGCGATCAGTTCATCGCGCCGCAGGTACGGCTGCCGCACGATCGATTTCCACGTCTCGGTGATGTGATGCTCGAAGCGCACCACACTTTCAAAGTCCAACTCGCGGCGCACCTCGGCGCACAACTCGATGGTCTGGTTGTTGACCGAGTTGCTGAAGTTGAAACCGATGAGCGGCGAAGTCCCATCGGGCCGCGAGAATAGCTTCGCGCCGATCAAAGTCCACAGCACGGCGAAGGGATTGTCGTTGCCCATGAACACCGAGATCTTGAACTCAACGTCGATGCCGAGCTTGTGCAGCAGATAGCCCACCAGCACCGTGCCTGGATTGGTGTTGAGCACCTGTCGCGTGCCGTACGTGGTGTAGTAATACAAGAACTCATCCGCCCACTTCAACGGATAATCGTTGGGCGAACCGATGCCCGTAAAGTAACCGGTGATCGTCGCCGGCCCGTTGAGATGGATGTTCGATCCGTCGGTGCCCTTGGTGTCCAGCGTCTCCACGTAACTCGCGCCGACGATTTGCATCGCAGCCGCAATCGCCAGCATGTCACCTTGATCGGCTTCCGATTCCTTCATCTTGCGCACACGGATGTAGCGGCCCGGCATCAACTCGTGATTGGCGATGGCCTGCTTCGCTTCGGTGATCAGCCACGGGAAGTATTGAAACGCACTGATCTCCAGGGTGACCGCAAAGTCATCGGCAAACTTCATAGTGTCCGCTTTCGGCCCTAACACCTTGCGGCGATACTCGGCTTCGCTGATGAATACGCCTTTGTCGCACTGCTCGATCAGCCAGTCGAGATCGGCGCGGTACGGCGATTTGATCGCGTCGAGTTGGCGCAGCAAGCTCGGCAAAGCGCGCGCGGCCTTGGCCTTCCGATTGATCTCCTCTGGCCCGCCGTATTTCTCGACAACTTTCAATAGTTCATTGACGATAGTCGTATCAGGATTCAACAGCAGATCGTTGATCGCGTTAAGATTATCGGCGGGGATCAGCAATCGATCGCGTAAGTGATCGGTCATGAGTCGCCTCCTTACAGCGCTGCTTCTAGCTCATCGACTTTGTGGCCGTCCAGCATCTTCTCGAGTTCGGCCAGTTGGTCGTCCTTGATGCCGAACCAGTTCTCGGGCTGCGGGAATTGACGCTCGGTCACTTCGGCCACATACTGCTTCAGGCCATTGAGGATCACTTCGCCGGCATTGCCAAAGACCTTGGCCATCTTGGGCGTGAAGCGCGGATACAGGCCGAACATGTCGTGGAAGATCAGCAGTTGGCCGTGTGCGTGCGGCCCGGAGCCGAGAGAAATGATCGGGATGTGGGCGCGCTCGGTGATGATCTTCTGCACGCGATCGGGGATCATCTCGAACAAGATCGAGAACGCACCGGCCTCTTCGAGGATCTTGGCGTCCTCGATGATGCGCGCGGCCTGCTCGGCGCCTTTGCCCTGCACCTTGAAGCCGCCCAATGCCGAGACGCTCTGCGGGGTCAGGCCCAGGTGGCCCATCACCGGAATGCCCGCGTCGGCGATGGCTTTCACGCGCGAGGCCATCTGCCGCCCGCCTTCGAGTTTCACCGAGTCGCAGCCGGTCTCGGCCATGAAGCGGCCCGCGTTGCGCACCGCGGTTTCATCGGAGGGCTGATAGCTCATGTACGGCATATCGCCGATCAGCCAGCTCGTAGGCGAGCCGCGCCGCACGGCCGCCGTGTGGCGCATCATATCGTCCATCGTCACGGGCAGCGTACCGTCGTAGCCCAGCATCGTCATGCCCAGCGAGTCGCCGGTCAGCACCATGTCGATACCGGCCTTCTCGACAAGGTAGGCCATCGCGTAATCATAACAGGTGATCATCGTGATGGGCACGCCGTCGGTCATCTTCTTGAACAGATCGGGCAGCGTCATCTTCTTGCGGTCAGCCATGCTATGCTCCTTTTGGGGTGTGGGGCGGGTAGGGATCAGTTGATCAGGGATCAGGGATCGGGTCATTGGGCAGGCTTAGCGCCTGATGATAGTTTGAGGCTTTTTGGCGGCAAAGTCAATGAGAGGGCGTCACATTTTTAGGTGACAACCCTCACCCCTAGCCCCTCTCCCACACTGTGGGAGAGGGGAAAATGCGCCTCCCCTGTTCGTAAGAACGGGGGAGGACGGGAGGGGGTTAATGCACTTCCGGCACGAAGGTCTGATCCGTCATGGGGGGGCGGACGTAGCCTTTGTCATCCTGGCGCGGCGGCAGTTTGATCTGCTCCGGCGTCAGGTCTTGATACGGGATCTTGCTCAGCAAGTGCGCGATGACGTTCAGGCGGGCGCGCTTCTTGTCGTCGGCGTTGACCACGTTCCACGGCGATTGCTTGGTGTCGGTGTAGGCGAACATGGTATCTTTGGCGCGCGAATACTCCACCCACTTCGATCGGCTCTCCAGATCCATCGGGCTGAGTTTCCAGCGCTTGGTCGGATCGTCGATGCGCGCCTGGAACCGCCGCTCCTGTTCCTCGTCGGCGACCGAGAACCAGTACTTGATCAGGACGATGCCCGATCGGATCAGCATCTTCTCGAATTCGGGGCACGAGCGCAGGAACTCCTGATACTCTTCCTCGGTGCAGAAGCCCATGACGCGCTCGACGCCCGCGCGGTTGTACCAACTCCGATCGAACAGCACCATCTCGCCGGCCGCGGGCAGATGTGGCACGTAGCGCTGGAAGTACCACTGTGTCTTCTCGCGCTCCGTCGGCGTGCCGAGGGCCACCACGCGCGCATAGCGCGGATTCAGGCTCATCGTGATCGTCTTGATCGCCCCACCCTTCCCGGCCGCGTCGCGTCCCTCGAAGAGGATGACGACCTTCAAGCCCTGCGCCTTGATCCACTCCTGCATCTTCACCAACTCGATCTGGAGCCTGGCGAGTTCCTTTTCGTAGTCCTTCTTGTTCAGCTTCTCGCGTTTCACCTTGACGTCGGTGTGCTTCGCGTCAAGATCGGCCACGGCCACGAATTCTTCTTTGCCTTCACCGTCGTGGTTGCGGTTCTTGACTTTGGCTTTCTCTTTGGGCTTGTCTTTGGGTTTAGCTTTTTTGGACATGAGGGCCTCCTGAAGATCCGACGTTGACAAACAAAAAAGACCCGTCACAAACGGGCCTTAATGCTCTATCGTGGTAGACGATTGATTCGCAGCAACTGACCTGCGGCAGTAGAAGATGCTTCAATCGCGAGGTGAATACGTCGCGCCAGCGCCGCAAAATCAGGGTCGTAAGTGCAAACGATGACACCGGAATGATCGGGGCGGTTTTCATGCAAGCGCACAAAGTGGCGACGATTCAGGGTCAGTACCATCCGCTGCTCGCTCCATGCAAAATCCAACACGGCCTCATCAGCCAATGCTTGATTCGCCCGGCCAGTTTCTTGAATGGTCAACACATCGTGTCCGAACCGCCGCAGTTCTTCGACAACCGGCAGCGGAAAATTCTCGTTTGAGTAGAGCCGCGCCATGGTCAGGCCGCCTCGTTCTCACGAATCTGTTGCTCGATTTCATCTTTGTGCGCCCGCGCATAGGCCCACGCATTGGCCAGGTCCTCAGCATGCAGAGTGGGATAAGCACGCAACAGATCGGCCTCGCTAGTGCCCAATTCACGTGCGCGCACCAATACCCACACCGGAATCCGCGTCCGCACGATGCACGGTTCGCCGCCGCTAATTCCCGGCGTGCTCTCAATGCCCGGGTACGCCTCACCCAGATCACGCGCAACCCATTGCAACACTTGCGCCTTCTCAGCCCGGGTTAGACGGGAAAGGTATTTTTCGGCATCCTGCAGCACGGACATGGAACATCACCTGCTTTCGCTGAACTGTTCTTCGCCTATCAGAATTATAGCACCGCCCAAAGTGAGCGCAAAAATCCCGAGCGGCAATTGATGAACATCGGACACACGGATACAGCGATTAGCGCATCCGCTTATCCGTTGGCAATCTGTTGCCTATTGTATGCCGAAACGCCGCCAAAGGCCAAACGTGATCCGCAGAACGCTTTTCCTGAAAAAAAAAACGAATCACCGAACAGACCGCATCCATTCAATGATTCATTGTATGACAAATTCAGTTGAAAAGCCAAATTACGCCGGCACGGCCACAGGCTCCAATTTCGGCTTCTTCTCCTTCACCGGCTCGGGCGCAGGCTCCTGGAAACCGACCGGCAGCAGCCCCGCTTCACGCACGATGCGCGGCACGATCTCTTCCCAGCCCACCGCCATCAGGTGGATGCCGTTCACGCCCGGCTTAGCCTTCACCTTCTCGATCAACTCCAGCGCGATCTGCACGCCTTCTTCTTCCACCTTGTCGCCCGCGTTCTCTAGACGCTTGATCAGCTGATCGGGGATGGTGATGCCCGGCACTTCGTCGTTCATGTACTTCGCCATCTTCAACGACTTGATCGGCGTGATGCCGACGAGGATGTATACCTTGTCGAGCACGTCACGCTTCGCCAGCGCTTCCAGCCAGATGTCCAGACGATCGGCGTCGAACACGAGGTTAGTCTGGAAGAACTGCGCGCCGGCGTTGACCTTCTTCTGCTCGCGGATCGCCTGGAAGCGCGGCTCGCTGGCGTAGGGGCTGGCCGCCGCGCCGAGGAACATCTTGGGCGGGAACTTCATCTCGCGCCCGTCCAGATATTTGCCCTCGTCACGCATCCGCCGCAGAATCCACAACATCTGGATCGAATCGATATCGATCACGTCGAGGCGGCTCATCGGCGACGGCCCCATGCGCGCATTATCGCCCGAGAGACACAGGATATTCTTCACGCCCAGCGCCGTCGCGCCCAACACTTCCGATTGCAGGCCCACGCGCGTGCGATCGCGCGCCGCGATCTGCATCACCGGCTCCGCGCCGTTCTGCAGCGCGAAGACACTGCACGCCCAACTCGACATCCGCGCAGTCGCCGAAGGACTATCGGTGAAGTTGATGGACGCCACGTAGGGTTTGATTAGATTGATATTTTGCGTGAGTTTCTTCGTCGCCGTGGTGAGCGGCGGTGCGACCTCGGCCGTCACGACAAACTCGCCTGCCTTCAAGCGGCGCTCTAATTCCGATTGCGGTTCAGTGTACGCGGGCGCGTGATACTTCGCATCGCCTTGCCACCAATCGGGCTGGCGCACCGGCTCGAACACTGACTCCCACGCTTCATGGCGCGTCTCCTTCGACATCACTCCGCCGAAGAATGTCTTCACGCCGACCTTGCGCATCTGATCCCACACGTCGCCCCACGTTTCCGTTCCGACTTTATCCCAGTCAAGCGGCGGCAGCACTTCCAGCAGTTTTTCCGATCGGCCCATCTTCTCCGATCGTTCGTAAATCTTGTACCAGATGCAGGGCCGCGTCTCATCGACGTAGCAGTGTTCAGAAGTCGATCCACCGCACGGGCCGTTGCGCACACCCTTGGGGCACTCCATCGAACAGATGAAAGCGGTCTCTTGCAGCAGGCAGTTGCCGCACATGCGACAGCCAAACAGCGCGCCTTTGATGACGCGCTCGGTGGCAGCCAGCAAGCGGCGGCTGGGCTTTTCGCGCTTGAAACCGTAATAGGGCGGTTGCCAACGGCGGGCGGGCGTAAAAATGGGCATGGGCAAGTACTCCTACATGTAGTATCGAGTCTAGTATAGTAAGGGAAGCACAACGGGATTAGTGCCAAATGTCATATACTTTATTCCTGCCTATCATTATACCAGTCCAAAAACGAACCGGCGAGGAGCGCGCTGACGTCACAGCTTCAGCGCGCTCCTCGCCGGGTGGCGGCCAGCCGATTGGTTGCCTACTTCCCAATAACCATCCCCGCCGGGTCGATTTCACGCAGCACCTGTCGTTCTTCGGCGGTCGGCGGTTGGGTCGTCTCGAGCTTGTCGGAGATCAGTATTTCCATCGAGCTGTTGGCGCGAACGTCGTCCAGCGTCACACCTGGATGCAGCGCCAGCAGTTTCAATTGCTTCGTTGCGTCGTCAAAGCCGTATACGCCCAACTGCGTGATCACACGATACGGGCCGCTGCTCCGGGGCAATCCCGCCCGTTCGCGTGCCCCTGCGCCGTCGAGATAACCTGGCGTCGTGACGAAGTCGACCCGCTCGACAAACTTCCGCTGGTCCTGCCGCATGATGATGATGGTGCGATGGCACAGCGATCCGATATCGTTCGCGCCGCCGCTTCCGGGCAGTCGTACCGTCGGATGATCCCACTCGCCGATGACAGTGGTGTTGATGTTGCCAAACCGATCGATCATCGCGGCCCCCAGGAAGCCGTAATCGACGTAGCCGGCCTGGCAGGCGCTCATCACGTCGTGCATGCTGGAGGCCGCAGCGGCGTGATAGAACGTGCGCGAATCGCCCACCGAGATCGGCAGGGTTGGCACGCGCGGCCCGATGCCGCCCGCCTCGAAGATGATCAACAGCCCCGGCGCGTGCGTACGCTGCGCCAGCAACGCGGCGAGCATCGGCAGGCCGGTGCCCACCAACACCGATTTCTTGTCTTCCAGCAAGTGTGAGGCGACGGCGATCAACAATTCGGTTGAAGTGTATTCTGCGGCTATGGCTGCCATACTATGCCTCCCGTGACGTCACGAGTGACAGAATGTCCAAACTAGACAGATAGTGTCATGCTGAGCGACACATGCACCGCACAAAACCGCCTGCGGTGCAGTGCAGGTGAGCGAAGCATCTCTCATCATTGGCCGAGATTCTTCGGCGCACGCCCTGTCCGCGAAGCGGGGGCGCGCATGGCGAAAACGCGCCTCAGAATGACACCTATTGGGGTGTCTTTTTGATTCGCCGACTCGCTACTTCCTCTTCAACCACGGCGCATGCATCGGCGCGCGGAGTTGCTCCACCTGCTTCAAGTAATTCAACTGCTTGATGCCGCCCGCCAGCTCCAGATACTCGTCGAAGTCCGCGACGCCATACACATACTTCTCAAAGTAGGCCGCCGTCCCCTCGGGCGTCCGTGCTCGATCGAGCCACTCGCCGATATGATCCTCGTCGAAGAAATACAGATACGGCATCAACGTCGGATGCGCGCCGTGCGGCACTTCGCACACCGCATCCACCACGTAGAACGGGATCGCCGTGCGGCACGGTTGATTGCGGATCACTTCCTCTTCGACGATCTCTTCCGTCGTGATGATCACGCGCCGCGCGGCCCGCGCCAGTTCGAAATCCTCCACGATGATGCCATCGATCTGCGCGTTGCCGTACATATCGCAGCGCGGCACATGGAACATCGCGACATCGGGGTACGCCGCCGGGATCAGGCACACCGGCTTGCCGCTCCACGGATCCTCCACCACTTTGCAGGCGCTGTGCTGCAGCGTATCGGTGCCCAGCATGTTGCGCGACGGGATGAACGGAATGCCCATCATGCCCGCGAGGAAGCGCCATTGATAGCCCGCGTTGGAAATTTCGGCGACGACGCGGCACTGGCCGCTTTCCACCGCGCGGCGGCCGGCGGGCGACAGTCCGCGCAGTTCGTGGCCGAACGCATAAGCCACCTCCACCCGATCGACACACCCGGCCCCGATGAGCAGATCGATGTCGTGCACGGCGGTTTTGCCCGCCATGATCAAATGGCGTCTGCGCTGCCGGATGATCTCGTACACGATCGCCATCGCCACGCGGATGTGGCCGAAGCCGCCCGACGCGATGAAATCGCCGTCGTGAACAAACTGCGCGACAGCGGCTTCTACACTCATCCGCTTGTCGCGCAGATCACGTGATTTGTTGTCGCGAATCCACTCGCGATTCTCATCGGGGTCGTGCCAGCCGATGAGTTCGCCGTGACCTTCCGCAAGGATCTTCATATGACCTCCCTGCTATCACCCTCCCCCGTCAAAACGGGGGAGGGCCGGGGTGGGGGTCCATCTACACCGGCATCTGGAATGACATGATCGTCAGCGTGCCGTAGATGAATGCGGCGATGCCCAACGCGATCGCCGCGCCCGCCAGCACACGTCTGAAAGCGTTGATGCGCTGAATATCGGTGAGCACCACGTACGCTCCGGCCAGCGCGTGCACCAGCACGGTAAACAACAGCGCGATGTCGATGGCCTTCCAGATCGGATTACTCAGCCGCTCGACGACCACCGTCCGAAAATCGATCTCCCACGGCGGATAGTGCATCACGGCCATGTGAATGCCCAGGAAAACCAACAAAGCGATCGCGGTGATGCGCTGCATTTGAAAAATTCGCATGGATGGCCTCCTAGGCGTGATAGAGCAGCGCCTGCAAGATCAACAGACCGCCGACGGCCGTGAAGAACGCCGCCACGGCAAACGCCGCATAGAACATGCTCTTGCGATAATCGATCACGTTGAAGTAGTGCACGATCAGCAGACGCACCCCGTCAAAAGCGTGGTAGGCCACCGCCGCCAGCAGCGCGATCTCCATGATCTTGAATGGCGGGCTCTGCACCACCGCCAACGTCGCGTCGAAGGCAGCCGCGCCCTGCGTGGCCGAGCCGATGACGAGGATGTGCATGAACAGGTACAGAACCAGCGCCATGCCGGTGAAGCGGCGCAGCACAAAGCTGATGAAGCCGGTGCTTTTGTACATGTAGGTCTCCTTGCCATTCGTAAAACGTAAGGCGTAAACCGTAATTGCGCCGTTTACGTTTTACGTTTCACGTTTTACTTACGGGCAACGCCAGCGTCTTCTGCCGTTCCACACGCGCTTCTTCCACCGCCAGCCGCTTCTGCGCCAGCTTGCGCAGCGTCTCGATCGCTTGCGTGGGATTCAGGTTCTTCGGGCAGGCGTCGATGCAGTTGAAGATCGTGTGGCAGCGATACGGTCCATCTTCGCCGCTGAGATCGGCGAGGCGCTCGCCGGGCGCAGCGTCGCGCGGGTCGAGCACGCGCAGGAACGCCTTCAACAGCGCGTGCGGGCCGATGTATTCCTTGGTCATCGCAATCACCTGACACGACGAATAGCACGCGCCGCACATGATGCACGTCTCGGCGTTGTGGATCGCCTCCACTTCTTCCGGGCTGATGCGAAATTCCTTCTCGGGCATGTTGTCCGGCGGGATCAGCCACGGCTTAACACGCTCATACTGCGCCCAGAAACTGGTGCGATCCACCACCAGGTCTTTGATGATGGGCAGGTAGGACAGCGGCTTGATGGCGACGCGGCCTTTGCCGTCCAGCACGCGCGTGAGCGGCGTCTTGCACACCAGCAGGTTGCGCCCGTTGACGTTCATCGCGCACGAACCGCAGATCGCGTGACGGCACGATCGGCTGAAGGTCAGGCTCCCATCGAGCTCGGCCTTGATGGTGTGCAGCGCATCGAGGATCGTCGTGTCGGCCGTCAGCGGCACCGTGAAGTCCTGCATGTACGGCTTCTTGTCGTTGTCGGGATTGAACCGTTGGATTCGAACCGTAGCGGTGGTAGGTTGGGAATCGGGCATGTTTGATGGCTCCATGCGTAAAACGTGATGCGTAAAGCGTAAGGGGTGCTTTTACGTTTTACGCATTACGTTTTAATATTTTCTTTCCTGTGGCGGATACTTCTCGTAATTGATGTTGACCGGCTTGTAGTCCAGCTGCGGCCCTTCGCCTTCACCCTGCGGATGCGCCAGTGTGTGTTTCAGCCAATTCTGATCGTCGCGGGCAGGATGATCGGTACGCCAGTGCGCGCCGCGGCATTCCGTGCGCGCGATGGCCCCGGCGACGATCACTTCGCTGAAGTCAAGCAAGTGCTCCGTCTCCAGCGCGCCGAGCACGTCGGTGTTGAAACGGCTGCTCTTGTCGCGGATGGGCGCATGGGCAAAGCGCTCCTCCAAGCGCTTGATGTCCTGCATGGCGATCTGCAACTTTTCGCCAGTGCGAAACACACCGCAATTGATCGTCATCGTCGTCTTCAGCTCGTCGGCGATCTTGTCGATGGATTCCTTGCCGGGATTGTCCATGCGCGATCGGATGCGCTGGCGATTCCGCTCGGCCGGATCACCCGCGATCGGGTACAGCTTGGCTCCGCCTTTGATGAACTCAGCCAGCGCAAAACCCGATCGGCGCCCGAACACTGACGCCTCGAGCAGACTGTTTGTGCCCAAACGATTCGCGCCGTGCACGCTGATGCAGGCACATTCACCCGCCGCGTAAAATCCGACGACGGGCGTGCCCTGCGCATCGGCGATGACCTGCCCGTTGACATCGCACGGAATCCCGCCCATGCTGTAGTGCGCCGTTGGCTGGATGGGGACGAGCTGATCGATCGGGTCGGTGCCGACGAAATCGATCGCCAGTTCGCGCACCTGCGGCAAGCGCTGCAAGATCTTCTCGCGCCCCAGATGCCGCAGATCGAGATAGATCGCATCGTGATCGGCTTCGCCGCCGCGCCCTTCGTTGATCTCCTGCTGCTCCGATCGGCTGACCAGATCGCGCGGGGCGAGTTCCATCTTCGATTTGGCGTAACGCTCCATGAAGCGCTCGCCTTTGCTGTTGAGGAGATAGCCACCCTCGCCGCGACAGGCCTCGCTCATGAGGATGCCGTGCTTGTACAGGCCGGTCGGATGGAACTGCACGAACTCCATATCCATCAGCGGCACGCCTGCATTGTACGCAATCGCCACGCCGTCGCCGGTGTTGGCGTGCGCGTTCGACGTGATCTTGAACGCGCGGCCATAACCGCCCGTGCCGAACATCACCGCTTTGGCGCGTATGGTGTGAATCTCGCCGGTGAGGATGTTCATCGCCACGACGCCGCGGCAGATGTTGCCCTCGACGATCAGATCCATGCAGTACCATTCGCTGTAGAACTTCACGCCGTGGCGCAATGCTTGCTCGTGAACGGTGTGCAGCAGGACGTGGCCCGTCCAGTCGGCGGCGAAGCAGGCGCGCGGCGCACTGTGCCCGCCGAAGCGCCGCTGGTTGACGCGCCCGTCGGGCGTGCGGCTGAACACGCAGCCCATGTGCTCGTATTCGTAGATCACGCGCGGCGCGTCGTTGATCATGATCTCGATCGCATCTTGATCGCCCAGCCAGTCCGAGCCTTTGATCGTGTCGAAGATGTGCGATTCCAGGCTGTCCGAGGGTTCAGCACCTTCCGGCACTTGCTCCAGCGGACCTTCCGCGCCAGTGCTAGGGACGGGTCGCGTATTGCCCAGCGCCGCGGCGATGCCACCCTGCGCGGCCCCGCTGTGTGAGCGCAGCGGGTGGACCTTCGACAACACGGCGACGTCTTTCACGCCCTGCTGGCTGGCGATCATGGCCGCCCATGATCCTGCCAGGCCCGCACCAACGACAATGACATCGTGAGTGAGGGGTTCGGGTTTGGACATGCGGATCCTTTCTGCGAAAGTTTTGAAATCAAACAGTTGGTTGAACCTGATTAACGTGACTCGTATAACAACGCATGAGGCAACTTTGTCACCAACCGGTACAATCTACTGCCGAGTGACCTGAGTCGAACGCATCGAAGTAGAGCACACCTACCGCACCTTCACCAGCCAGTTTTCCTAGCCTCACTTCGTCAATTTGCTGAGCATTGTGACTCAAGTTGAGGAATCCGCCGCCCCACATTGGTTCACCGTCAATACCCAGGACAAAGAGACCATCATGTGAGTTGATTACCACGTCTGTTGCCCAATAGATTCGAACAGAGTGTCTGGAATCGTTTATTGAATACCAAGGTGTGTTGGCGTACTCTTGGTCACCCTTGAGTGCTTGTCCCCTCACCTGATAGCCAGACTCCTGGAGAAAGCGCAACTGGACACGGAAGACCTCTGCGGGCGATTTGCCGCTGTTATCGTATCCGGCGAATATATCAAGTGCATCGCCGTTTGGTATGACGACTGCGTTGAGGTTGAAGAAGAAACGAGCGAGATAGAGTGATTCATGGTCGGGTGTGTCATCACGCACATATCGTGCTGTGTTGCCATTGACGGCCACCTGCAAGCCGTATTGGCCTATCAAGGCCGCCGCAGGCGAGACCTGCAAGTTGTCCGCCTCACTCATTCCATCGCCGACCATTGCCCAAGCCGACATGTTTCCCGACTCAAAACCATCAGCAAAGATCAAGTTCGTTGACCAAAATTTGCGCAATTCATACGATGGACCGCTGATCCCGTCAGCGGACTTTGTAAGAGGAACCAGTGCAATTCCACGCTCTGATCTTTGGTCGCCCCCGGAGACTACAAACACTCCCTCACCGGGTGTCTTTACCCATTTTTCTTGGCAGTAATCATACCAACCGGTTTCCTCACCGTATACGTCGATTGTATTACCCGGCGTGACTGGTTCAAAACCTGTCTTGCCAGTCTTACAGTCAATTTGAGGCCAATAGGCACACATGCGCAGACCTTCGAGATGCAGGTAAGGGAGACCTTTTTCGGAGTAGGTGACGCGCCACGGTTGCCAATCACTTTCGTACATGAACCCTGTCCTATCAATGCACATGATCTGCTTGTATTGACCATCTTCCCTGATGATGAACGTTGAATCCCATGCTGATTCGATATGGCCGCCCCAAGTTCCGATCAAGTTGGACTCTGGAAATTTCTCATTGGAAAACGAGTTACAGCCGCGTGGCTCATTATTGGGCGTGCAGCCACTTAGAAAGACAACGAGTAACAGTGCACATATAATGAGCTTTGGCTTCATAACAATTCAGCAGTGTCTAGTGTTGGTCTGCGAGGTGCGGCGTAACTTGTGATCAACCCACAATCCAAGGACATGGCGGCGTGATTCTGAACTACCGCGCCATCGGCAGCACCACCGTAAACGTGGTGCCCTCACCCACGGTGCTGTGTACTGAGACGCCCAGCGGGCCTGCTGTTGAAATACTTCCCGAACCGTCAAAGTTGGCGCAGCAGTGCCACATTGGGTATAATCCCCTCAGAGGCAAGCGCCATGTCAACCGTCACCATTGAACAGGCCAAGGTACAACTCGAACTCGATCAAGTGATTCGCGCGATTCAAGCGCTGGATGCCCACGAACGCCAGCAGGTACGTGAAGCGCTCGATCGCGATTGGGCGCAAGACCTGGATAGTATTCTGCGCGAAGTTCGCGCGCGTTACAACGCAGCGCCCATGACCGAAGACGAGATCGCTGCCGAAGTGGAAGCCGCCCGCGTCGAATATCATGCGCGTCATCGCTGACACCAACATCCTCGTGCGCGCCCTTATCAACGGCGTCGCTACGTCACCTCTTTTGCAATTGTGGCAAGCCGGGCAGGTTCAACTGCTCGTCTCGACGGAAACCCTCGCCGAACTCGCCGCCGTGTTGACTCGCCCCAAATTCCAACGCTACTTCACCGCCGACAACGTCACTGCGTTGTTGACCCTGCTGCACGAACATGGCGAATGGGTCGTCATCAATTCTCACCTTGCGCTGTGTCGCGATTCCAAAGATGACATCTTTCTCAACCTCGCGATTGCCGCGCAAGCCGCTTACCTCGTGTCAGAAGACAACGATCTCGTGGCAGACGCCGCCCTCATCGCAACTATGCTGACCGATTATCAAATTCAGATCGTGCGTGAGGCCGAGTTGGTCAAGGCGCTGGCTTCCTGAAATCCGCAAACTACCTTGCCATCGGCAGCACCACCGTGAACGTGGTGCCTTCGCCCACCGTGCTGTGCACCGAAATGCGCCCTTCGTAGCGCTCGACCAAATCTTTGACGATGGCAAGCCCCAATCCGGTGCCGGTGATGCCCTCTTGTTTCACATTGCTGGCGCGATAGAACTCCTCAAAGACGTGCGGTAGGTCTGATTCGGGAATGCCAACGCCGCTATCGATGATGGCGGTGACAATATCGTCCTTGCATTGATCCATGCGCACGTTGACGCGCCCGCCGGGCGGCGTGTACTTGATGGCATTGCCAATCAAGTTAAGGAAGATGCGATGCAGGCCGTCTTCGGTCGCCATGACGGTCAGGCCCCGCGGCACGTAATCCATTTTCAGATCGATCTGCTTCTCTTCGGCCTGAACGGACAACCGATCGACGATGTTCAGCACGATGGCTTCCACAGAGACCGTCGTCAGCGGCACCTGCAAGCCCTCGACTTTGCCTGACGCCAGATCGAGCAGATCGTCGATCAGCAGCTTCAGCGCATCCAGCCGATCGGACAGCCGCCGCAGGATATCGCGCTGCACGTCGTTCAGGCCGCCGGCCAGATCGCGCGTGACCGTGCGCAGCAGACTCTGCGATCCCACCACCGGCCCGCGCAGCTCGTGCGTCACCGTCCGCACAAATTGCGACTTGGTCTGATCGATCTGGCGGAGTTCCATGTAAGCCACGGCATTCTCGATCGACAGCGCGCCCTGCCGTGCGATCGTCATCACGAACTCGGCATCTTTCTGATTGAATGAACCGGGCCGCCAGCCGTAGACGCGCAGTACGCCCAACGGCCCGCGTCGTCCGGCCAGCGGCGCGCACAATACGGAATGAATCCCTTCAGCCACAATGTCGGCGGGATATTGAAAGCGCTGATCGGTCGTAGCCTCTTCCACAATAATCGGGCGGCCGCGCAGCGCCTCCTGATCGATCGGGCTGTGGTCCACCACCACCGGCCCCTTCTCCAGATATTTCTGGCTCAAGCCGTACGCCGCCGCGATCTCCAACTGCGCGCCGGCCTTATCGAACAGACGAATGGACGCGCCCTTGGCTTCCAGCGATCGCGTGATGCTGGTGACCAGTTGATTGAGCACGTGCGGCAGATCGAGGCTGCTGGGCAGCACTTGCATGGTGCTGCACAACATGTTCAGCCGCCGCTCGCGATCGCGCAGCTCGCGCACGATGGGCGTGACCAACACGACGACGACGCCCACGGTGACGCTGAAGAAGATCAGAATGGCGGCAATGTAGAGCGGATTGCGATACAGCTCAGGCGGCAGCGCGGGGATGATGGTGTAGTGCAGCAACCACCCGATCGCTTCCAGCGCGGCAATGGCGGCCACCACCCCAACGACGGATACCGCGTAGATGTACGAGGTACGTTCTTTCAGCAGGAGCGCGGCCACGATCAGATGAAACAGAAAAAACGGGATGGCCGGGCTTTCAATGCCGCCCGTGAAATGCACGAAGAGCGCCAGCGCCAGCCAGTCGAACGCGACCTGCGCCGTGGCGATGGCGTGCAGCCACATCTCGCCGGCGCGGCGCGTGATGGCCCAGATCGCGGCGTTGTAGGTCAGCACCACGAGGCTGAGGATAACCAGCGCGGTCGTGGGCAGCGGCACACTCAACACCGCCGCGCTGAACACGGTGGCCAACAGCATCACAGCGCCGGCTACCCAACGCATGCGAATCAGCCGCAGGTTGTTGTTGTGCAGATCGATGGCCGAGGGTACGGCGCGCGGGTCCAACCCTGTGCCTTGAATGGTCATCGGCGTGCTCGCTAAGCAAAACCCCGCAGTCGTTGCTTGCCGTGTTTCAACTGCGGGGTCCGGTGTTACTGCGTACGACTCTTGAGCAGTGTGTTGACCTTCTTGATCAACACATCCGGGTCGATGGGCTTGTCGATGAAGGCGTCCACGGGCAAGTAATCTTGATCCGGCGCGAAGCGCAGATCGGTGGTGGAGTGGATGGCCGTCATCATCAGGATCGGAATGTCCCGATAGGCGGCATACGGCGAGTTGGGATCGGGGCTGCGCAGTTGCAGCGCGGTCTGAAACCCCTCGGTGGTGGTGGTCATCATCACGTCGAGGATGATCAGATCGGGGTTCAGCTCATCGAGCATGCCCAACCCCTTGGCGCTGCTGCTCGCATCAAACACCTTGTGACCGGCGCTCTCCAGGCACAGGCGCGCGGCTAACACAATATCGGGGTCGTCGTCGATGATCAGGATTTTCGCCATGGTGGCTCCCGTTTAGTCTGATGATATGTCATCCTGAGCGAGCGCCAGCGAGCGAAGAATCTCTCCCACAACCAACGACACAAGCCGTCAATGCTAGAGATTCTTCGGCGCCGCGTTCCTGCGGAACGGCTGTGCCTCAGAATGACACTCTTAGGATGCGTGCATTATTCCAACTCTCGCAAAATCGCCTGCCCGACTTCTGCCACTGCGGCCTGCACCTCAGCGCTTAACTGCGGCGACCAATCCAGGCTCTGCGGCTGCACGCCATAGATTACGATCGTCGGCGGCAGCACGTTCAGCGCGGCGCCCAATGCCAGGGCGTCAGCAAATCCAGCGGAATGCAGCGACAGCGTCGTTTCGTTCTCTTTCAACTGCACCAAATCGGGCGTGAAACGCACCCACTCGCCCGGCGCGCGTCCGAAGTTAGCTGCATCCACGATGATGGCTCGCTCGCGCCCCATGAGGATCGACACGATGTCCAAGCCGCTAGTTCCGCCATCGATCGGTTCTACACCGGGTGGCAGATCCTGCCGATTGAGCCACTCGATCACCGACGGACCGATGCCGTCATCGCCGCGCAGCGCATTGCCCAAACCCAGAATCAATGTTGAAGGCTGAGTGCTGAATGCTGATTGCGCGCCGGTCACTTACTCATTGCTCGTTACTTGTGCTACGTCATGCCCCGCGAAGCGTGCTTTCGCCTTGCCCGCCGCGATGCGGCGGGCAAGGCGAAAGCACGCGGGAATGACGCCCCTACACGCATTACTCAAACTTCACATCCAGCATGTGCGTCGAGCACGAGATGCACGGATCGTACGCGCGCACGAGCATCTCTAACATCAACCGGATGCGATCCTGCGCCTGATCGAGAATCTTCGGCACCAGCGCGCGCATATCGGCTTCGATGTTGGCCAGGTTCTGCCCCGTCGGGATGATGCAGTTCGCGCCGACGATGCGCCCATCGTCGCCCACGGTGTATTCGTGGAACAGCACGCCGCGCGGCACTTCGCACGCGCCTGCGCCCTTCCCCGCGCACACTTTCACATTGGGCACTTCATCCTGAATGCCGCGCGCCAGCAGCGTATCGATCAATTGGATGCCGTCCTCGATGCAGTGCGCCACTTCCACAACCTGCGCCACCGTGTTCATGTACGGATTCGTACAGATCGGTTTCAGGCCCAGCGCTTCGGCTGCGGCCTTCGCTTTGGGATGCAGCCGATCGTGATTGACGTTGAAGCGCGCCAGTGCGCCGACCATGTAGGCATCGCGTTTGTGGCGCGCGTGCTTGGCCGTCGAGTGCGGGATCAAGTATTCATTGGTCACTTCACGATAATCGGCCACGGGGCGCTCGACGCCGTCGGTGCTGGCGATGGCGCCGCCGATGAAGGCATACTCATCGGGCTTGCGCAGCGCGATGTATTCCGTCTCGCGTTCGAAGTCCGGCATCTTGAGCGATTGGAACAACTCGACAGTGGCATCGACATCGGCGACGGTTTCTTCAAACCGGGCGCGCAGCTGCTCGAGCTGGCCCTTCGTCGGCAGGTGCGAGAAGCCGCCGACCTTCAGCGTGACCGGATGCGTATGCCGTCCGCCGAGCACCATGCACAGATCGCCGGCGAGTTTCTTCATGCGCAGGGCGCGCAGCACCACTTCGGGATGCGATCCCGCCAGTGGAATGACGCTGCCCACGCCGAAGAAGTCCGGGGCGACGAGCATGTAGGCGTGCAGCACGTGGCTGTCCAGAATCTCGCCGTGGAAGATCAACTTGCGCAGCAGTTGCGTCTGCTCGCTAGGCGTCACGCCCATCGCCGCTTCCAGCGCCTGCAGCGACGTCATCTGGTGGCCTACTGAGCAGATGCCGCAGATGCGCGAGACGATGTGCGTCACTTCGGTGTACGGCCGCCCGCGCAGCATCGCCTCGAAGAAGCGCGGCGTCTCGACGATCTGCAATTCGCAGCGCTTCAACTCGCCGTTCTCGGCATCGACGACGATGTTGCCATGGCCCTCGACACGGGTGATGTAGTGAACGTCAACTTGGACTTTGCTCATAGTTTCTCTCCGCCGTTTCACACTACTTACCGGTGTCATTCTGAGGCGCGCAGCGCCGAAGAATCTCTTTGCCAGCCAGCGACATTTCTCAGCCGTGGCTGAGATTCTTCGCTCGCTTCGTTCGCTCAGAATGACACATAGGTTAGGCTTTCTCCGCCTGCGCTTCGCGCTGCATCAATTGATACGTCCCGAACATCGTAAAGCGCGTCATGATATCGCTGACCGTCAAGCCGTTTTCATACAGCACACTCTGCATCGCATCGAAGTTGCCGTTGGGGATCAAGCCCCGGCAGCCTTCACACGGATCGCCGTACGTCGGGCAGATCGCGCCGCAGCCCGCGCGCGTGATCGCGCCGAGGCACACCTGGCCGCGATGGTACATGCACACGTTCTCGTTCAGCTTGCACTCGACGCACATCGGATAGTCGGGCAGCTTCGGGATGCGACCTTGCAGCAGCTGCTTGGTCACGCGCACGAACTCCTCGCGATCGATCGGGCAGCCAGGCAACACCACATCCACCGGGATGATGGCTTCGATCGGCTGGGCGAGCGGCGTCACGCGCAGCAGATCGTCGCGCACCACCGATCGGCGATAGGGCTGCGGCTCAGTCCAATCGGGGCTTTCGCCATACACATACTCGGTGACCTTCTCGACGGACTGGCGATTGCGAATCGCGTTGACGCCGCCCAGATGCGCGCACGCGCCCAACGCCACCACGAACACGGCCTGCTCGCGGATCTTCTTCAAGCGGTCTTCATCGGACTTGCGCACGCACGAGCCTTCGATGAAGGCGATCTGGTAATCTTCGCCTTTCTCGGTCATCGCTTCGCGGAACTGCACAATCTCCACCGCGTCCAGCAGTTCCACGTGCGTTTGCAGCGAATCGACCACCGTGAGCTGGCAGCCTTCGCAGCAGGTGAAATCGAACAAAGCAATCTTGGGCTTGCTCATGTCAACGCCTCCGATAGGCTGAGGGCTTTGATGTCGGCGTAAGCGAACACCGGGCCGGACTGACAGCAGTACACATTGTTGATCTGGCAGTGGCCGCACTTGCCCACGCCGCACTTCATGCGCCGTTCCAGCGAGAGATAGATGTTGCCTTCAGGAATGCCCTTGCCCATCAGTTCCATGAGCACGAAGCGATACATGACGGGCGGCCCGCAGGTGATGGCGACGGTGTTGCGCGCGTACACCTGCACCTTGGGGAACAGCGTGGTGATGACGCCGACGTTGCCCTTCCAATTCTCATCGGGCCGATCGACCGTCACATGCACGTCGACATCGCCGCGCTCGGACCATTGCTTCAACTCGTCGGTGAACAGCAGTTCCGAGGGATGCTTCGCGCCGTAGAGCAGCGTGACCCGACCGTACTTGCCGCGCTCATCGAGCACCTGGTTGATCAGCGATCGCAGCGGGGCCAGTCCTAAACCGCCGGGCGCGAACACAATATCTTTGCCCCGCATCCGCTCGATCGGGAAACCGCGCCCGAACGGCCCGCGCACGCCCACCACCTGCCCCGGCTGCATGCGATGCAGCACGTTGGTCATATCGCCCGTGCGGCGCACGCACAACTCGAACGAGCCGTTGCTGCGGCTGGGCGACGACGTGATCGAGATCGGCGCTTCGCCCACACCGAACACCGACAGTTCCACGAACTGGCCGGGTTCGTGTCCCAATGACACGCCGCGCGGCAGTTCCAACTTGAACAGTTTCTCCCACTGCGTCATCGGCTTCACGTCGAGGATGCGCGCAGGCTGGGGAAGATACAGGGAATCCTTGAGTGTGTCTTGCAGTGTCTCAGGCATAGTCGTCCCTACTTCTTCGCCTCGGCGGCGTTCATGCGATCGTGATACAGCTGGTTGAACGTGTCCACCGGCGTGATGTGCACCAGGCAGGCTTGCGCGCAGCGGCCGCAGCCCACACAGCCCAGCAGTTTATAAGCATCCGTCTGATACACGCCCTTGCGCATGAAGCGATGGCGCTGGCGCGTGGCGCGCGTCGGGCGGAAGTCGTGACCGCCCGCGACTATGGCAAACTCGTCGAGCTGGCACGAATCCCAATTGCGCGTGCGGGTGCCCACCGACAGGGCAAAGTCCACGTCGTCCTGCACGTTGAAGCAGTAGCAGGTGGGGCAGACATTGGTGCACGAGCCGCAGGCCAGGCAGCGCTTGCCCAGCTCTTCCCACAGCTTGCTGTGGTAACTCATGCGCATCAAGGAGGGGAGTTCGCTCACATCGAAGTCCAGGCGGTAAGCGAAGCGCGGCCATTTCTCAGTCAGCACCGCGTTGAGGTGCTGATAGTCTTCGTCCGTGGCGAAGCGGGTCTCGGCGTGCGCCTGCAGCAGGGCCTCGCCGCGCTCGGTGCCGATGTCTACCGCGTATTCATCACCTAAGTCCGTGAGGTGCAGATCAAAATTATCGGACGCAGTAAGCGTGCCCATGCTCTTGCAGAACGAATGCGGCGTGCAGGGCCGCAGGCACTCGATACCGATCAGCCACACATTCTCGCGCCGCTTACGATAGTGCTGATCGACGTACCCGCTGCCGAATACTTTGTCCAGCAACTGCATGGCGTGCAAATCGCAGGTGTGAATGCCCAGAATCACCGTCGGTGGGGCATCCAAAACAGGTGCGATCACGCTGCCATCCAGGTTGAAGCGGGCGATTTCCTCGTGCTGGGGGAGCAAATACTTCTTGGGGGGAACCACGGTTTGGGTGTAGTCCAGATGCAGGTCGTCTGCCGATTCGATCTCGGCGAAGATGAATTCGCCGGCCACCGGCTTGGGCCCCACCACACGATACTGCTGCTGAAGCGAGCGCACCATGCGCCCCAGTGCTTCTTTGGAGATGACTCGAAAGCCCATCGGCCCTCCTTGAAAGAAAGATCGCGCGCCGCGCAGCCAGGGGATGTCAATCACGGCGCATTCCTAGTCATACTGTAGACCAAGTATAAGTCGGGGGAAGTCATGTTTTTAGTGATAAATGTCACCGATTTTCGTCGTGCCCATCACTTGCGCGATGGACGGGTAAGGCGCTTCAGGGAAGAGCCTCACGCAACAATAATCCAGTTGCTGGCGATTAAAAATCGCGCCTCCCGGGCCGCTGCGCAAGCCGAACGTCGGCCTGCGCCGACGGATTCAAGACAGCCCTGCCCACGTCGGTGGACGATCAGCAGAACGCTCAGCAGGCGCGACACGCGAAGCGCACCGCACCCAACCGCCTGCGGTGCACGCCTTGTCCGCGAAGCGGAGGCGCGCTTGGCGGCAGGTGATTCGATTCGCCAGCCTACTGATTCAGGTAGCCGTCGGCGTAGATGACCTTGTTGAGCAGAATCTGCACCGTTTTCCAGATCGCCACCTGCTCCAGATCGCCGAAGTCCACGTCTTCCATCTGCGGCTCTTCCGTCGCCGCGATGCGATCGGCGATCTTCAGGTATAGCCGGCCGACCGGCGTCGATTCGTCGCGCGTCTCGATGATGCGGATCACGTCCCCCTGCTCTTTGTCCAGCGGATTGGCGATCATCATTTGCAGGCCCACGCCCATCAACATCGCCAGATACACCCGATTGATTAGGGGGCGATTCTCGTTCGGCACGGCGTTCGAGACATTCGACAACCCGACCGAGATTGCCGGGGCGGGATCCCAGGCGACGGGCAGCGTACGCACGGCGCCGATCAGCTCAGGGCAATATTGCTGGCAGCCCGATACCGTGAGCACCAATGGATCGATGATCAGATCCGTCATCGGGAAATCGATCTCGACCATGCGCGGGATCAACGCCTCGAGCGCGATACTCACCCGCTCGTCCGCCCCCACCGGGATGCCGCTCTTGCCCATCGTCAAAGCGACGAGGCGTGTGTTGTATTGCTTCGCCACCAGCGGCACTTTCTCCAGGCGCTCCGGCTCCGCCGACGTCGAGTTGATGATAGGCTGGGCTTTGGTGATCTTCTTCAAGCCTGCCTCAATGCCCGCGAGGTTCGTCGTGTCGAAGCTCAGCGGCACATCGACCACGGCCTGCACCGTCTCGACCATCCAGGGGAAGACTTCCAGCCCGTCGGCCTTGCGCGGCCCCAGGTTGATGTCCAACGCCTGCGCGCCTGCTTCCACCTGTTTCACCGCCAGTTCCTGGAAGAACTTGGCGTCGCGCGCCTTTAGCGCCTCTTTGACCTTCTCGGAAATGATGTGGATGTTTTCGCCGATGATATACATAGTGGGTTGGTCCTTTCGTGATCATTGAACCGCGAAGACGCAAAGAACGCAAAGGGTTTCTAAAAATCTTTGTGCCCTTTGCGCCTCGCCTAGCGCCCCCGTCGCTGCGCGTCGGACAGGGCGTTGCGGTTAGTTTTTCTCCAATGCTTGAGCAACCGTTGGGAACTTTGTCAAATCCGTATGCGGCAGAAACAGCGCCGACGTGAACGCTTCGTAGAACGAGTTATCGGCCGACAGTTCGATATACGTCATGCGCGAAGCGATCTGCGTGATGCGCTCGCGTTCGTTGCGATTCAACAACGCCAGATACGCGCCCTTCACGGAGGTGTTGCCCAAGAACTGGAATTGCTCCCACGGTAGGTCGGGCAGCAAACCGATCTGCACGGCTTTCTCGACGTTGATATACTTGCCGAACGCTCCGCCAATCAGGAAGCGCTCGACGGATTCCAGCGGCACGCCGACGCGCTCGGCCAGCACGGTGTAACCGGCGTAGATCGCGGCTTTGGCGCGCAGCAGGTTGTCCACATCGACGTACGTGATGACGATGTCCTTGCCGTGCCACGTTTCGTTCGCCCACGCCACGACGTACTCCAGGCCATGCTCGCCCTGTCGCACGCGGCGCGTTTTTCCGCGAACACTTACTCCGACGCTGGCTGATTTCTCTGGCGAAGCGAAGTGCAGATCGTCTTCTTCTTCGATCATCAAACTCGAATTGAGATTGCCGCCCTTGTCGAGCAAGCCTGTAAGGAACATTTCGCTCAACAGCGCGATCAACCCGCTGCCGCAAATGCCGCGTGGCTTGGCGTTGCCGATGACGCGATAAGTCGGTTCCAGCGTCTCGCCGTTGATCCACACTTCTTCGATCGCGCCGCGCGTGGCGCGCATGCCGTTGACGACGCCCGCCCCTTCAAAGGCCGGCCCCGCCGAGCATGCGCACGTCACCAGCCAATCGCGATTGCCTAAGGCGATCTCGCCGTTGGTGCCAACGTCCATGAACAGTGTCAACTGCTCGGCGTCTCCCATGCCCGACGACAACACGCCCGCTGTGATGTCCGCCCCGACGTAGCTCGCCACGCCCGGCAGGCAATCGATCGCGGCTTCGGGGTTGATCTTCAGTCCCAGATCGATCGCCTTCAACGGCGGTACGTGATTGATCGCGGTGACGAACGGCGCGAGGCGAATGCTCGCCGCGGGGATGTCCAGCAACAAGTGCATCATCGTGCTGTTGCCCGCGATCGTCGCTTTGAAGATGTCCTGCGGATCAACTTTGGCTTTCTCGCAGGCTGCCGCAATCAACGAATTGATCGTTGCGATCACGAGTGCCTGCATCTCGGCGCTGCTGCCGTTCTTGCTGGCGTAGATGATGCGCGAGATCACATCTTCGCCGCGCGCAATCTGGCCGTTGTATTCCGCCGCCTGCGCGGCGACCTTGCCGCTGATCAGATCGACCAGCCAGCAGGAAACGGTCGTCGTACCGATGTCAATGGCGAGACCAAAAAGCGGAGGTTCGACAGGGCGCAGATCGAGAAGCGTAGTGCGTAGTGCGTGGTGCGTGTCTAAAATTGCTGTCGCGTTCCACTCGGAGTCACGCAGAATCGAGCCAAGGCGGCGCAAAAGAGGCAACGAGACATCGACTTGTTCAACGTTGACGTGTTGGCGCAGCGCTATGACGAGGCGGCTCCAGTCATCGGTCTGATCGTCCATCGAGGGCGGGGTGAGCAAGAGCGACACACGCTGGACAGTCTGCAGCGATCGGGCGTCGTAGCCGATCGGGGCTTCGACCTCTGCCACCACTCGATCGGTGGTCAGCCGCCGCTCGATCTTTTCCTGCGGCGGCACCGTAACCGACACATCGCCTTCAACCACGGATTGGCAGGCCAGCGCGTAACCGGCAGCCACATCCTCGGCAGTCAGTCGCAGCATGCTGCGGCGGCGCACTTCGCCTTTGGTGACGTGGATCGCACAGCGACCACAGCGCCCCTGCCCGCCGCACGGCTGCACAATCTCCACGCCCGCGGTGTGCGCCGCTTCCGTCAGCAACGTGCCAGTCGGCACATGCACGGGATGCAGCGGCGCATGCGCACCGAGCGCGGGATCGTCAAGATGAAAGGTAACGAGGTGTTGGGCCATGATTCACAGATGTGTCATTCCGAATGCCCGCAGGGCATGAGGAATCCCAACCCGCACAAAGAGATTCCTCGCGCCTGTGGCGCTCGGAATGACACTACGGGCTACGTATAGATATCGTACAACGCCTGCTGCGTCGGTTCGCTGCCCACGGGCAGCGTTGAACGCGCCTGCTCAGCCAACGCCTCACCCATCATGATTTCGAGCACGCCCTGCCCTTGCTCGCAATCCCAGGCGCACACGCGCTCGGGCGGGCAGTCGTCGCAGCGTTCTTGATCGACAGGCCCATTTTTCTTATCGGGTAACATTGCTAACTCCGATCTGGAGGTTAGAGATTGGAGATTGGAGTGTATGTTCCTTGACTCGCAAAGTAGCACTGAATGCAAACCGTCTCTCCAACATCCAACTTCCAACCTCTAACTTCCAACTTCTAAGCCAATACCTGCTTGTAATAGCCGGGGATGTCCACCGCTTCGCGCGGCCCGACCTTGATCTCCCAGCCGGCCAGTTCCGCTTCGAGTTCGCCAGACAATACGGCCACGTGACCGGGCAGCACCACGCGCTTCTTGCTCACCTTGTCCGCGACGTTGAAGGTCTTCACGGCCTTCGCGATGCGCTCCGCATCGAACTTGCCCGCGGCCCACGCCGTGAGCACGCTCATGCCTTCCGCATCGGTGACGAGCAGCCACGCGGGCAAGCCGCTGCTTTCTACTTCGTTCGCCACGCTGAAGTAAGTAATGCTGAAGTTCGTCGTGACCAGCACCGGCGATTCGGGCTTGGGATTGTTGATCTCGTACAAGCCCGGCTGCACTTGAATGGGCTTCTGCGGATCGGTGTAGATATTCTGGCGCAGCACCAACAGCGGATAGACCATCTCGGGCTTGAATTCGTCGAGTACGACGAAGCCACCGTACTTCGCCACGGCCTGCGCCGCTAACACGGCGTCGCCGGCAAAGACCACGATCGGGAAACCCACCGACCGGACGTTCTTCTTCAACGCGAGCCGCCGCACCTGCGTGCTGAACGTCAACAACTGGCTGAGGTTCTTTGTCGCCGGATCAATCACCAGGTCTTCAACACCTTTGGCCTTGATCTTCTCAGTGAGATCAGCCAGCGCGTCGATCGATTCCGCCTTGACGACGAGGGCCGCTTTGTTCGCCTTGGCGAGATCGGCCATCGCTTCCCAGTTGCTCGCATCCGCACCGCAAATCAGCGGCGCTTCGCCGCTGAGCACTTG
>Ga0209254_10000343_pt1 | contig 36147 bp, 35 predicted proteins | sample FrelakmetDIP11DI_FD_187148 | JGI IMG/M metagenome (GOLD analysis project Ga0209254, IMG submission 187148) | Freshwater lake sediment microbial communities from the University of Notre Dame, USA, for methane emissions studies - DIP11 DI (SPAdes)... | ecosystem: Environmental > Aquatic >... | reverse complement strand
GGAAGGCGCATCGTGCTGGCCTTCCAGCCGCACCGCTACTCGCGCACGCGCGACCTGTTCGAGGACTTCGTGCGCGTGCTGTCGACGGTCGACGCGCTGGTGCTCTGCGACGTCTATCCGGCGGGCGAGGCGCCGATCGTCGCCGCCGACGGCCGCGCGCTGGCGCGCGCCGTGCGCGTTGCCGGGAAGGTCGAGCCCGTGTTCGTCGAGGGCATCGCCGGGATGGCGGAGGCGATCCTCGCGGTCGCCCGCGCCGGGGACGTGGTCGTCACCATGGGCGCCGGGTCGATCGGCGGTGTGCCGGCGCAGCTTGCAGCGGGGGCGCGATGATGATGGTCGAGCCCGCCCGCTTCGCGGCCCTGCGCGGCAAGCTCGAGCGCGACGCTCCGCTCGCGCCGCACACGAGCTGGCGCGCAGGCGGCCGCGCCGACCGCCTGTACATTCCGGCCGATCGCGACGACCTCGCCGCTTTCCTGCGCGCGCTTCCCGCGGGGGAGCCGGTGCTGCCGCTGGGGCTGGGCAGCAACACGCTGGTGCGCGACGGCGGCGTGCGCGGGACCGTGATCCTGATGCACGACTCGGGCGCGATGCTCGCGGTGCAGGACGGTCTGGTGTACGCCGACGCGGGGCTCGCCAGCCCGAAGCTCGCCCGCTTCGCCGCCATGCACGGCTGCGGCGAAGCCGAGTTCCTCGCCGGAGTGCCGGGCACCGTCGGCGGCGCGCTGGCGATGAACGCGGGTTGCTACGGCGGCGAGACGTGGACCTACGTGGCGCGCGTCCAGGTGCTGCTGCGCGACGGAACGTTCGCGATCCGCACACCCGCCGACTACCGCATCGGCTACCGCAGCGTGACCGAGCGCGACGGCTCGCCGCTGCGCGGGCTCTTCACCGCAGCGTGGTTCCGCTTCCCGCCGGGCGACCCGGCGACCGCGCGCGCGCGCATCAAGGAGCTTCTGGCGCAACGGATCGCGTCGCAGCCACTGCAGCAGCCGAATGCGGGCAGCGTGTTCCGCAATCCGCCCGGCGACCACGCCGCGCGGCTCATCGAGTCCTGCGGGCTCAAGGGCCACGCGATCGGCGGAGCGCAGGTATCGCCGCGTCACGCCAACTTCATCGTGAACCCACAGCGCCGGGCGAGCGCAGCCGACATCGAGGCGCTGATCGCGCACGTGCGCGCGGTCGTGCGCTCCCGCACCGGGATCGAGCTCGAGCCCGAAGTGCGCATCGTCGGCGAACCCGCACCCGCAGGAGAACAGCGGTGAGCGCAGCCCTGGCGTTCGGCAAGGTCGCCGTGCTGCTCGGAGGGCCCTCGTCGGAGCGCGAGATCTCGTTGCTCTCCGGCAACGCCGTGCTCGCGGCGCTGAGGCGCGCGGGTGTGGACGCGCATCCGTTCGACCCCGCGGAGCGCGAGCTGTGGGCGCTCAAGGCCGAGGGCTTCGACCGCGCGTTCATCGCGCTGCACGGCCGCTTCGGCGAAGACGGCACGGTGCAGGGCGCTCTCGAGACGCTCAAGATCCCGTACACCGGCAGCGGCGTGATGGCCTCGGCGCTGGCGATGGACAAGTGGCGCACGAAGCTCGTCTGGGAGGCCGCGGGCATTCCCACGCCGCGCTACCGTATCGTCGACGAGCAGACCGACTGGATGCGGGTCGTCGCGGAGCTCGGCGTGCCGCTGATCGTCAAGCCCTCGCGCGAAGGCTCGACGATCGGCATCACGAAGGTCGCCGGCGTCGACCACGACGAGCTGGCGCTCGCGTACCGCGAAGCCGCGCGGCACGATCCGACGGTGCTCGTCGAGGAGTTCGTCACCGGCGTCGAGCTGACGGCCTCGATCGTCGACGGCCGCGCGCTGCCGCTGATCCGCATCGAGGCGCCGCAGGGCAATTACGACTACCACAACAAGTATTTTTCGGACGAGACGAAGTACTTCTGCCCGGCGGGGTTGCCTGAGCCCGTCGAGCGGGCGATCCGTGCGCAATCGCTGGCTGCGTTCGACCTCGTCGGTTGCAGTGGCTGGGGCCGCCTCGACCTGATCCTGCGCGCCGACGGCACCTGGTCGTTCCTCGAGGTCAATACCTCGCCCGGCATGACCGGACACAGCCTCGTGCCGATGGCCGCACGCGCGGCCGGCATGAGCTTCGACGAACTGTGCCTCGCGATCCTCAAGGGCGCCCATGTGGGATGACGCCAAGGCGCTGAACGCGCTCTCCGTCACGCTGGCAGCGATGGCCGTCGCGGCGCTCGCGACCGCGGCCGTCCTGTGGGCGGCGCGGCAGGACGTATTCGCGATCCGCGAGGTCGTCGTCGTCACGCCGCTCGAGCGCGCGAGCGGGCCGCACCTCGAAGCCGTGATCCGCGACGAACTCAACGGGACGTTCTTCTCGATGAACCTCGATGCTGCGCGCGCCGCGCTCGCGAAGGTGCCCTGGGTGCGCGCGGTGGCGCTGCGCCGCCAGTGGCCGCACCGGCTCGAGGTGGCCGTCGAAGAGCACGTCCCGCTCGCGCGCTGGGGCGCCGACGCGCTGGTCAGCGCGGCGGGCGAGACGTTCGTCGCGCGCTACGACGGCGACTTGCCACGCTTCGACGGGCCCGAGGGTCACGCCGCCGAGATGGTGGCGCGCCTCGCGCGCTGGAGCGCCACGCTGGCGCCGCTCGGGCTCGCCATCGCCGGCCTCGAGCTGTCGCCGCGCGGCGGGTGGCGCGTGCGCGCGCAGCGCGACGGTGCGGCGCTGATGCTGGAGCTCGGCCACGACGACCCCGGCGCGCGCCTCGACCGCTTCGCCGGCGCCTACGCGCGAACGGTCGGCACGCTGCAAAGGCAGGGGGTGGCGATCGAGCACGTCGACCTTCGTTACCGGAACGGCTTCGCGGCGCGCGTGCCGGGATTCCGCGAAGCGGGCGCGCGCGTTGCCGCGGCAGCACCGAAGGGGGCGCGGTGATGGAAGTCAAGGACAACCTGATCGTCGGCCTGGACATAGGCACGTCGAAGATCGTGGCGATCGTCGCCGAGGTCGCCGACGACGGCGCGCTCGCCGTCGTCGGCCTCGGCTCGCAGCCCTCGCGCGGCCTCAAGAAGGGTGTGGTGGTGAACATCGACGCGACGATGGCGTCGATCCAGCGCGCGCTCGAGGAAGCCGAGGTGATGGCCAACTGTCGCATCAGCCAGGTCTACACCGGCGTGGCGGGCAGCCACATCCGCAGCCTCAACTCGAGCGGCATGGTCGCGATCAAGGAAAAGGAGGTCGGCGAGGCCGACGTCGACCGCGTGATGGAGACGGCGAAGGCCGTGGCCATCCCCAACGATCAGCAGATCCTGCACATCCTGCCGCAGGAATTCATCATCGACGGGCAGGACGGCGTGCGCGAGCCGCTCGGCATGAGCGGCGTGCGCCTCGAGGTAAAGGTGCACATCGTCACCGGCGCCGTCTCGGCGGTCGAGAACATCGTCAAGTGCGTGCGCCGCTGCGGGCTGACCGTGCAGGACGTGATCCTGCAGCCGCTCGCCTCGGCCACCGCGGTGCTGAACGACGACGAGAAGGAACTCGGCGTCTGCCTGATGGACATCGGTGGTGGCACGACCGACCTTGCCGTGTTCGCCGGCGGCGCAATCCGCCACACCGCGGTGATCCCGATCGCCGGCGACCAGGTCACCAACGACATCGCCATGACGCTGCGCACGCCGACCAAGGAGGCCGAGGAGCTGAAGGTCCGCCATGGCTGCGCGCTGCGCCAGCTCGCCGATCCCGCCGAAATCGTCGAAGTGCCCGGTGTGGGCGAGCGCGGGCCGCGCAAGCTCTCGCGCCAGACGCTCGCCGAGGTCATCGAGCCGCGCATCGAGGAGCTCTACGGGCTCGTGCAGCAGGAGCTGCGCCGCTCGGGCTTCGAGGAGCTGCTCTCGTCGGGGATCGTGATCACCGGTGGCACCGCGCAGCTCGCCGGCATGGTCGAGCTCGGCGAGGAGGTGTTTCACCTGCCCGTGCGCGTCGGCCTGCCGGCGTACTCGGGCCCGCTCGCCGACGTCGTGCGCAATCCGCGCTACGCCACTGCGGTCGGGCTGCTGTTCGAGGGACGCGACCAGTGGCTGCGCGCGCGGGCCGCGCACAGCAGGGTGCAGGGCCTCGGCGGCGTCGTCGAGAGGATGCGGTTGTGGTTCAAGGCCAATTTCTGAGCCAGGGGTCAGGGATCAGGGATCAGGGATCAGGGATCAGGGATCAGGAAACGAGACAAACATGAAAACCGGCGGACACGAGGATCGACGATGAAACGACGACATGACGATCGACGCAGCGAACGACCAGAGTCGGTGGCACCGACCTTCTGATACCTGATACCCGACCACTGATACCTGAACCCGACAGGAGCGAGACCAAAATGTTCGAAATCATCGACCAGGACCTGCAGGACGGCGCCATCATCAAGGTGATGGGCGTCGGAGGATGCGGCGGCAACGCCGTCGAGCACATGCTGCGCCGCGGGCTGGCCGGCGTGGACTTCGTCTGCGCGAACACCGATGCGCAGGCGCTGAAACGCTCGACGGCCCGCATCCAGCTGCAGCTCGGCTCGACGCTCACGCGCGGCCTGGGCGCGGGGGCCAAGCCGGAGATCGGGCGCGATGCCGCGATGGAGGACCGCGACCGCATCGCCGAGCTGATCGACGGCGCGGACATGCTGTTCATCACCGCCGGCATGGGCGGCGGCACGGGCACCGGCGCGGCACCGGTGATCGCCGAGATCGCCAAGCAGATGGGCATCCTCACCGTCGCGGTCGTCACCCGCCCGTTCGGCTTCGAAGGCAAGCGCACGCGTGTCGCGCAGGCGGGGATCGAGGAGCTCGGCAAGAAGGTCGATTCGCTGATCATCATCCCCAACGACAAGCTGATGCAGGTGCTCGGCGAGGACATCGGCGTGCTGGAGGCCTACGCTGCGGCGAACGACGTGCTGCACGGCGCCGTCGCCGGCATCGCCGAGGTCATCAACAACGCGGGCCTGGTCAACGTCGACTTCGCCGACGTGAAGACGGTGATGGGCGAGGTGGGCATGGCGATGATGGGCTCCGCCACCGCCGGCGGCAGCGAGCGCGCGCGGCAGGCGGCGCAGGCCGCGGTCAAGAGCCCGCTGCTCGAGGACGTCAACCTGCTCGGCGCGCGCGGCGTGCTGGTCAACATCACCGCGTCGTCGGGGCTCAAGATGCGCGAGTACCACGACGTCATGGCCACGATCAAGGAGTTCACCGCCGAGGACGCGATGGTCATCGTCGGCACGGTGATCGACGACGCGATGGACGACCGCCTGCGCGTGACGATGATCGCGACGGGCCTCGGCGGCGCGGCGACGCAGGCGAAGCGCCCGCCGAAGCTCGAGGTGCTCGAGTCGCCGGAGGTCGTGCAGCGCACCGGCACCGACGGGTACGGTGTGCGCGTCGAGCAGATCGACTACGACAAGCTCGACCAGCCGGCGGTCGTGCGCCGCCGCACCGCCGCACCGGCCGCGTCGGCAAGCGCGTTCGACGTCTCCGAGATCCCGGCGTTCCTGCGGAAACAGGCCGACTGATCGCGCTCCTGCTAAACTCGTCAACTGCCATGCTTCGCCAGCGCACGCTGAAGCAGTCGATCTCGACCAAGGGCGTCGGTTTGCACACCGGCGCCCGCGTCGAGCTCGCGCTGCACCCGGCGCCGGCGGACAGCGGCATCGTGTTCCGCCGTACCGACCTGCCGGCAGCCGCCGGCATTCCCGCGCTCGCCGGCAACGTCGGCGACACGCGGCTGTCGTCGACGCTGATGGCCGGGGGCGCGAGCGTGTCGACCGTCGAGCACCTGATGTCGGCGCTCGCGGGGCTCGGCATCGACAACCTGCGCGTCGACATCGCCGGCCCCGAGGTGCCGATCATGGACGGCAGTGCGGGGCCGTTCGTGTACCTGCTGCAGTCGGCCGGCATCGCCCTGCAGGACGCGCCGAAGAAGTTCCTGCGCATCGTCGAGACCGTGGAGGTGCGCGACGGCGACAAGTGGGCGCGTTTCTCGCCCTACGCCGGCTTCCGCCTCGACTTCACGATCGACTTCCCGCATCCGGTGTTCGGCTCGGAGAACAGGCACGCCGTCGTCGACTTCGCCGAGCACTCGTACGCGAAGGACGTGGCGCGGGCGCGGACGTTCGGCTTCATGCAGGACGTCGAGGCGATGCGTTCGATGGGCCTGGCCCTCGGCGGCAGCCTGCAGAACGCGGTCGTGCTCGACGAGACGCGCGTTCTGAACAGCGAGGGGCTGCGCTACGACAACGAGTTCGTCCGCCACAAGGTGCTCGACGCCATCGGCGACCTGTACCTGATCGGGCACCCGCTGGTCGGCGAGTACGCCGCGTTCAAGTCCGGCCACGGACTCAACAACCAGCTCGCCCGGGCGCTGCTCGCGCAGCCCCGGGCCTACGAGATCGTCACCTACGCGGGCGAGGCCGAGGCGCCGCGGACGTTTCCGGACTGGCAGCTCAAGCCCGCGTAGCCGGGCAGGAGCGCACTGCGTAGCCCTTCCATGGTCATCGTCCGCCTGCTGCTGTTCCTGTCGCTGGCGACGATCGGGGTGGCGCTGCTCCTCTACTTCCTGCGGCGCGATGCCCGCTACCTGACGTTCATCTGGCAGGTGGCGAAGTTCACCATCCTCGTGCTGGCGATGGTGCTGCTCTTCTTCGCGGCCGAGCGCCTGTTCGGACCGATGCTCGGGCCGCTCCTGTGACCGGAGAAAAACGCGTGCCGCGTTTTTCTCCGGAATAGAGTCAGCGCGGCGGCTTCGGGCGGCCGTGCGCCGCCGCGACGAACGGCAACGCAACACCGAACGCCGTGCCGGCGGCCCGCCCGTTGCGATGTCCGGGCGCGAGCTCGGGCGGCGGCTGCGGGCGGCCGGGCGCCGCCGCGACGAAAGCAACGCAACACCGGGCGCCTTGCCAGCGACCCGTCCGTCGCGATGCGCGGGCGCACGCCCGGACAACGCCTTCGGGCGTCAGCGCGATTTCAGCAAACGGGCAAGCGCCGCCTTGAGCGGCCCGGGGGGTAGGCGGCCCTGCAGCGCCGCCAGGGGCCGGCGACTGGCGCTATCCCATTGACGTGGAAGCGGTTTCGGTGGTTCCCGCGGGGTTTGCCGCGGTTGCACCCGCACCCGGATTCCGCTAAATTCCCACCTTTCGGCGGCCAGCCGCGCGAGGATGTCCGGGCCCGTCTGCCTGACCACACTCGCGATGGCGCCGCTGGCGGTGGCGAGTTCGAGCGTGGGGCCTTCGCCGCTGGCGACGAAGACGCGCTCGGCCACCGGACGGGGCAAGGCACGGCGCACGACGGCGAGCAGGGCCGCTTCCCGCTCCCGCCGCGCGTTCCAGGACCCGAGTTGCGCGTCGGCGGCAAGGATCCGGGCGAGCGGGGTGAGGGCGACGCGTTTCATCACAGGGTCGGTGACGCAAGGAGGTTAGCAGACTTGAACATCATCCTGGTGAGCGGCGCCGCGGCGCGCGCGCGGACGATCGCGCTGGACTGGCGCCACTGGGTGGCGGGAGCGGCGTCGCTGGTGGTCCTCTTCGTCGCGTTCACGCTGCTGTTCAACTACGTGACGCTGCGCTGGGCTGCGGCGGTTCAGCATCCGTGGCTGCAGGCGATCGTGCTGGCCGACCAGCGCGAGGAGGCGCGGCGCACGCAGGAGAAGGTGCAGGGTCACCTCAACGCAATGGCCGTTCGGCTGGGCGAGCTGCAGGCCGAGATCATGCGCCTCGAGGGTCTGGGCGAGCGGCTGGCGAAGGCCGCGGGACTGAAGCCCCAGGAGCTGCCGGCGCCGCCGGGACGCGGCGGCGCGACGTCGTCGTTGCCGTCGCGCAACCTCGGGATCGAGGAGTTCACCGGCCTGGTGGGGCAGCTGGCGCGCGACGTCGAGACGCGCGGCGACCAGCTCGACGTGCTCGAAGCGCTGCTCGTGCAGACGTCGACGACACGCCGGTTCCTGCCGTCGCTGCGTCCGGTGGCCGATGGCTGGTACTCGTCGAACTTCGGCTACCGCATCGACCCGTTCAGCGGCCAGTCGAGCTTTCACGAGGGCATCGACTTCGTCGCCGAGACCGGCACGCCGGTCGTCGCGGCGGCGAGCGGCAAGGTCGTCTACTCGGGCTGGCACCCCCAGTATGGTAAGATGATCGAGATCGACCACGGCAACGGACTCGTGTCGCGGTATGCGCATGCGTCCAACCTGACCGCGGGCGAAGGCGATTTGGTGGTGCGTGGCCAGTTGGTGGCTGCCGTAGGCTCCACCGGCCGCTCGACCGGCCCGCATCTGCACTTCGAGGTCCGGCTCAACGGCGTTCCGCAGAACCCGGCCCGCTTCCTCGCCTCCCCCAGCTGACTCCATCGCAGGCGCGCGCGACGATCGTGGACGCAACGTCGGGGGTGAGGCCGTCCTCACCCCTTGTTTTTTTTGTCCGCGCGGCCGCCAGGTAGACGCATGATCTCCAACATCCTCACCCGCATCTTCGGCAGCCGCAACGAGCGCCTGCTCAAGCAGTTCGGCCAGCAGGTCCGCGAGATCAACGCGCTCGAGCCCGCGATCGCCGCGCTCACCGACGCGGCGCTGCAGGCGAAGACGGCGGAACTCAAGGCTCGCGTGGCGGATGGCGCCACGCTCGACGCCGTGCTGCCGGAGGCCTTCGCCGTCGTGCGGGAGGCGGGCAAGCGAACGCTCGGCATGCGCCACTTCGACGTGCAGCTGCTCGGCGGCATCGCGCTTCACAACGGCAAGATCGCCGAGATGCGCACGGGCGAGGGCAAGACGCTGGTGGCCACACTGCCGCTCTACCTCAACGCGCTGGCCGGCAAGGGCGTCCACCTCGTCACCATCAACGACTACCTTGCCCAGCGCGACGCCGACTGGATGGGGCGCATCTTCCGCTTCCTGGGCCTGACGGTCGGCGTCAACCTGTCGCAGATGCCGCACGAGCAGAAGCAGGCGGCGTACGCGGCCGACGTCACCTACGGCACCAACAACGAGTTCGGCTTCGACTACCTGCGCGACAACATGGTGTACGCGGCAAGCGAGCGCGTGCAGCGCGCACTCTCCTACGCCATCGTCGACGAGGTCGACTCGATCCTCATCGACGAGGCGCGCACGCCGCTCATCATCTCCGGCCAGGCCGACGACAACGTCGAGACCTATTACCGGCTGAACGAGATACCGCCGAAGCTCACGCGCCAGCCGGAGGAAAAGGGCCCCGGCGACTATTGGGTCGACGAGAAGGCGCACCAGGTGCTGCTCTCCGAGGAGGGCCACGAGAAGGCGGAAGGCGTGCTCGGCTCCGCCGGCCTGATCCCGGCGGGTACGAGCCTGTACGACGCCGCGAACATCGGGCTGGTGCACCACCTCTACGCTGCGCTGCGCGCGCACGCGCTGTTCCATCGCGACCAGCACTACGTGGTGCAGAACGGCGAGGTGATCATCGTCGACGAGTTCACCGGCCGCCTGATGGTCGGCCGGCGCTGGTCGGAGGGCCTGCACCAGGCGGTCGAGGCGAAGGAGGGCGTGGCGATCCAGCGCGAGAACCAGACGCTCGCCTCGATCACGTTCCAGAACTACTTCCGCATGTACGCCAAGCTCGCTGGCATGACCGGCACGGCGGACACCGAGGCGTTCGAGTTCCAGCAGATCTACCACCTCGAGACGATGGTGATCCCCACCAACGTCACCATGGTTCGCCGCGACGAGAACGACCAGGTCTACCGGACGTTCCAGGAGAAGGTGGATGCGATCATCACCGACATCCGCGATTGCCACCAGCGCGGTCAGCCGGTGCTCGTCGGCACGACGTCGATCGAGAACTCCGAGCTGCTGGCGAAGTTCCTCGACAAGGAGAAACTGCCCCACCAGGTGCTGAACGCCAAGCAGCACGCGCGCGAGGCCGAGATCGTCGCGCAGGCGGGCCGCTCCGGGGTGGTCACCATCGCCACGAACATGGCCGGCCGCGGCACTGACATCGTGCTCGGCGGCACCATCGAGCCGCAGGTCCTCGCAGTGCGCGAGGACGAGTCGCTCGCGCCTGACGAGAAGGAGCGCCGCATCGTCGAGATGCGCCGCGACTGGCAGGCGCGCCACGACGCGGTGATCAAGGCCGGCGGCTTGCACATCGTCGGCACCGAGCGGCACGAGTCGCGCCGCATCGACAACCAGCTGCGCGGCCGCGCCGGCCGCCAGGGCGATCCGGGCAGCTCGCGCTTCTACCTGTCGCTCGAAGACCCGCTGCTGCGCATCTTCGGCGGCGAGCGGCTCGGCACGATCATGCAGAAGCTCAAGATGCCCGAGGGCGAGCCGATCGAGCACCCGATCGTCAACCGCTCGATCGCGAAGGCGCAGACGCGTGTCGAGTCGCGCAACTTCGACATCCGCAAGCAGTTGCTCGAGTACGACGACGTCGCCAACGACCAGCGCCGGGTCATCTACCAGCAGCGCAACGAGTTGCTGGAGTCGACCGACATCGCCGAGACGATCCAGAACATGATCCGCGGCGAGGTCGACGCAGCGGTGCGCCGCTACGTTCCGCCCGAGTCCGTCGAGGAGCAGTGGGACATCAAGGGGCTCGAGGCGGCGCTCGCCGGCGACTTCCAGCTCCAGGCGGACGCCGCGTCGTGGCTCGCCGCGGACAGCGACCTCGCCGAGGAGTCGCTGCGCGGGCGCGTGGTCGACCTGGCCGTGGCGCAGTGGCGCGACAAGGAAGCGCAGGCCGGCGCCGAGGTGTTGCGCCAGTTCGAGCGCAGCCTGATGCTGCAGACGCTCGACCAACACTGGCGCGAGCACCTCGCGAACCTCGACCACCTGCGCCAGGGCATCCACCTGCGCGGCTATGCGCAGAAGAACCCGAAGCAGGAGTACAAGCGCGAGTCCTTCGAGCTGTTCTCCGACATGCTCGACCGCGTGAAAGCCGACGTCGTGCGCGTCGTGCTCACCGTGCAGGTGCGCTCGCAGCAGGACGTCGCCGCGGTCGAGGAGGCGGTGCCGGTCACCAACGTGCGCTACCAGCACGCCGACTACGAGGAGGCATTGGCCGCAGCGCCCGACGGCGAGGGCGGCGACACCGCCGTGGCCGCCGCGCCGCCGAAGGCGCCGCCGTTCGCGCGCGCGGGCGGCAAGATCGGGCGCAACGAGCCGTGCCCGTGCGGGAGCGGCAAGAAGTACAAGCAGTGTCACGGTCGTCTCGGCTAGCGCCTCGACGACCGCAGTCACGCCGATGCGCCCAACGCGCTGGACCGGGCGCAGCCGCGCCGGTCAACGCGCCGAGCGCGCCGGCCGGTTCGAGCAAGATCCGAGCGTCGCGCGGCGCGCGGCGCCCAAGCGAGACGAGCATGCCGGTTCGTTACACCCCTCCGACCGCTGACTCCCTTCTCCCGGTTCAAGGGGTGGCACTTGGCACTGCCGCCGGCCGCATCAAGGACTGGCAACGCGACGACGTGCTGCTCGTCGTCTGCGAGCCGGGCACGCTCGCCGCGGGCGTGTTCACCCAGAATCGCTTCTGCGCGGCGCCGGTGATCGTTTGCCGCGAGCACCTCGCGCAGCAGCACCGCGGCGGCGCATCGATGCGCGCGCTCGTCGTCAATGCGGGCAACGCCAACGCGGGGACCGGCCAGCCGGGGCTGAACGCGGCGCGCCAGACCTGCGCCGCCGTCGGCCAGCTGATTGGCTGCGCTCCGGAGGAAGTGCTGCCGTACTCGACCGGCGTGATCATGGAGCCGCTGCCCGTCGAGCGCATCGCCGCGGCGCTGCCCGCGGCGCACGCTGCCGCGCGCGAGGAAGGCTGGTTCGCGGCGGCGCGGGCGATCATGACGACGGACACGGTGCCGAAGGGCGCGTCGCGCCGCGTCGTGGTCGACGGCGTCCCGGTCACGGTGACCGGCATCGCCAAGGGCGCGGGGATGATCCACCCGAACATGGCCACGATGCTGTCGTTCATGGCCACCGACGCGCCGATCGCGGCAGACGTGCTCGGCGCGATCGTGCGCGAGGTCGCCGACGTCTCGTTCAACGGCGCCACGGTCGACGGCGACACGTCGACCAACGACAGCTTCGTGCTGGCTGCCACGGGCCGCGTGCCGCTCGCGCCGATCCGCTCGAAGGGCGATCCGCGGCTGGTACCGATCCGCGCAGCGATCGAGGAAGCGGCCGTCGAGCTCGCGCAGGCGATCGTGCGCGACGGCGAGGGCGCGACCAAGTTCATCGCCATCCGCGTCGAGGGCGGCCGCTCGGTCGACGAGTGCCGCAGGGTTGCGCTGGGCATCGCGCACTCGCCGCTGGTGAAGACCGCGTTCTTCGCATCCGACCCGAACCTCGGCCGCATCGTCTGCGCGATCGGCAACGCCGGCCCCGCCGACCTCGACCCGGCGCACGTGTCGTTCTGGCTCGACGACGTGCTGGTGGTCGATCGCGGCGGGCGCTCCGGCGGCTACCGCGAGGAGGACGGGCAGCGCGTGATGAAACGCGACGAGATCACCGTGCGCGTGGACCTCGGCCGCGGCGCCGCCCGGGCCACCGTGTGGACGTGCGACTTCTCGCACGAGTACGTCACCATCAACGCCGAGTACCGCTCCTGACGTGGCTTTCCCTGACTTCGACCATCTGGGCCGGCGCGTCGGGCAGCTGATCGACCGCGCCGAGGCGCTCGCCGACCGGGTCGAAGCGACGCTGACGCGCGTGGACCTGCTCCTGCCCGAGCCCATGCCCGCGCTCGACTGGCGCAAGGTCAAGGCCGCGCGCTGGCGCAAGCGTGCCGGCCGCGGCTACCTGCAGCCGGTCGCGCACCCGCACACGATCGCGCTCGACGCGCTGGTCGCCATCGACGCGCAGAAGTCGGCCATCGAGGCGAACACGCGGCAATTCGTCGCCGGGCTGCCGGCCAACAACGTGCTGCTCACCGGGTCGCGCGGCACCGGCAAGTCGTCGCTGGTGAAGGCGATGCTCGGCGCGCATGCGGGCCAGGGCCTGCGGCTGATCGAGGTCGACAAGTCCGACCTCACCGACCTGCCCGACATCGTCGAGCGCGTCGAGGCGCGCGCCGAGCGCTTCGTGGTGTTTTGCGACGACCTCACGTTCGACGCCGGCGAGGCCGGCTACAAGGCGCTCAAGGTCGCGCTCGACGGGTCGATCGCGGGCCCGTCCGGCAACGTGCTGATCTACGCGACGTCGAACCGCCGCCATCTGCTGCCCGAGTACATGAGCGAGAACCTCGCCACGAAGCACGTCGGCGAGGAGGTGCACCCGGGCGAGTCGGTCGAGGAGAAGATTTCGCTGTCCGAGCGCTTCGGCCTGTGGATCTCGTTCTACCCGTTCGCGCAGGACGACTACCTCGCCGCGGTCCACGGCTGGCTCGCCCACTTCGCGGTCAAGCCGGCCGCGGGCGCGCGCGAACGCGAGGCGCGCGTGCGCGAGGCGATCCAGTACTCGCTGCAGCGCGGGTCGCGCTCGGGCCGCGTGGCGTGGCAGTTCGCGCGGGGCTACGCCGGCGCGCAGGCGCTCGCGAAGCCGCGGCGCGCGAAAAAGTAACGACGTGATCGTTCGAGTTGCGGCGGCCGTGGTCCTGCGGCCTGACGGCTGCGTGCTGCTCGCGCAGCGCCCGCCCGGCAGGGCCTACGCCGGCTACTGGGAGTTCCCCGGCGGCAAGCTCGAGCCCGGCGAGACGCCGGCGCAAGCACTGGCGCGCGAGCTCGCCGAGGAGCTCGGCATCGAGGTGCGCCGCGCCGCGCCGTGGGTCGTGCAGGAGTACGTCTACCCGCATGCGCACGTCGAGCTCAACTTCTTCCGCGTGTTCGACTGGACCGGGGAGCCGCACGGCCACGACGGGCAAGCGTTCGCCTGGCAGGCGCCGGGCGCGTTCGATGTGGCGCCGCTGCTGCCGGCGAACACGATGGTGCTGCGCGCGCTGCTGCTGCCTTCCGTCTACGGGATCAGCTGTGTGGACGAGCACGGCGAGCAGGCGTTCCTGGCGCGCGCTGCCGCCGCGTTTTCCTCCGGCCTGCGGCTGATGCAGCTGCGGGAGAAGGCGTGGCCGCGCGAGCGTCTGGACGCGTTCGCGCCGCGCATCCTCGAGGTGGCGCGCGTGCACCGCGCGAGGGTGTTGCTGAACGGCACCGAGGGTGATGCGCGGCGCCTGGGCTTTCACGGCGTGCACTGGACTGCCGCGCGCCTGGCTGCGGCCGCATCGCGGCCGGGCGATTTGACGGTCGGCGCGTCGTGCCACGACCGCGTCGAACTCGCGCGGGCCGCCGCGCTTGGCTGCGACTTTGCCGTGCTCGGCCCGGTGCTGCCCACGCCCTCGCACCCGGGCGCGCGCCCGCTCGGCTGGGACGGTTTCGCGCTCGCCGTCGAAGGCGCGCGGCTGCCGGTGTACGCGCTGGGCGGTCTGGTGGCCAACGATCTCGATACCGCGATCACCCACGGCGCGCACGGCGTGGCGATGCGCCGGGGCGCCTGGAGAAAGTAGGGTCAGACCCTCGTTGCCATTGGCCGAGGGCAACGAGGGTCTGACCCTACTTCTCCACCGGAGGCTCGTCCTCCTCATCATCCTTCTCGACGGCGGGCACGCGGTAGGACTCGTTGGCCCACGCGCCGAGGTCGACGAGTTTGCAGCGCTCCGAGCAGAACGGGCGCCACTTCGACTGCGGCGTCCACTCGACGAAGGCGCCGCAGGTCGGACAGCGGACGTTTCGCGGAGCGTTCATCGGCTTGGCATGGTCATCGCGCGATTGTAGTGCGACCGCCCGACGGGCGAGGGCGGGGGAGATGCCGCGTGGTGTGCACGGCGGCGCGGTATCCTATCCGCAGGAAGAGCAGGGTCAGACCCTCGTTGCCCTTGGCGAACGACAACGAGGGTCTAACCCTACCGCAGCTTTCGTCCCTTCGATACAAGGCCGCACCAGCCCGCATTGCCCGTGGCGCCACCCCAGCTCGCGACGCCATCGTCGCAACACCAAGCGCTCGCAGTGGCGCTTTGCGCGATCGCGTTCTTCCTGGGCGGCGCGGACCTGGTGTTCGGCTTTCGCGTGTACGGTGTCAACGTCCGCGTGGCCAACCTGCTGCTGGCGTGCGGGCTCGTGGCCTGGCTGTGGCGGGAGCGAGCCGACCTGGCGCCGCAGCTGCGCTTCCTCGCCATCGGCTGGGCGCCGTTCGTCGCGCTGTTCAGCCTGTCCGCCGTGCTGTCTGCATCGCCGCTGCCGGGACTGGTCAAGACGGCGTGGTTCGCGCTGAACCTCGTGGGCGCGTACGCGTGGTGCCGGCTGTTCCGGCCCGTCGACCTGGCGCGCGGGTACTTCGGGTGCTACCTCGCGCTCGCGGCGATCCTCGTGGCCGACTTCGTGACCGGCTTCATCGGCGGACCGCAGGCGATGATCGGCCACGGCCAGCCGAACGCGCTCGCCTCCGGGGGGACGCTCTGGCGACCGCACGCGTTCCATTACGAGCCGTCGTACGCGGCGGCCGCGCTGGCGCTTGCGTGGGCGCTCAGCGTGACGCGCATCGGCAGCCAGGCGCCCCGGCTGGCCGTCGCGTTGACCGGGCTCGGTCTCGTGGCGCTGGTGATCCTGATGTCGCGCACGGGGTGGCTGACCATGGCGGTGTTCGTCCTGCTGCTGCCGTTCGCGCTGGCGCGCTCCGCGCGCGCCGACTGGACGCGCTCGCTGCGCCACGTCGGCTACGCCGTGGCGATCGCGGCAATCGCCCTGGCGGCCGCGCTCGCGTCGCCGGCTAACCGCGCGCGCTTCGCGGCACTGGCCGGACCTCTGGGTGTCGAGCAGACGATCGAGCGCGTCTGCCCGATGTTCGACGAACTCCTGCCCGTCCTGCGCCTCGACTGCCTCGAAGGCGAGCGCCGGCGCCGCTACCTCGATCCGTGGAACGCCGACCGCGAGCCCGCGGCGACGAGCGAGGGCCAGCGCGTGAAGGCCGCGCTCGAGGCGATCGAAGGCATCAAGCGCTCGACGCTGCTCGGCAACGGCGTGCGCGAGGGCCGCACGCGCCTGATCGAGCCGGTCGCGTCGAACGTCTGGCTCGAGATCGGCAGCGAAGGCGGGCTGCTGGCGCTGGGCGCGTTCCTGTGGGGACTGGGATGGTCGCTGTGGCGCGGACAGGCATTCGCGCCGGGAAACCGCGCCATCGCGCTGGCGCTGCTGGCCTACTTTGCCGTGGCGTGGCAGTTCCTGCAGACCTTCCCGCGCCTCGACCAGTGGATGAGCTTCTGGTTCGCGCTGACGCTGGCCGCGCGGCCGGCCGCTCCCGCGGCGCAGCCTCAGAGGTTGCAGAACATCAGTTCGAATTCGACGTCGTGATCGTAGACCGCGCCGCGGTCCATGCCCGACACGCCGATGAAGCGGATGTTGAGCGCGTACTTGTTCGCGCTGATCTCGGGCACGCAGGGCAGCTCGCGCGGCAGCATCAGGCGCAGCAGCTGCGCCACCTTCGTCGTCGTCAGCATCAGCTGGAACACGCCGTGATGCGCGACGTGGCGGCTCGAGCGGCCGTTCTCGCGCAGCAGCCGCAGCACGATCGATATGCACGCGGCGATCGGCGCGAACGGCTCGATCCACGCGGCGAGGTCGCGGCGGCGCTCGTCCGGCGCGCGGTTGAGCCAGTAGTGGTAGGCAGGCAGGTCGAATTCGGAGACGCCGCCGGGAATCGCGGTGCGCTGCTTGATCGCCATCAGCCACTCGTTGTCGCGCAGGTGCGCGCCGACCTTGCCCTGCTGCGCCAGCAGCTGCGTCGCCGCGGCGTCGGTCTCGGCCAGCAGCGACTCCAGCGCGGCCTGATCGATCGCCTGGTTGGCGCGCAGCGGCGCGAGCGCAGCCTTCTGCCGCTCGAGTTCCTGCACGAGGTCCGCCTTCAGGTCGGCGCGCGCGGCGACGTCGGTGATCTCGAACAGCGAGAGGAGGGCGGCGTGGTGGTCCGGCGCGGCCTCCTGCGCGGCGAAGAATCGCGCGCGGGCGAACAGATCTTCGAGGCGCATCAGCGTGCGGATGCGCTCGTTCAGCGGGTGCTCGTACCGGATCACGGCGGGGCAGGCTCTCCGTCAGTCGACATTCTGCCCCACGCGGCGCGGGTAGGGCTAGCTTTTCGCGCGCCCCGCGGACAGCGAGCGGTAGCGGCGATCGAGTTCGGCGACCTGCCGCTCGAGCGCCTGCATTGTCCCGCCGTTGTCGATCACGTCGTCGGCGCGGGCCCGCCGCTCGGCGCGCGGTGCCTGCGCAGCCATGATCGCGCGCACCTCCGCGGCCGCGAGCCCGCTTCGCGCCATCACGCGCGCGACCTGCGTGGCCTCCGGACAGTCGACGACCAGCACGCGGTCGACATGGCCCAGCAGGCGTCCGCTCTCGAACAGCAGCGGGACGACGCACAGGCCGTAGGGGGCGGTCCAGGCCGTCATCCGGCGCAGCGTCTCGTCGCCGATCAGCGGGTGGAGCGTCGCCTCGAGCCGCGCGCGAAACGCCGGGTCGGCGAAGGCCCGCTGCCGCAGCCACGCGCGGTTCAAGCTTCCGTCCCCGGCCACGGCGTCCTGGCCGAACGCCGCGGCCACGGCACGCTGTCCGGCGGCGCCGGGCGCCGAAAGCTCGTGTGCGATGGCGTCGGTGTCGACGACCGGCGCGTCGAGGCGCGCGAAGGCGTCGGCGACCGAGGTCTTGCCGCAGCCGATGCCTCCGGTCACGCCGATGCGCAGCGTCACGACCCGGGGAGATAGAGCCGCACGAGTGCGGGGCCGGCGAACAGCGCGATCGCGCCGGCGACCGCGAGGTACGGGCCGTAGGGCAGCGGCGCCGCGCGGTCGTGGCGCCGCAGGACGATCAGTCCGATGCCGACGAGCGCGCCCACGGCCGACGAGAGCAGCACGATCCCCGGCAGCACTTTCCAGCCGAGCCACGCGCCGAGCGCGGCGAGCAGCTTGAAGTCGCCGTAGCCCATGCCCTCCTTGCCGCGGATCAGCCGGAAGGCCCAGTAGACCGTCCACAGCGACAGGTAGCCCGCGATCGCGCCGATCACGGCCTCGGCGAGCGGCACGAACAGGCCCGCCAGGTTGGCGGCGAGACCTGCCCAGAGCAGCGGCAGCGTGATGTCGTCGGGCAAGAGCTGCGTATCCGCGTCGATGAACGTGAGCGCCACCAGCGTCCACAGCAGCGCGCAGGCGGCGAGCCCCTGCCAGGTCGGCCCGAAGCGCCAGATCGCCAGCGCGGCGAGGATGCCGGCGAGGAGCTCGATGGCGGGGTAGCGCGCGGAGATGCGCGTGCCGCAGCCGCGGCAGCGCCCGCGCAGCGCGAGCCACGAGAGCACCGGGACGTTGTCCAGAGCGCCGATGCGGTGGCCGCAGGACGGGCAGGCCGAGCGGGGCACGACGAGGTTGTACGCGGACGCCGGGGCCGCGTCCTCGCCGCGCAGCTCGGCGCACTGCTGCGCCCAGCCGCGCTCGAGCATCTTCGGCAGGCGGTGGATGACGACGTTGAGAAAGCTTCCGACGAGCAGGCCGAGCACCGCCGCGGCGGCCGTCGCGACCGCCGGGTCGAGAAGAGCGTCGATCATCTCCGCGGCAGCGTCGTCGTCGCGGCTAGACGACCGAGCCGAGCTTGAAGATCGGCAGGTACATCGCGATCACCAGGCCGCCGATCACCACACCGAGGAACACGATGATGATCGGCTCGAGGAGGCTCGACAGCGCCGCGACGGCGTCGTCGACCTCGCGCTCGTAGAAGTCGGCGATCTTGCCGAGCATGCCGTCGAGCGAACCCGACTCCTCGCCGATCTGCGTCATCTGCAGGACCATCGACGGGAACAGGTTCGTCGAGGTCATCGAGTTGGTGAGGCTGGTGCCCGTCGAGACGTCGGTCTGGATCTTGCGCGTGCCCTGCGCGTACAGCGCGTTGCCGGCCGCGCCGGCCACGGCGTCGAGCGACTCGACCAGCGGCACGCCGGCGGCGAACATGGTGGCAAGCGTGCGCGTCCAGCGCGCGATCGTCGCCTTTTTCAGGATCTCGCCGACCACCGGCACGCGCAGCACCAGCCGGTCGAAGCCGAAGCGGAACGCCTCGGAGCGCTTGAACAGGAACGAGATCGCGGTGACCGCACCGGCGACGATGAGGAACATCAGCCACCAGTAGGTGACGAAGAAGTCCGAGATCGCCATCACGATCAGCGTCGGCGCCGGGAGGTCCGCGCCGAAGCTGGTGAACACCTCCTTGAACGCCGGGACGACGAACACCATGATCACCCACACGACGACGATCGCGACCACGATCACCGACAGCGGGTAGAACATCGCCGACTTGATCTTGCTCTTGAGGGCGAGGATCTTTTCCTTGTAGGTCGCCAGCCGGTCGAGGATCGCGTCGATCGTGCCCGAGGACTCGCCCGCGGCCACGAGGTTGCAGTACAGGTTGTCGAAGTAGGCCGGGTGCGCGCGGAACGCCTGCGCCATCGACGCACCGGTCTCGATGCGGCCCTTGATGTCCATCATCAGCCGCGAGAAGCGCGCGTTGCTGTGTCCGCGCGCCACGATCTCGAAGGACTGCAGCAGCGGCACGCCCGACTTCAGCATCGTGGCGAGCTGGCGGGTGAAGAACGTGATGTCCTTCTCGGAGACCTTCTTGCCGCCGCGGAAGCTCTGCCGCTTGAGCTTGGTGACGCGGATGCCCTGCCGGCGCAGCGTCGTGGTGACCACCGTCTCGGAGGCCGCCTTGATTTCCCCGCGCACCTGGCGGTTGCTGCGGTCGAGGCCCTCCCAGACGTAGGTGTGCTCCTTGACCGTGGAGGGACGTTCCTTGCGCTGCGTCGCGGTGGTGGTGGTGGCGGTGGCCATGGGGACTCCGTTCCTGCTCTCGCGCGGGATCGCCGCGCCGCTATTCGTTGGTGACGGCCTCGATTTCCTCGAGCGAGGTGACGCCGGAGCGGACCTTGATCAGCCCGGACTGGCGCAGGTCGCGCACGCCCTCGGCCTGCGCGAGGTCGGCGATGTCGAGCGCGGTGGTGCCGCTGCGCATGATCAGCTGGCGCATCCCGTCGCTGATCGGCATGACCTGGTAGATGCCCACGCGGCCCTTGTAGCCGCTGCCCTTGCAGGCGTCGCAGCCGACCGGCCCCATCGGCTGCCAGCTGCCGTCGAGGTCCTCTTCCTTGAACCCGGCGCGCAGCAGCGCCTCGGGCGGAATGTCCTCGGGCTGCTTGCACTGCGGGCACAGCTTGCGGCCGAGGCGCTGCGCGGTGATGAGGTGCACCGAGGAGGCGATGTTGAACGGCGCCACGCCCATGTTGGCGAGCCGCGTGAGCGTGGTGGGCGCGTCGTTGGTGTGCAGCGTGGACAGCACGAGGTGGCCGGTCTGCGCGGCCTTGATCGCGATGTCCGCCGTCTCGATGTCGCGGATTTCGCCCACCATCACGATGTCCGGGTCCTGGCGCAGGAACGAGCGCAGGGCCGCGGCGAACGTGAGGCCGGCCTTCTCGTTGACGTTGACCTGGTTCACGCCGGGCAGCTGGATTTCCGCCGGGTCCTCGGCGGTGCTGATGTTGATGCCCGGCTGGTTCAGGATGTTGAGGCAGGTGTAGAGCGACACCGTCTTGCCGGAGCCCGTGGGCCCGGTGACGAGGATCATGCCGTAGGGGCGGCCGATCGCGTGCATCAGCGCCTTCTGCTGGTCGGGCTCGTAGCCCAGCGCCTCGATGCCGAGCTTGACGCCCGAGCTGTCCAGGATGCGCATCACGATCTTCTCGCCGAACAGCGTCGGCAGCGTCGAGACGCGGAAGTCGATCGCCTTGCTCTTCGACAGCACGAGCTTCATCCGCCCGTCCTGCGGCACGCGCTTCTCGGCGATGTCCAGCCGCGAGATGACCTTGATGCGCGAGGCGACCTTGTCCTTGATCGCGAGCGGCGGCTGCGCGACTTCGGCGAGGATGCCGTCGACGCGGTAGCGGATGCGGAAGTACTTCTCGTAGGGCTCGAAGTGGATGTCCGAGGCGCCGGCGGAGATCGCGTCGATCAGGATCTTCTGGATGTACTTGACGACCGGCGCGTCCTCGACGTCCGAGTCCTCCTCGAACGCCGACGAAGGCGTTGCCTCCTGCATGTCGACCTCGATGTCGCCGAGATCGGCCATGTCGCGCAGGTTCGCGCCCGAGGCGTCGAGCAGCTTCGCGATCGCGATGCCGAGCTTGTCGTCCTCGACCACCAGCGCCTCGGGGACGAGGTTGGTCTTGAACCGCACCTCCTCGAGGGCCTGGAGGTTCGCCGGGTCGGACACCGCGACGAACAGCCGGTTGCCGCGCTTGGCCAGCGGCAGCACGCGGCGCGAGTGGGCTATCTTCGAGTCGAAGAGGTCCTTCTGGACGAGGTCGAGGTCGAACGCGGAGAGGTCGAACAGCGGCACGCCGAACGCGCGCGAGGCGAACACCGCCAGTTGCGCGGCGGACATCCGCTTGTTCTGCAGCAGCTGCTCGACGAAGCTGACGCCGGAATGCGCGGCCTGCGACTGGATGGCGTCCGCGTCCGCCTCGGAGACGAGCCCCTGCTGCGCCAGCGCGCGGGCCAGGCCGGAGAGGTTGCGTTGGGCGGCGTGCGTTGCCATCGGGTCGGTCGAGGGGCAGGGGCGGTCCTGTCCTGCACAACAGGACCACCGTAACAAGCAACTTACGTGCCCACCCCTGCGGGCTATTCCATTCGCATAAAACGCGGGCCGTGGATCATGCCCTCCCGCCCCCGGTTTGTAAAGGAACGGGCGGGAGACTGACGGCCGGCGTCAGTCGTGCGACGCGCACGGCGCGGCCCTGCGTCAGGAGCACCTCGACGCGCTGTCCGGCGAGGTCGACGACCTGCCCGGCGTCGGGGATGTCGCCGAGTGCTGCGACCACCGCCCCGCTCAGCGTCTTCGGCCCGTCGAGCGGGAACTGCGTGGCCAGCCTCCGGTTGAGCACGCGCAGCGGCGTCATGCCGTCGACCACCACGCTGCCGTCGGCCTCGCGGCGCCACTCCGTCGCCGTGCCGCTGCCGGGCGCGGTCGTGGTGAACTCGCCGATGATCTCCTCGATGATGTCCTCGATCGTCACCAGCCCCTTGAGCTCGCCGTACTCGTCGACGACAAGCGCGAGCCGCTGGTGGTCGTGCTGGAACTGCGACAGCTGCGTGAGCAGCGGCGTGCCCGCCGGCACGAAGTACGCCGGACGCAGCAGCGGGCGTAAGCCCTCCGCGTCGATGCCCTCGCCCTGCAGCGCGACGACCTGCTTGATGTGCAGGATGCCGAGCACGTTGTCGAGCGAGTGCTCGCAGACGGGCAGGCGGGTGTGGAAGCTCGTCGCCAGCTGCTCGCGCAGCATCGCGGGCCGCTCGGCGAGGTCGAGCGCGTGGATCTGCTGGCGCGGCGTCATCACGTCGTCGACGGTGGCGTGTTCGAGGTCGAACAGGTTCGCGAGCATCGCGCGGTGCTTGCCGCGGAAGTACTGGCCCTCGAGCACCAGCGAGCGGATCTCCTCCTGCGTCAGCGCCGCGTCCGCGCTCACGCCGCGCAGGCGCGCGAGCCGCAGCAGCCCCTGCACGAACACGTTGACGAACGCGACGACCCAGGTGACTGGCGGCTTGAGCAGCGGGTTGAGCGCGTACGCCGCGTAGGGGGCGATCGCGTCGGCGTGCGCCGCGCCGATCACCTTCGGCGTGATCTCCGAGAACACGAGGATGGCAAATGTGACCGCGAGCGTGCCCAGCGCCAGCGCCAGCTCGCCTGCGCCGAACAGGCGCGCGACGATGACCGCGGTCAGCGTGGCGGCCGCGGCGTTGATCAGGTTGTTGCCGAGCAGGATGACGCCGAGCAGGCGGTCGGTCTTCGCCAGCAGGTCGAGCGCCAGCTGCGCCCCGCGCTGCCCCTGCCCGGCGCGGTGCTTGAGGCGATGGCGGTTCGCCGCCATCATCGCCGTCTCGGCGATCGAGAACAGGCCCGAGGCGGCGAGCAGCACCGCGAGGATCGCGAGCAGCGCGCCCAGCGATACGTCGTTCACGGCGCTTGGGCGCTCACCGACCCAGCACCACCTCGAGCACGAACTTGTAGCCGAGGTAGGCCAGCACGAGCAGCGCGCTGCCGGCGACGATCAGGTTGCGGGCCTTGCGCCCGCGCCAGCCGAAGCGCCAGCGGCCGAGCAGCAGCGCGCCGAAGGTCAGCCACGCGAGCAGCGACAGCAGGCTCTTGTGCGTGAGCTTGAACGGCTTGCCGAACACCTCCTCCGAGAACAGCGCGCCGGTGGCGAGCGTCGCGGTCAGCAGCAGGAAGCCGGCGCCGATCAGCCGGAACAGGTAGCGCTCCAGCGTGAGCAGCGGCGGCGTGCCGTCGCCGCGCGCCGGCAGGCCGCGGTGCAGGCGCTTCTCGAGGCCGGTCATCAGCAGGGCGGTCACCGCGGCGACGAGCAGGAACGCGTAGGCGCACAGCGCGATCGCGATGTGCAGCGCGGCCCACGGCTCTCCCGCATAGGGAAAGCGGTGCGGCGCGTCGATCAGCGCCGAGGCAAGTGCGGCTACGGCGGCGACGGGCAGCACGACCGCGGCGCTGCCGGGCAGCGTGCGCAGGAACCCGCTCGCCCAGGTGACGAGCACGCACAGCAGCGCGACCAGCGATACGGCGTTGGTCAGGGACAGGTCGAGGCCGTCCGGCGTGGCGATGGCGAAGACCAGCCCCGTGGCATGCAGGGCGAGCGCGACGGGGACGAGCCAAACGGCGTAGGGCGGGATCTGCGGGCGCGCCGGCGCGGGCCAGTGCGCCCACGCCGCGGCGGCGTAGGCTGCTGCTGCTGCCACCTGAATTAGAATTCCCATTCGTCCTGGCGCGCGTTGGTGCCAGCCGCCCGTTGGACCGGACGCGCTACGCGCGCGCCGCTCAACGGCCGGGAAGCTGCGGTGTCCGCAGCGAGTTTACCGTAGTCGCGCGCAACCGGCCCCCCGGCAGACCGCCAGTTTCCGACCGAAAGCCAAAATGCTCGACAACCTCACCGAACGCCTGTCCCGCGTGGTCAAGCAACTGCGCGGGCAGGCGCGGCTGACCGAAGACAACATCCAGGACGCGATGCGCGAAGTGCGCATGGCGCTCCTCGAGGCCGACGTCGCGCTGCCGGTGGTGAAGGACTTCGTCGCGCGGGTGCGCGAGAAGGCGCTCGGGCAGGAGGTGGTCGGCTCCCTGACGCCGGGCCAGGCGCTGATCGGCGTCGTCCACCGCGAGCTGACCGCTCTGATGGGCGGTGCGGCGCAGCCGCTCGACTTCGCCACGCAGCCGCCGGCGGTTTTCCTGCTCGCGGGACTGCAAGGCGCGGGCAAGACGACGACGGCGGCGAAGCTCGCGCGCCTTCTGCGCGAGCAGAAGAAGAAGGTCCTGCTGGTCTCGGCCGACGTCTATCGCCCCGCCGCCATCGACCAATTGCGCACGCTCGCAGTACAGGTCGGCGCCGACTTCTTCCCTTCCACGCCCGAGCAGAAGCCTGTCGACATCGCGCTCGCCGCGGTCGACTGGGCGCGCCGCCACTACCACGACGTGCTGATCGTCGATACCGCGGGGCGGCTCGCGATCGACGACGCGATGATGGCGGAGATCAAGGCGCTGCACGCCGCGGCCAAGCCGATCGAGACGCTGTTCATCGTCGACGCCATGCAGGGCCAGGATGCCGTCAACACGGCGCGTGCGTTCGGCGAGGCGCTGCCGCTCACCGGCGTGATCCTCACCAAGCTCGACGGCGACTCGCGCGGCGGCGCCGCCCTGTCCGTGCGCCACGTCACGGGGGTGCCGATCAAGCTCGTCGGCATCGCGGAGAAGGTGACCGGGCTGGAGACGTTCCATCCCGAGCGGATGGCCTCGCGCATCCTCGGCATGGGCGACGTGCTGTCGCTGATCGAGGAGGCGCACCGCACCGTCGACGTCGAGCAGGCGAAGAAGCTGGCCAGGAAGGTCAAGACCGGCAAGGGCTTCGACCTCGAGGACTACAAGGAGCAGGTCGCCCAGATGCGCAAGATGGGCGGCATTTCGGCGATGCTCGAGAAGCTCCCGGCCGAACTTGCGCGCGCCGCGCAGGGCCAGCAGGTGGACGAGCGCAAGATCGGCCGCATCGAGGGCATCATCAACTCGATGACGCGCCTGGAGCGTTCGAAGCCGGAGCTCATCAAGGCATCGCGCAAGCGGCGCATCGCGGCCGGGGCGGGCGTCACGGTGCAGGAAGTGAACCAGCTGCTGAACCAGTTCGAGCAGGCGCAGAAGATGATGAAGATGGTCGCCAAGGGCGGCATGCAGAAGATGATGCGCGGCCTGCGCGGCGCGCTCCCGGGCGCCCGTTAGGCGGGCGGCGACGTAACGCTTTGATTATCAATAGGTCGCGGGCCAGGCCAGACCGGGGCGGGCCGTGGCGGCTGGGCCGCCGCAACTTGCCGGCGCGCCCCTTTTCGTCGTAGAATCAACGTCCTTTTTCCGGCAGCCCACGGCAATCGCGCCGCGCTCCGGCAAGCCAACCGAGCAGAGACAAGACCCATGGTCGTCATCCGACTTGCCCGCGGGGGTGCGAAGAAGCGCCCGTTCTACAACATCGTCGTCACCGACTCGCGCAATCGCCGCGACGGCCGCTTCATCGAGCGCGTGGGGTTCTACAACCCGATCGCTGCTGCCGGTGAGGAAGGCGTGCGCATCGCGCACGACCGCCTGGCCTACTGGTCGCAGCGCGGCGCGAGGCTGTCCGACACCGTCGCGATGCTGGTCAAGCGCACGCCGGCGGCAGGGGTCGTCGCCGCGCCGGCGCCGGCCGCGGAAGCGCAGGCCTGACCCCGGGCAGCGACAGCGCCACGCGCTACGTCGTGATGGGGCGCGTGGCCGCCCCGTACGGCGTGCGGGGATGGATGAAGGTGCTGCCGTTCACCGACGCGCCGGAGGCACTGCTGGGGTTCGCGGCATGGCGGATGACGATGCGGGACGAGCGCGAAGCACGCGAGTTCCGCCTGGTCGAAGGGCGCGCGCACGGCGGCGCACTGGTGGCGAAGGTCGAGGGCATCGACTCGCCGGAAGCTGCAGCGCTGCTCCGCGGCTCGACGGTCGAGGTGGCTCGCGCGGCGCTGCCGGAGGCGGGCGAGGACGAGGTGTACCTCGCCGACCTGCCGGGCTGCGCGGTCGTCACCACCGCCGGCGCGGCGCTGGGCACGATCGAGGCGGTGGATGACTTCGGAGCGCATCCCGTGCTGCGGGTGGCGCCCGCGGACGGCGGGGCACTGCGGCTGATTCCGCTGGTGGCGGCGTACGTGAAGGCCGTGGACCTCGCCGCCCGCGTGATCGAAGTCGAGTGGGAAGCGGATTACTGAAACGCGGAGCGGGTGCGGTGCGCATCGACGTCGTGACGCTGTTCCCTGCGATGGTCGAGCACGCGTGCGGCTTCGGGGTGACGGGACGCGCACGCGAACGCGGGCTGTGGCAGCTGGCGACGTGGAACCCGCGCGACTTCACGGCGGATCCGCACCGGACGGTCGACGACAGGCCCTACGGCGGCGGGCCGGGAATGGTGATGCTGGCCGAGCCGCTGGCGCAGTCGCTGGCGGCGGCGCGGGCGGCGCAGGCGGCGGCGGGGGTGGCGCAGCCCCGCGTCGTGTACCTGTCGCCGGCGGGAACGCCGCTCACGCACGCGCGCGTGAAGGCGATGGCGGAGACGCCGCAGGCGGGCTACATCCTGCTTGCGGGGCGGTACGAGGGCGTCGACGAGCGGCTGATCGCGCGCGAGGTCGACGAGGAGATCGCGATCGGCGATTTCGTGGTGTCGGGCGGCGAGCTGCCCGCGCTGATGCTGATCGACGCGATCGCAAGGCAGTTGCCGGGGGCGCTCAACGACGCGCAGTCGGCGCAGGAGGACTCGTTCGTGGCGGGGCTGCTCGACTGCCCGCACTACACGAGGCCGGAAGTGTATCGAGGCGAGCGCGTGCCCGAGGTGCTGCTGTCGGGGCACCACGAGGCGATCCGGAAGTGGCGGCTCGCCGAGTCGCAGAAGCGGACAGCCGAGCGGCGGCCGGACCTGTTGCAGGACCGCGCGGCGCCGAAGCAGTGAGATGCAGTCGCCGGCGCAGTCGAAGCCGGCGGAGCAGCACCGCCGGGTGAGCATCAGGGGGCGCCCTGCTCTGCGCACCGACAAGGCCGGCACGACCGGCCGCGAACGAACGCCGCTTCGGGTGCGGCAATGGAAAGGAGCTACGCGATGAACATCATCGAGACCCTGGAGCGCGAAGAGATCGCGCGCCTGAACAAGACCGTCCCCGACTTCGCGCCGGGCGACACCGTGATCGTCAACGTCAACGTCGTCGAGGGCGAGCGCAAGCGCGTGCAGGCCTACGAGGGCGTGGTGATCGCCAAGCGCAACCGCGGCCTCAACTCCTCGTTCACCGTGCGCAAGATCAGCAGCGGCGAGGGCGTGGAGCGGACCTTCCAGACCTACTCTCCGCTGATTGCCTCGGTGGAGATCAAGCGCCGCGGCGACGTGCGCCGCGCGAAGCTCTACTACCTGCGCGGCCGCAGCGGCAAGTCGGCGCGCATCCGCGAGAAGCTCGCGCGCCGCGACGCCGGCGCGAAGGCCGAGTAGCGATCCCGACGGCCCGGCGCGGTGACCAAGGGTGGCCTGTGGGCCGCCCTTTTTCATTGTGACGGTGTCAGCGCAGAGGGGCCGTGGCGGGAAATGTGGATCGAATGAGGCCCCATGGCCATCCAATGGCCGATGATCGCCATTTGTCAAAGCTGGCAGTCCCGAAGTCCAGCTGCGGGCGAAGTCCCCCCGATCGACGCCGCCCGCCGGCGAACGGCACCGCCTGACCCTTCGCGTCGCACCCGGGCAGACTTGCAATGGAACGCACTGTCGCTTCCGTTCGGCGGCTGCCGTGGCTTGCTTCTTGCTGCGCCTTGCCATCCGGCGGGCTTTTCCGCAAGATTCCATTGGCATAGGGCTGGCCCTTGTCCGCGTTCCGATGAAAGCGACGATCTACGAAGCGCTGGGCATCAATCCTGCGGCCTCCGACGAGGAAGTGCGGGCGAGCCTGCGCCGGTTGATCCGGAAGTACTACACCAAGACGCGTGACGGCCAGGGCAACGTCGAAGAGGCGCTCCGCTTCATCAATCATGCCAGCCGCATACTGAGCGACCCGCAGCGGCGCGGCCGGTACGACCGGGAACTCGCGATCTCCGCGGGCACGACCGAGCAGAAGATCGCCCACGTCGTGAACCACGCCGTCGCCGAGGCCGGCGAACAGACCGACGTCGGCGCACCCGACGCCGAGGGCGAAGGAAGCCATCCCGACATCGACGCGTCGCTCGATGCAGCCATGGACCAGGCGCTGGCCGACGCGCCTCCGCCGGAGGTCGCCCGGCACCATCCCGGCCTCACGGAGCGCGTCGTGTCCTTCTCGCGCTCGCCGTGGGTCACGCTCGGCCTGTGCGTCCTGTTCGGGGCGTTCATCGCGGCGGCTATCCTGTTCGTGACTCCGGCCGACGCGGTGCTGGTCGCCAAGCAGGTGCTGGTGTGGCTCACGCTGACGCTGGTGGCGCTCGCGGTGATCTACGGCGCAGTGCACTCGGCGGCGTGGATGCGCCGCCGCGCCGCGCCGCCCGCGCCTTCGCTGCAGCCGCAGACCGACCTCGCGATCCTCAACTGGCGCCGCGAGAAGAGCGTCTTCCTCGGCACCAACCAGCCCGCCGAGGACGCGAGCTGGATCTTCCAGCTGCGCATGGCCGAGCTCGAGCGCGCAAAGTCGGGGCGCACCAGCGAGCCGCGCCCGTGGCACCGCCTGGCCGCGCGGCTGTTCGACTACGCGATCTGGGGTCTGGTCCTGGCGCTGCTGCTCTCCGAGCTCTCGGGGATGGGCGCCGTACCCGAGGGTCTCGCCAGGTCGCTGGGCCACCCGCTGATCGCGCCGATGCTCATCACGCTGACGTGGGTGCCCGTCGAGGCGCTGCTGATCGCGGCACTCGGCAGTACGCCGGGCAAGTGGCTGTTCGGCATCTTCCTGCAGTTCTCGATCTCCGACGCCTACGCGCGCCGCGACACGCAGGCGCAGCTCGGGCGTGCGCTGCGCCGCGGTTTCCGCGTCTGGTGGGAGGGCATGGCCTGCGGCTTCCCGCTGCTCGCGCCGTTCCTGGTCGCGGTCGCCTACGAGAAGCTGGCGCAGAACCAGGAGACGGACTGGGACTTCGCGGAGGACGTGCTCGTCACGCACGGGCCGCCGGGCGTGCTCAACGCCGTCACCGGCGTGTGCGGGCTCGCCGCGATGTTGTGGCTCTACGGCGTGGCGTGGCACCAGCCGATGGCCGAGTCGATCGGCTGGGCGCGCGCCACGGTGTCCGACGCGTTCCCGTCGTTCGCCGAGATCAAGGGCGGGCTCGTCGCCGACGGCGGGCTCATCAGCAACCTGTCGCTGCCCAGCGTCGGCTCGCTCAGCCTGCCCGGCAGCGGCGGCGCAGCGGCGAACGCCGGGCCGCCGCCGGGCACGCCGATCGACCCCGAGCTCGACCGCGAGTTCGCCGAACGCAAGGCCCGCGTCAACGCGTTGCGCAGCGAAGGGCCGCGCATGCTCGCGTCGGGGAACTACCGGCGCGCCGCGGAGCTGTGCCGCACCTGGACCAACATCGAATTGGGCAGCGCCGAGGCGTGGCGCTGCTTCGGCCTCGCGCAGCAGGCGCTGGGCTACCACCAGGACGCGATCAACGCGTTCCGCAAGGCGAAGCAGTACGACCCCGCCGACCGCACGCTCGACGCGGCTATCGACCGCTCGCAGAAGGGCATCGTCGCGGACTTCCTCGCGCGATACAGGAAGTAGCTTCCGTCATCCTCGCGAGCGAATGCGCTCGACGAGCGCGCTCGTCGAACGGTCGTGGAGCAGCGGGATGGCCACGAAACGGCCGCCGCGCGCGATCGTCTCCGCCGCACCGGCGGTCGACTGCGCCGTGTAGTCACCGCCCTTGACCAGGACGTCCGGCCGCGCCGCCACGATCAGGTCGCGCGGCGTGTCGCCGTCGAAGGGCACGACGAGGTCGACCGCCGCGAGCGCGGCGAGCACGGCCATCCGATCGGCGAGCGCGTTGAGCGGGCGCCCGTCCCCCTTGCCGAGGCGGCGCACCGAGGCGTCGCCGTTGACCGCGACGACCAGCGCCGCGCCGAGTCCCCGCGCCTGCTCGAGGTAGGTGACGTGGCCACGGTGCAGGATGTCGAAGACGCCGTTGGTGAACACGAGCGGTCGCGGCAGCGCTGCGATGCGCGCGAGCGCGTCGTCCGCGCCAGCGATCTTCGCCGGGTAGCGGGGTGCCGGAAGCGGCTCGCCGTTCGCGTCGGCCACGTCGTCTCGCCGCGGCTAGTCGATGTACTCGAACACCCTGACGACGCGCGCGACCCCGCGTGTCGAGGCGGCAATCCGCGTGGCCGCGTCGGCCTCGGCGCGGCGCACCAGCCCCATCAGGTAGACGACGCCGCGCTCGGTCACGACCTTGACGTGCGTCGCCGAGAACGTGCCGGCGTCCTCGAGGAAGCGCGACTTCACCAGCGAGGTGAGGTAGGCGTCGTTGGTGCGCGTGCCGAGCTCGGAGGGCGGGGCGACGACCAGCTCGTCGTGCAGCGAGCGCACACGGTCGGTGGCCCGCGCGGCCTCGCCGACCGCGGCCTTCGTCGCCGCGTCAGGCACCTCTCCGGTCAGCAGCACGACGCCGCTGTAGCTCGTCACGCTGACGTGCGCGCGCTCGCCGTAGCGCTCGGCAAGCGCTCCTGAAAGCTTCGCCTCGATTGCGGCGTCGTCGAGCTGCGCGCTGGCCGAGCGGCGGTCGCTGACGACGAGCGCGGCGCCTGCCGCGCCGGCGACGACGAGCGGAATGCACGCGCCGAGCGAGAGCGTCGCCGCGATCAGCGTGGCGGCGAGCAGGATCCCGGGGGCGCTGGCCATGGTGCCTTGCGAAGGAAGGAAGACGCAGCGCCGTGTCGCGCCATCTCAGTCGTCGCCTAGCAGCGTGCGGTCGATGGCGTCGCACAGGCAGTGAAGCACGGCCAGGTGAACTTCCTGGACGTATGCCGTGCGCTCGTGCGGCACGCAGACGTGCACGTCGCCCTCGCCGAGCAGCTCGCCGATGCGCCCGCCGCCGCGGCCGGTCAACGCGACCACGTGCATCTCGCGCTCGCGCGCCGCGTCGATCGCGGCGATCACGTTGGCCGAGTTGCCCGACGTCGAGAACGCGAGCAGCACGTCGCCCTTGCGGCCGATCGCGCGCACCTGCTTGGCGAAGACCTGATCGAACGCGTAGTCGTTGGCGATCGCCGTCAGGATCGACGAGTCGACGGTCAGCGCGATGGCGGGCAGCTCCGGGCGCTCGCGCTCGAAGCGCCCGACCATCTCGGCGGCGAAGTGCTGCGCGTCGGCGGCCGAACCACCGTTGCCGCAGGCGAGAATGCGGCCGTCCGCGAACAGGCACGTCGTCATCACCTCGGCGGCGCGCGCGATCGCCGGGGCGAGCTCCGGCCCCGAGTCGATCTTGAGCTGCGCGCTGGCGGCGAAGTGGGCGCGGATACGGGCCTCGTGATCCATGCGCGGATTCTACTTCAGACGGACAGCACGTCCCTCAGCCATTCGAGGCGCGTGCCGTCGAGACTGTCGAGCAGGATGGCGTCGAAGCGGCAGGCCGGGACGCTGGCGAGCGCGGCGAGGTAGCCCTCCGCCGCTTTGACGAGGCGTGCGCGCTTCGCCGCGGTGATCGACGCGGCGGCGCCGCCGTACGATTGCGAACGCCGCAGCCGCACCTCGACGAACACCAGCACGCCGCCGTCGCGCGCGACGATGTCGATCTCGCCGAAGCGGTTGCGCACGTTGCGCGCAACGATGGCCAGGCCGTGCCGCTCCAGGTGGCGCGCAGCGAGCTCCTCGGCGCGCGCGCCGTCGGCGCTGCGTGCGGGATCAGCGTGGCCCATCGGCGGGCACGACCTGCCCGCGGCGTAACGTTGCGAACGTGCCGGCGCGTGCGATCAGGCGACCGTCGCCGAGCGTCAGGCGCCCGGTCGCGCCCGGTACGTCGAGCCGCTCGGGCACGCCCTTGACGAACATCCGCGCCACGGCAAAGGCGTCGAGGCCGAGCGCGTAGAGCCGTTGCAGCGCGTTGGCGCCAAGGTCGGGGCGGGGCAAGCCCGCGAACTCGGCCGCGGCGGGATGCACCAGCCAAGGCACGTCGACGAACACCACGCCCTCGAGGTCGGCGAGCGCGGCGCGCTCCATCGGTTCGTTGATCAACGAGCTCGCAAATGCCGGCAGGCGCGGCGCGAAGCTGCGCGCAAGCGCCGCCTGCGCGCCGGAGAGAGTGACTACAGCGGCCTGCGCACTCGACTTGGCGAGGTCGCGGCGCAGCGCGCCGAGTGCGTCGGACGCCCCCTCGAAGGCGTAGACCTCGGGCGGCCCACCGCCGGCCACCAGCCACGCGTCGATGAACGCCGTTGCGAAGCGCTTCTCGAGCGGGCTTGCGCCACCGATCAACGCGACCGAGACGACCTGGTCGTCGCGCATCCGATTGGCGAGCAACCGCGCGTCCGCCTCGATCGACAGCGTCAGCGCATAGGTCGACGGCGGCAGCGGCGTCCCATCGTCGAACTGATTCAGCGCGAGCGTGAGTGGCAGCGGCTTGTCGGACGCGGCGAGCGCGCGCAGGTCGTCGCGCACCAGCGGCCCGACGACCACGCGCACGCCCAGCTTCTCCGCGGCATCGAAGGCGCCGCGCACGCCGCCGTCCTCGTGGCCGATGACCCTGGCGCGATGGGCGAGGCCGGCCGCCTTCGCCGCCGCGAGGAAGCCGTCGCGCACGGCTTCGGCGGCACGCGCATAATCGGGCGAGGCCAACGGAAGCACGAGCGCAATGTCGGCGACGCTCTGCGCGGGCGCACCCGCGGCCGGCGGCGCCGATGCCTTCGCGGGTTGCGGCGGCTTGACGGGTTCCGCTGGCGGCGGTACGGGCGGCGACGCCTCGTCGGTGAGCGAAGGGTTGGGCACCGTGGGCACGGGGGGTGCTGCCGGTGGCCCTTGCGCCGCGGACAATCCGCACGCGAGCGCGAGGGCAAATGCCGCTAGCGAGCGGACGACGGCGGGCATGGAGAGCGCGGTGGCGAAGGGCAAAGTCGCGGCGGAGGATGCGAGCGGGCACGGCCACGACGCGCCGCGCGGGGCATTATATGTGGTCGCCACGCCGCTCGGTAATCTCGCCGACCTGACCGATCGGGCGCGCGCGACGCTCGCCGCGGCCGACCGGATCCTCGCCGAGGACACGCGGGTGACCGGCACGCTGTTGCGCCACTGCGGCATCGCAACGCGGGCGAGCCCGTTGCACGAGCACAACGAGCAGCGCCGCATCGGCGAGGTGCTCGGATGGCTTGCCGCGGGCGAGCGCGTCGCGCTGGCGAGCGACGCGGGCACGCCCGGCATCAGCGACCCGGGGGCACGCCTCGTGCGTGCAGCGCACGCGGCCGGTCACCGCGTCGTGCCCGTGCCGGGCGCATCGGCCCTGGCTGCCGCGTTCAGCGTGGCGGGCCTCGTCGCCGAGCGCTTCGCGTTCCTCGGCTTCCTGCCGGCGCAACCGAAAGCCCGCCGCGAGCTCCTCGCCAGCGTCGCCGCGCTGCCTTTCGCACTGGTCTGTTACGAGGCGCCGCACCGCGTGCGCGCCACGGTTGCCGCACTTCGCGAAGCGCTGGGTGACGCACGCACTCTGGTCGTGGGCCGCGAGCTCACCAAGCTGTTCGAGGAGGTTGCGCGGCTCGACCTCGGCACGGCCGACGCCTGGTTCGCAGCGGACGCGAACCGCGAGCGCGGCGAGTTCGTCCTCGTCGTCGATGCGGCGGAGCGCGCCGACGTGCTTCCTGTCGTCGATGGCGGCACCGAGCGCTGGTTGGCCGCGCTGCTCGCCGAGCTGCCGCCGTCCGCCGCCGCGCGCGTTGCGGCCGCGGCTACCGGTGTGCGACGCGACAGGCTCTACGAACTCGCGCTCGTGCTCAAGGGCAAGCACGGAAAGTAGGAAATTGGGGTCAGACCCTACTTTCCGGGCAGCCGATCGCGGTGCATAGGGTCGTCATGGGAAAGTAGGGTCTGACCCCGATTCCCCGCGCGATCGACGAGCGCGGTGATGACCGCGGCGACCGCGCGCGGGGCGTCCAGCCACGGCTCGTGGCCGACGGCTTCGAGCTGGATCGACTGCGCGTAGCCGTGCAGGCCGCGCGCGAGGGAGGCGAGGTCGGCGAGGCTCCCGTGTTCGTCGTCCTCACCTTGCACGAGCACAACGGGTGCCGCGACGCGCCGCAGGAACGGCTCGAGCGTGCGTGCGCGAACTTGGGGCGATGCCCAAAGCAGCGCCCAACGCGCGAGCAGCGCGGCCGGGTCGCGGTGCTGGCGCGCGTACTCCTGCATCGCCTCGCCTGCGGAGAAGCGAGCGTGCGCCGCGTGCACGGCAGTGGCGGCCGGCTCGCCGATCGAGTTGCGCGGTGCAAGCCCGACCACGCCGGCGACGTCGAACCCGCTGCCGGCGTGGATCAGCGCGATCGCCGCGCCGTCCTCGTGCCCGACGAGCACCGGACGCTCGATACCCTGCGAGTCGAGCAGCGCCGGCAGCACCGTCTGCGCTTCGACCTGCAGGTAGTCGGGGCCGGGGGGGGCCGCCGGGGGGTCGGAGCGGCCGTGCCCGGCGCGCGAGTAAACGAGCACCGGACAGCCCGACGCGCGCGCGACCTCGCGGGGGAAGCGGTCCCAGGTTGCCAGCGAGCCGAAAGCACCGTGCAGAAGCACAAGGTGCGGCGCGCGCGCGCGCGTCTCCTCCGGTACGATGATGGCGGTCTCGAGGCGCCGGCCGTGGACGGTCGCGAATCCACGCAGGATCGGCGGCGGATGCGGGCGGTTCAGCAGCAGGCTCACTCGTGGGGGATGCTCGAGGTTGGTTCGCGGGATGCTACCGGCCGGTGACGGGGTTCCCGCAGGCCGCCTGTCCGGCAGCGCGTTGACCCCCGTCAAGGCATCCGGCTGCGCGCCCCCTGAAAATTCGGCAAATGGACGCCGTTACGGACCCGTTGCAATGACTCTGCCCGCCGCCTCCCTCGCCTTCGACGCCGACCTCATCGCCAAGTACGACCAGTCGGGGCCGCGCTACACGTCGTACCCCACAGCCGACCGGTTCCACGACCGCTTCGGTCCGGCCGACTACGTGAACGCGCTGGTCACGCGCGTGCAGCAGCGGCCCGATGAGCCGCTGTCGCTGTACGTGCACGTGCCGTTCTGCAACACGATCTGCTTCTACTGCGGCTGCAACAAGGTCATCACCAAGGACCACGGGCGCAGCGCGAAGTACATCCGCTATGTCGCGCGCGAGATCGGCATCGTGTCTTCGATTCTCGAGACGCGCGCACCCGTCGTCCAGCTGCACTGGGGCGGCGGCACGCCGACCTTCCTCGCGCGCGAGGAGATGGCCGACCTCATGGGCCATCTCACCCGTGCGTTTCGCGTGGCGCCGGACGCCGAGGTGTCGATCGAGGTCGACCCGCGCAAGGTCGATCCCGCCACGATCGCGTTCCTCGCGCGCCTGGGCTTCAACCGCATCTCGGTGGGCATCCAGGACTTCGACCCCGACGTGCAGAAGGCGGTCAACCGCGTGCAGAGCGAGGCCGAGACGCTCGCGGTGATCGATGCCGCTCGCGCGAACGGCTTCGTGTCGGTGAACGCCGACCTGATCTACGGGCTGCCGAAGCAGAACGTGGCGCGCTTCTCGGTGACGCTGGACAAGGTGATCGCCGCTTCGCCGGACCGCATCGCGCTCTACAGCTACGCGCACCTGCCGCACCTGTTCAAGCCGCAGCGGCGCATCGAAGTTGCCGACGTGCCGTCGCCGGCCGAGAAGCTCGCGATCCTCGCGCTGGCGATCGGCAAGCTGGGCGAGGCCGGCTACGTCTACATCGGCATGGACCACTTCGCCAAGCCTGGCGACGAACTGGCGCGCGCGCAGGCCGCGGGCAAGCTGCACCGCAACTTCCAGGGCTACACCACACGGCCCGAGTGCGACCTGCTGGCCTTCGGCATCTCGGGCATCGGCAAGGTCGGCCGCACCTACTCGGCGAACGTGAAGACGCTCGACGAGTACTACGCGATCCTCGACCG
>Ga0209254_10000342_pt1 | contig 36195 bp, 39 predicted proteins | sample FrelakmetDIP11DI_FD_187148 | JGI IMG/M metagenome (GOLD analysis project Ga0209254, IMG submission 187148) | Freshwater lake sediment microbial communities from the University of Notre Dame, USA, for methane emissions studies - DIP11 DI (SPAdes)... | ecosystem: Environmental > Aquatic >... | reverse complement strand
ACCGGCTTGGGTTCATAGCTTCCGGAAGTCACCTGGTCCCAGAAGGTCTGCTCGTCTTCCATCCATTGGGATCCGAATTTCTTGTTGAAGAATCCTCCCAGACGCTGGAACATCTTCTGCACGTTCGAGCCGTGCGCCAGCGTCAGGACATCCTCCAGGAAGGCGGCGATGTCGATCATCTTCTCTTTCGGGATGTAGGCGCGCGCGCCCATCTCGATGGATTGCTTGAGCGCCTCGGCCGAAAGGGCGTGTGCGGTGAGCATCACGGTCGGAAATCCCAGGTGCACCGAGGCGTTGAGGAGATCGAACCCGCGCACGCCCATGATGTCCAGGATGACGGCGTCGTAGGTCCAGGAGCGCAGCAGGTGGAACCCGGTTTCGTAGTCCCCGGCGCGGTCCAGCGTCAGGCCTTTGTAATCTGCGAGCAGATCGGCCAGCGTGTCGAGCACGTCCGGTTCATCGTCAACGGCCAGGATGCGTTTGCCTTCAAGTACGCTTGCGGTCATGAGTCTTGTCTCCGCCTTTTGAAATTCGCCGCCGCTCGTCGTCGCGGACCTCGCGCCGCAGCAGCTTGCCCACCTTGGATTTGGGCAGCATGTCCCGGAACTCGATGTAGGCCGGGACCTTGTAAGGGGCCAGCCGCTCCCGGCACCAGCGCACCAGCTCGGTGCCGCCCACCCCGCGCGCGTCTTCCTTGAGAACGACGATGGCCTTGATGCGCTCGCCCACCTTGGGGTCCGGGATCCCCACCACACAGGCGCCGATCACCGTGGGATGATCCTGCAGCGCAGCTTCGACCTCCGAGGCCGAAACGCGGTAGCCCTTGTGCTTGATGATGTCGGCCGAGCGCTCGACGTATATCAGCTCGCCGGAGGGCTGGGCGCTCACGAAATCGCCCATGCGGCACCAGGTCCGGCCGTTGACTTCCACGAAGGCCCGGCGGGTTTCCTCGGGCTTGTCGAAGTATTGCTTCAGCGTAAAGGGCGAGGTGACCAGCAGCTCGCCGCTCTCGCCCTCGGCCACCGGCTTCAGGGTCTCGGGGTCCACGATCAGGCACTGCCGGCTCTTGAGGGGGAAGCCGATCGCCCTTGGGCTGGGCTCCTGGCCGATGCGGCTGTAGGCCACATGGCCCACCTCGGTGGAGCCGTACACCTGGTAGATCGGGACCCCGCAGCGCTCCCGCCAGCGCTGCTTGACTTCCTCCGGCAGCACGTCGCCCCCGCAGAAGCAGTATTTCAGCGAACGCAGATCATAGCGGTCGAGGCGGTCGTTTTCAAGGATCATCCGATACAGGGCCGGCACCCCCAGCAGCCATCGGATCCGGCGGCGCTCGATGCTCTCCAGGATGGCGTCCACCTCCGGCACGGGCATGAGCACGGTGCAATTGCCCTTGTTCAGCCCGATGGCCATGAAAAGCCCCAGGGCCATGATGTGGAAGAGCGGGTTGACGGCGATATAGCTGTCGCCGCCGTCCTGAAGGTGCCCGGCCGCCACGTCTTCGGTGACGTCGTTGACGTACGAGGTCATCCCGATGTGGGTGCCAGGTACCCCTTTCGGAAAACCGGTGGTGCCGCCGGTGTAGAGGATGTAGGCAAGGTCCTTTTCAGGATCCACGGAAACGGCCGTTTGCAGCGGGGGGTGTTTGAGCAAGGTGCGGAACCAATGGACATCGGCGCCGCCCGCGACTTTTCCCGTGGGGATCTTGTCGAAGAGCTTGCCCAAGACCTTTTTCCAGGACGGCAGCAGATCGGCCAGGTTCGTCACGATCACGTGCTTGAGCCCGGTATGGTCGGCCGCCTCGCGGACGTAGCCGAAGTTGGTGTCCGCGCAGACGACCGCCTTCACGCCGCAGTCCCGGATCATATAGGTGATCTCATGGGAGGTGTAGATCGGGGAGACCGGCACCACGACCGCGCCGATCTTCTGGATGCCCAGAAACGCGATCACCCACTGGATGGAGTTGGCGATGTAGACCATCACGCGGTCGCCCTTGGCGATTCCCATCGCGCTCAGGGCGCTGCCAAAGCGCTCGCTCAGCTCCCGCAGGCGGCGGAAGGAAAAAGCCTCGCCGAGATAGATGACGGCCGGCCGCTCCGGGTACTTGGCGCACATGCGGTCGAACCGAGTGAAGGTCAGCTCCTTATCAGTGGCAGCGGAGATGGTCTCTGTCATCCTGAAAATCCTGTTGATTCTGTCTAGATTCCAAAATACGCCGAGCGGACATCCGGGTTGTCCATCAGCTCCTGCCGCGACCCCTCCATAACCGCGGAACCGTTCTCCAGGATGAAGGCATGGTCCACAATGGGGATCACCGGTCGCGCATACTGCTCGGTGATGATGATGGCGATCTTGCGCTCATCGCGGATCTCGCGGGTGGCGCGCATGAGCATGGCCTGCATCAGGGGGCTCAAGCCCATCAACGGCTCGTCCAGCAGGAGAATTTTCGGTTGCGCCATCAGCGCCCGGCCGATGGCCAGCATCTGCTGTTCGCCGCCGCTGAGGAACCCGCCCACTCTGTTTTTCAGCCGGTTGAGCGCCGGAAAGACGCGCAGCACGAAGTCCAAGGTTTCAGCCGCCTGGCTGGCTGTCGCGAGATACCCGCCGATCTTCAGATTCTCGAGAACGGTGCTTTCTTTGAAGATCCGACGGCGCTCCGGGCACAGTACGATGCCGGCCCGGGCCCGCCGGCTCGGTTTTTCGTTGATCAGTTCGCGTCCATCGAAGCGGATGCTGCCGGCCAGGGTGATGCGCTCGCCGCCGGACATCTCTTCTTTCTTGCGGATATCGAGCATGATGCCGGAGAGCGCGTACATCAATGTCGACTTGCCGGCGCTGTTGGCACCGAACACCCCGATGATCTGATCCGAGGCGCAGCGGATGCTTACGTTGTTCAGCGCCAGCATGTTCTCGTAGAACACCATCAGTCCGGAGGCTTCAAGCATGGACCATCACCTCCTCGACTTCCTCGGAGCCGAAGTAGGCCTCGCGCACGCGCGGGTCGGCCATGACCTCCGCGGCGCTGCCCTCGACGAGCTTCTGGCCGAAGTTGAGCACCATCACGCGGTCGGCCACCTGGAAGAGTTCGCGCAGCCGGTGCTCGATCATGATGAGCGTGATCCCGTCCATCTGCAGGCGCTCGATCAGCGGCACCATGCTGGCGATCTCGCTCATGCTCAGCCCGGAGAAGACCTCGTCGCAGATGATCAGCTCGGGCTTCAGCGCCAGGCAGCGCGCCAGCTCCAGGCGCTTGAGATAGCCGGTGGGCAGAGTGGAGGTCACTTTGTAAGGCACGTAGGAATCGCGCTCGAAGCCGATCTCCTCCAGGATGTCGATGCCGACCGTGTTGCGGTCGCCCATGCGGCCGCCGCCGCGCCACCCGCCGGTGCGCCGCGCGCGCGGGGAGAAAAGCGGAATCACCAGGTTCTTGTAGGCCGGCAGGCTGTAGTAGGGGCGCATGATCTGGAAGGTGCGCGTGACCCCCAGCGCGGCGATTTTGTGAGGCGGCTTGCCGGTGATCTCGCGGCCGCGGAAAAGGACGCGGCCGGAGGAGGCCTTGACGAAGCCGGTGATGCAGTTGACCACCGTGGTCTTGCCGGACCCGTTGGGCCCGATGATGCCCAGGATCTCGCCCTCGCGCACCTCGAAGCTCACCCGGTTGAGGGCGATGATGCCGCCGAAGGTCTTGGTGACCTCCTGGACCTGCAGGATCGGTTGGCCGGTCATATGGATTTCCACCTTTCGAACTGATGGTACTTGCGCTGGCCGAAGACCATCAGCCCCTCGCTGCGGAAGACGGTGAAGCCGAGCAGGATCAGCGAATAGAACACGATGCGCAGGGTGCCGAAGTCCCTCAGAAGCTCGGACACCGGCACCAGGATCAGGCACCCCAGCACCGGCCCCACCAGGGTGCCGCTGCCCCCGATGACCGTGGCGGCGATGGGCAGCACGGAGAAGTCCAGGGCGAAGGTGGAGATGCCGGCCCACATGTAGATGTGCACCAGGCAGGCGCCGGCGAGGCAGCCGATGCTGGCCCCGATGAACACCCCCAGGGACTTGTAGAACGTGACGTTCATGGCCGAGGCCCGCACGGCCTGGTCGTTGTCCTTGACCGCCCGGAGCACCAGCCCGAGATCGGTGTTGACCAGCCGGCGCAGCCCGAAAAGCACCACCAGCACCAGCACGATGACCAGGTACTGCTCCATCCAGGCGCTCGGCAAGCTGTCGATGCCCATGATCCCGTCGGTGCCGCCCAGGATGTTGAGGGCCTCGATCACGCGCGCCAGGAGCAACGGGTACATCAGCGTCACGATGGCGAAGTACACCCCGCGCAGCGGCAGACAGGGAAGCAGCAGCAGCGTGCACACCGCGCCGCCCAGCAGCGTCGCCACCGGCACGCAGAGCAAGGGCGACAGCCCGAGCTTGACGTTCAGGAGCGCGGAGAGATACCCGCCGGTCCCGACGAAGAAAGCGCCGCCCAGCGACACCAGCCCCACGAAATGCGCCAGAAAATCGAACACCAGCGCCAGCAGGGCATAGATGCAGACGATCGAGATCACCCGCTGCCAGTACATGCCGGGCATCGCCATCGGCAGACCGAGCAATCCTACGATCAACACGAGCCGCGGCAGGATCAGGTAGGCAAGCTCCCGCCAGGACATCAGGGCGTAAAGCCCGGCGGTGCGGACCTTGATGCCGCGGTCGATGCGTTCCCGGCGCCGCTGTCCGGATTCCGCGTTCATACCCGCTCCTCCAGTTCTTTCTGCTGGCCGAAGAGCCCCGAGGGCTTCAGGATCAGCGTCAGGATGATCGCCAGCAGGGCCACCACCATCTGGTAGTGGGCGCCCAGGTAGACGACGGTCAGGATCTGCGCGAAGCCGATGAGGAAGGCGGCCAGCACCGCGCCGACCCAGCTCCCGATGCCGCCGACGATGCACACGGCGATGGCCAGGATGAGCACATTGTAGCCGGACTCGACGACGATGTTGCCGAGGGGCAGCAGCAGGAGCGCGGCCAGCGAGGCCAGCATCGATCCCAGCGCCATGGCCACCACGGCCATGACGTCCGAGTCGATCCCCAGCATGAGCGCCGCGCGCTCGTCCTGCGCCATGCCGCGCAGCGCCAGCCCGATGCGCGTGTGGTGGGTGAACACCCACAGAAAGCCCACCAGCGCCGCGCCGACGGCCACCACGAGCAAACGCTGGTAGTCGACCGACACGCCGGCGATCGAGGTGCTGCCGGAGACGAAGGGCGGCAGGGTGTAGGTCATGCCCTTGAACCCTCCCCAGCGCAGGCCCTCCAGGATGGCGAGCGCGATGGCGTAGGAGGCGATGATTTCCGAAATCGCCATCCCGCGCACGCGGATCAGGAAGAGCAGGTAGATCGCCGACCCGATCAGCGCCGTCACGACCATCGTCAGGACGATGCTGACCGGGTAGTTGAGCCCGAAGGTGTTGACTGCGCTCCAGGCGATGAACCCGCTAAGTACATAGATCGCCCCGTGCGCGAAATTCGGCAGGCGGCTGACGCCATAGACCAGGGCGAAGCCGAGCGCGTAGAGCGCAAGCGTCACGCTGTTGATGGTGCCGTAAATTAGGATATCCATTTGTTTCGTGTTTCGTGCTTCGGATTTCGAATTTGCCTTACTTTTTCATCCAGGGCGGCAGCTGGATCTCGCCCATGGCGATGCTCTTGGGATAGACCACCACGCGCTTGCCGGCCTGCCACTGCAGGATGCTGCCCACGGCGCCCTCCTTCGGATCGGCGGCGGGAATGACCTGATGGCTCTTGGGATCGAAGCGCAGCCGGCCGTAGACGCCCATGAGGTCGGTTTTTTCGAGCTCGGCGACCACCTTGTCGGAGTCCAGGCTTTGAGCGCGCTCGATGGCGTCCTTGAGCACGTACACGGCCATGTAGCTGCTGGAGGACCCCAGCCCCTCGGGCTCGACCTTCCAGCGCTTGGTGTAGGCGTCGAAGAACTTCATCGTCCAGTCGGTGGCGTTGGAGGGCGCGTTGCCGGCGTTGACCACGTTGCAGAGCGTGAATTCACCCTTGCCGTCCGTGGCCTTCCAGAAGCCGGGCTGCTCCGCGGCGGCCAGCGTGGATCCGAAAGGCAGGGCCGGCACTTTCATGTCGTACCACTGCTTGAGCAGGATCGCGCTTTCCGGCATGTCCATCCAGATGTTGATGATCTCGGTCTTGGTGTCCTTGGCTTTGAGCAGCCCCAGGGAGAAATCGGTCCCCCCGGTCGGGTAGACCTCCAAACCGGTGACGTTCCAGCCCTTGTCCGTGGCGAGCTTCTTGACGAGCTCGGCGGCGCCGCGCGCATGGCTGACGTCTTGCGCCATGATGAAGAGGTTGTTGAACCCGTGCTTTTCCTTGAGCTGGGCGAAGTTGGCGAAGATCTCTCCGACGAGGTTCTTGGCTTCCCCGTGGATGCGGAAGCAGTACTTGAACTTGTCGTACTGCTCGGCGATCATGGCATGGTAGTTCGGGGTCAGGGAGCCGGTGGTGAGAATCGAGACCTTCTTGTGTTTGGACAGCAGCGGCATGGCCGCGAGCGCCGCTTCCGAGCGCACCGGCCCGCCGACGATGAAGTCGGCTTTCTTGTCCAGGATGAGTTTTTCCAATGCCAGCAGGGCCTCGCTCACCGGCACGCCCGGCTCCAGGTCGCGGGTGTCGATGACCTCAGTTTTGAACGGCCGCTTGGCGGCACCGACCTGCACCCCGCCCGCGGCGTTGATCTCCTCCACCGCCAGGATAAACCCGCGTTCGGCCGCCCAGCCGTAGAGGAAGGCGGTGGACAGCGGGCAGCCCAGAACAATCGGGTCGGCCGCACGCGCCGGCACAACAAGCAGGGCGAACAACACCGTCAACGTTAGGAATACCGATAGAACGACGCTCCTCTTTCTACCCATCCTGCACCTCCTTGAAATGGTATTGATCCTAGTTGGAACACGCGACTGCCGAATTAAATGAAGACCATTTAGCCGAAACAACGTGAGTCACGATCTGAAAAGCAGTTTTTAGGCTGGATAGGGCTATAATGTAGCTGATCCAAAATCAAGAGTTTTTTTAACAATTTATTAGAGAGTGCGGCGGAAGTCGGATCGACGCTGTCTTTGGCCGCCCGAGGTCAAAGCGGCAAGGGTGCTTACCCGACCAGCCCCTGCGGGTTTTCCAAATCGTGCTTGATATGGCCCACAAAGCGGGCGGCCAGGGCGCCGTCGACGGCCCGGTGGTCGGCGGACAGGGTGATGTTCATCATGGCGCCGATCTGCACCGAGCCTTCCGCATTCACGACCGGCTGTCTGCGGATGGCGCCTACCGCCAGGATGGCGGCCTCCGGCGGGTTGATGATGGCGATGAAGTTGTCCACCCCCAGCGTGCCCAGGTTCGATACCGTGAAGGTGGCGGGGTCGACGCCGAGCTGTTTTCCGCTATGCGCCGCGGCGACAAGCGCTTCTGTTCGCTGCGCGACGTCCGCGAGGCTCAAACTGTCCGCTCGCGCCAGCACGGGCACCACCAGGCCGCCTTCCAACTCCACGGCGATTCCGATGTTGACGTCTTCGAAGACGACCAGCCGATCCTCCTGGATCCGGGAGTTGACGCGGGGGAACGCCCTCAACGCCAGGGCCGCGGCCTTCACGACCCAGGCGGTGATGGAAAGGCTGCGGCCGGCGGCCTTGAGGCTTTCGCGCAGGATCAGGGCGGCGGTCATGTCGACCGCCACCGTGACATAGAAATGCGGGATGGTCTGCTTGCTTTGAAGCACTTTGCGGGCAATGGCCTGCCGCATGCGGGTGAGGGGCTCCGATTGCCCGCGCAACGCGGCAACGGATATCCGGCGTTTCTCCATGTGCAGCAGGACGTCTTTCTCGATGATCCGCCCTCCGGGTCCCGTGCCGGAGACCTCCTGGGGGTCGATCCCCTTTTCAGCCGCCAGTTTCCGGGCGCGTCCGCTGATTTTGAGGTCGTCCCCCTGGGCGCCGCCATCCGCCAGCCGCCGGCGTATCGCCTCGACGTCCGGCGGGCGCCGCGCGGCGGGCGGTTCCGCCGCGAGCGCCTCCTCCGCAACCGTCTCGCCGGGTTCTCCGACGACGCCGATGAGGGCGAAGATCGGCACTCGGGCGCCCGCCGGGGCCACGATTTTCAGCAAAACCCCGTCCACCGGCGAGACCACTTCGAAGACCGCCTTCTCGGTCTCGACCTCGCAGATGACTTCGCCCTGGCGGACGAGCTCGCCCTCGGCCTTGATCCAGCGTACGACCACGCCCTCCGTGATGTCCTGGCCCCCCTGGGGCATGATGATCCGTGTCGCCATGATCAGACCAGCTTGAGCACGCCCGCGATCACGTCTTCGACCGATGGGATGCAAACCTTCTCGATATTCAGGTTATAGGGGATCGGCGTGTTCCGGCCGGCGATGCGCACGACCGGGCCGTCGAGGTCGTCGTAGGCCTCCTCCATGATCATGGCGGCGATATCGCCGCCGACGCCGCCCCGCCGGGCGGCTTCGTGCACCACGACCACCCTGCCCGTCCGGCGGGCCGACTCCAGGATCGTCTCCTTGTCCAGGGGCACGAGGCTGCGCAGGTCTACGACCTCGACGCTGATCCCTTCCTTTTCCAGTGCGGCGGCGGCCTCGAGACAGGTCAGGGTCATGCGCGAATAGGTGATCAGCGTGATGTCGCGTCCGGGCTTCTTGATGTCCGCCTTGCCGAGCGGCACGAGATATTCGCCGTCGGGGACCTCCCCCTTGGTCATGTAAAGCAGTTTGTGCTCGATGAAGATAACCGGGTCGTCGTCGCGGATGGCGGCCTTGAGCAGCCCGCAGGCGTCCCCAGGCGTCGCCGGCATCACCACCTTGAGCCCGGGCACATGGTAGAAAAGCGCCTCAAGGCTCTGCGAGTGCTGGGCGGCCAATCCGTTGCCGGCCCCTCCCTGGGTCCTGAGGACCATGGGAACCCGGCCCTGTCCGCCGGAAATGAAATGGTACTTGGCCGCCTGGTTGACGATCTGGTCCATGACCAGCATGGCGAAATCGATGAAGAGGATCTCCACCACCGGCCGGCAGCCGACCAGCGCGGCCCCCACCGCCATGCCGGTGAAGGACGCCTCGGCAATGGGCGTGTCCAGGACCCGCCGCGGCCCGAAACGCTTCAGCAGGCCTTCGGTGACCTTGTAGGACCCGCCGCGCTCGCCGATGGTTTCCCCCATGACGAACACCAGCGGGTCGCGTTCCATTTCTTCGAACAAGGCCCGGTTCAGGGCCTCGCGGTACATCAGTTCGGCCATTGGGCAGTGCTCCTCAATCGGATATCGCGGCCAGGAACTCCTCGACCGAAGGCTCCGGGCTGTTTTTCCCGAACTCGACCGCCGCTTCCAGCTCGCGGTCGACCCGCGCCTCGATTTCAGCCACCGCCGGCTCTTCGGCGATGACCCGCCGCATGAGCAGGATCGGGTCGCGGGCTTTCCACTCGGCGAGTTTCTGCGCGTCCATGTAAAGCCCCGGGTCGTTGATATGGTGGCCGCCGTGACGAAAGGTCTTGGCCTCGATCAGGGTCGGGCCCTCACCCCGGCGGGCGCGCTCGACGGCCCGGCGGGTTTCCTCGTAGACCTGCAAGGCGTCGTTGCCGTCGACGCAGATCCCGGGCACCCCGTAGGCCGGGCCGCGGCCGGCGAGGTCGCAGCAGCCCGTGCTGCATTCAACGGGCGTCGAGACGGCGTAGTGGTTGTTCTCCAGGACGTAGACGATCGGGAGCTGGAAAACCCCCGCCAGGTTCAGGGACTCGGCAAACACCCCGTTGTTGCTGGCCCCGTCGCTGAAAAAGTCCACGACGACCTGATCGGTCCCCTTGACCTTGATCCCCATGGCGGCGCCGGTGGCGATGGGGATGCCGCCGCCGACGATGCCGTTGGCGCCGAGATTGTTGTCCTTTCGGCTGGAGATGTGCATGGACCCGCCGCGGCCGGCGCAATAGCCGTCGGCCCGGCCCATGATTTCGGCCATCATGCGCTTGAGATCGGCGCCCTTGCTGATGCAGTGCCCGTGGCCGCGATGGGTGCTGACGATGTAGTCACTGCGCCGCAGGGCCGCGCACACACCGGCGGCAATCGCCTCCTCGCCCAGGTAAGGGTGCAGGTAGCCGCGGATAAAGCCTTCCCGGTAGAGCTCGATGCACTGCAGCTCGAACCGGCGGGTGGCGTAGATATTGCGGTAGATGCCGAGCAGAAGCCCTCTATCGAGGGGAGCACCGGCAGCGGCGTCCGGCGGCCCGCCCCCCGCTGCGGTCACTTCTTCCTTCATGGGACCTCTCCTTTTTGCGTAAGCTGGCCATGCTATTCGAAACACCTGTCCGGGTCAATACCAGGCAGATGATACCAGGCAGATGGTATGGCAGATGGTAGCGAGTTTCAATTCCGGGAGGGAACGCCAGGCACGGCTATCAACCGCAGTAGTCCGCCACCCGTTTGGCAATGAAATCCACCATCACCTGAGTGGCGGCACCGAATTCGCGCGCGGTGTTGACGAGCGCCGGATGCGTATTGAACTCCGGCACGGCGTATCCGTCTTCCCGGTAGGCGCGCTCAAAATACGGCACCTGCAGGAGCTTGTCCATGACGGCGGGAGGAGGCCCTTCGGCCTCCAGATCTGAGAATTCGAGGTGCTCGCCTTTCAGGAGCAACGCCTCCAGAAAGGACGGCGGGCAGGTAAAGACGACGTCCGCTCCGGCCATTTTTTCGAGGTGCCAGAAGCGGGGGCGGCCATCGATGCTCGGGCTCATCCGCATCGAGCAGAGCAGCATTTTTCCGGAGTAGCCCGGGTTTTCCCGCATCAGGCGGCAGGCTTTTTTGAATACCGCGATCTCCGCCCAGCGCACATCGGCCTCGCTCAGCTCGATGTCGAGATCCTGGGCCTGCTTCTGGAGGTCGCCCAGCGTCCCGAACCGCGAGCTCATAAACGTGATCACCGAGCGCCAGCCGGCGAGGTCCACGCCAGCCTCCCGGGCTTCTTTCAGCCCGATGGACACCGAACGCATGCCCGCCAGAAACTGCGGGATGACGAACGCCAGCGTGTTGTTGGTCGGAATGCCCCTGGCGGTCAGGCGGCGGATGGCTTCGTAACCTTCAGCCGTCCCCGGGACCTTGATCATGATGTTGGGAGCCAGCGCATGCAGCTCCTCTCCCTGGGCCACCATGCGGTCCGCATCGTGGCGTATCCGCGGATCGGTCTGCCCGGAGATGAAGCCGAAACGGCGGCCGCTCGATTCGAAAAGGGGCATAAACGCCTGGGCGCCGCGCTTGACGATTTCCTTGTAGGTCTCCCAGAACACCACCTCCACATCCACGCAGCATCCCGCCTGGATCGTGCCGTCGATCCATTCGGTCCAGTAGCCGGGATCGGCCTTGATGACATCGAAAGACAGGCGCGGATTGGTGGTGACCCCCCGGAACAGGTTGTCCTCCGGCCGGTTGCCCGGGCTGTACAACCGATCGATCCAGGCCGCCATCAGCGGCGGGTTTTCCGCCTTCGCCAGCATCTTCGCGCGCCAGCCGGGAAAGACCAGCGGCGAAGAGTCCCACCAGATCTCAGCGGAGGGCTGCACGTCTATAAGTTTTTCGAGAACGCTGTTTCGGATCATGGTTTGCGCTGGCTCGAATGCGTCGAGGGTCCCGGGCTTGCTTCCGATGCGAATGGATCGAATCCGAAAGTCTCTTTTTTACGGGTTCGGCAATCATTGTCAACGAAATTCTGGTCAGTCCGTACGGCATCGAGGACGGCCGGGGAGGACGTTTACACGGGCCATTGCCATCTGTTATAAATCCGGCCGAATCGATTGAATCATGCGTGGAGGCGGGCGATGGATCCCAAGGTCAAGGCGGCAATCGAAACCGCGGTGGTTCAGGAGCCTTTTGCACGCTCCATGGGCATCGAACTGCTGCGGCTGGAGGACGGGTTTTCCCGCGTGGAAATGGTCTATGATCCCGCCCGGCATGACAACATCTACGATCGCGCCCATGGAGGCGCGCTCTTCGGTCTCATCGACGAGGCCTTCGAAACGGCGTCCCAGACCAGCGGCACGGTGGCGGTGGCCATGAACGTCAGCGTCACCTATATCGCCAGCCCGGAGCCCGGCGCCCGCCTGTGGGCCGAGGCCCGGCGGGTGGCCCAGACCAAGCGCACGGCCAGCTACGACATCAAGGTCGGCAAGGCCGACGGCCAGCTGATCGCGGTCTGCCAGGCGCTGGCCTTCCGCACCGGCAAACCCATCCCCTTTTTATAGAAACAGCCCAAGGGCTGTATTTATAAAAATTCAAATAGATGAGTGCTTGTTTCGAATTCCGAATTTCGCGCTTCGAATTTTCCTGCTTATATGCCCTTATCCAGAATCCGCGGGTCATGCTTCAGCCGCTCCTGGACCCCCTTGCCGATCTGGTAATTGCGGCTGAATTCGGACCAGAATTCGCGATCCTTGTCCTTCCAGTCCGGACCGAAGCGCTTGTCGAAATAATCGCCCAGCTTTTCGAACAGCAGCTTCCAGGGCGGCTCGCCCCGCTCGTAGACCTCCAGAAGACTGTTCAGCAGCTCATCCAGCTCGGCCAGCGTCTCTTTCGGCAGGTAGGAGATGGCGCCCTTGCGGATGGACTCCATGAGGGTCCCCGGATTGATGGCATGGGCGGTGAGCATGACCGTGGGGATGCCCCGCGCGACCGTCTCCTCGAGCAGCTGCAGCCCGTTGACGCCCATGATGTCCAGCACTGCGATATCGTAACGCTGCGCCTTGATCTTGCGGGAGGCGGTTTCGTAATCGGATGCCGGGTCGACATGGGCCTCATCCAAAATGTCCACGATCGTGTCCAGGATGTCCTTCTCGTCGTCCACAACCAACACGCGCTTGCCCTTGATGTAAGACTTCGTAACCGCCATCGATGCGACCTCCTTGATTGGGGCAGCCCCCGTCGGGCTGCGTTTCGGTTCGAATGCAGGCCTGCCGGTCAAACCCGTTCCAGCCGCAGCGGCAGCGTCAGGCGGAATGTCGCGCCTTCCCCCTTGCGGCTGATGACCTCGATGTCGCCGCCCAACGACCGGGCCATAATGAGCGCGCCGGCCAGCCCCAACCCATGACCCTTGCGCTCGACCAGGGAGCACTCCTTGACCTGCGTGTAGCGCTTGAAGATCAGCTCATGGTGGCCCGGCTCGATCCCCAGCCCGTCGTCGACGACCGCCACCGCCAAACGGTCGTCCAGAAGCTCCATATGAACATCGACGCGCTGACGGCGGTGATGCAGCGCGTTCTTGATCAGGTTGCCGGCGATCTGGCGAAACTTGGTTTCGTCCTGGAACATCTCGACGGCCGCCGCGCCGGGCGGCAGATGCAGAAAAATGCCGTTGCGGTTCAGCAAAGCGATGAGCTCGGCTTCGACCTGGTACTTGCCGATCGCCTCGGCCGCCGGCCCGGTGACGGTTTCCAGGGCCTCCTTGAGTGCCAGGTGCAGGGCGGGGAGCGCCGGAAACCGGCTGCAGGCCAGGCAGCCGGACTCGGACCGCCCGATCTCGAGCAGGTTGTTGAGAAGCCCCCAGGCCTTGCGCGTGTTGCGCAGGCTGCGCATCAGCGTGTTGGCCTGCCGGCTGGTCAGCGGGCCGTAGCTGTCCTGCTTCTCCAGGACCGTGCGCAGGCCGGTTTCGATGATCGTGATCGGGTCCTTGAGCTCGTGGATCAGGAACTCGATGCTGATCTGCTGAAAAAAGCCGTCCGCAGCCGCCCCGGCTTCCAGTCGCGGGTCTTTGGGTGCATTCATATCAGACACTCCTCCGCCGATCGAAGATGTCGGCACTAGGCCGGTTCCGGTGACGGGCTCGCTGCCGCGCCGAACTGGACGGTGACCGCGGTGCCGCCCGTCTCCCGGCACTGCTCCGGCCGCTGCAGGTGCGCGCATTCGCCCGTGTCCCCCGGGCACTCGTCCCTGTCGGTGGGAATGAACCGGCAGCGGGTCGAGTTCATGCGAATCTTGAATCCGTAGCGCTCGGCGAACATCTGCATGCGCAGCAGGTCGAAGCCCTTCCCGCCGGCCTTGAAATCGTAGGGGCTGCGGGTGGAGTACTGCAGCGGCTCATAGGCGGTGAAGAAATTGCCGATGATGAGCCGTTGGTTTTCGGGGGTGATCCCGGTGCCGGTGTCCTCGATCTCGAGTTCCGGCCCCGCACTTCCGGCGCGCACGGACACCCGCACCTCTCCGCCGTCCGGGGTGTTTTCCACCGCGTTGCGGATCAACCCCTCGATGACCTTGCTCAGCACCTCCGCCGGTACCCATACCGGCGGCGCATCTTCCAGCCGCACGTCCAGCCCGACCCGCCGGTGCGGAAACTGCTGGCGCACGATCTTGAGGTACTCTTCGGTAAACCGGGTAAGGTCGATTTTTTCGGGACGCGCCTCCCGCGGCCCGAACAGCCAGTCGATGCGGCGCCGCAGCTGCTCGGTGAGACTCTCCTCGCCGAACGCCTCGGCCGCCAGGGCTTCCAGTTCGTCGGCGCACTGATCCAGCAGGGCCGAAAGCATCCGGTGCGGGACCACGTCCTTTTCCTGCAGCAGGTCCTCGATCTGGTACTGCATGTCCAGGACGCGCTGCAGGTTGCGTCGGGCGCGCTCGATCGTGATACCCCATCGGCCGCCGGGGTCGAACGCGCTCAGCTGCTTGGCGAGCAGGTTGAGCGACGCGGACAGCACGGACAGCGGGGTCTTGAGCTCGTGGGACAGGTGGTGGATCACGCGATCCTTGGCGCGGTTCAGGCTCTTGACCGCCTGAAGGGAACGCTCCAGCGCCTCGTTGATGGCCGCGTTCTCGATGGGCAGCGACACCAGGTTGGCCAGCGCGGAAAGCAGGGTCTGATCGCTTTCGGTGAAGGGTCCGTCCTTTTTGTTGACGCCGCACAAAACGCCGATCATGCGCTTCTGGGTCATCAACGGGACGTCGAGCACGCTGCGGGTGCGGTAGCCCGATTTCTCATCCACCTGGGCGAAGAAGAAGGGGTCCTGCGAGGTGTCGTTGACCATCAGCGGCCGGCCGGTGCGGTAGACTTCGCCCGCGATGCCCTTGTCGGCGGGAAATCGAATCTCCTTCATGCGCTGGCCGGTGTCCTGGTTGTCGAAGACCGACTCGCGGAAAAAGAATTCCTTCTGCTCTTCGTCCAGCAGGATGACGCTGGCGCCCTCGACCTCGAGCAGCTGGCGGACCTCGCGGGTGATGAATTCGAGCCGGGCGTCCAGGGTGCGGAACTGATACAGGGCCTGGGAGATGCGGTACAGCGCCTGATTGATGCGCGCGGTGCGCTTCTCCTGGGTCACGTCCCGCAGCGTGATCACCTGGCCCGCCGGACGGCCGCTCTCATCGTAGAAGATCGCGCCGTCGATGACGATGTCGAGCAGCCGGCCGTCCTTGGTCAGACGCCGGGTCTCGAAATTATGGATGACCTTTTCCCGGTAAAGGCGTGCCAGGCCCTCGCGGGTCTCGGCCTTGCAGGCGTCCGGCACGAATGGAATGATTTTCCCCTGCAGTTCCTCAAAACTCCAGCCGAACACCTTTTCAAAGGCCGGGTTCAGGTAGGACACGGTGCTGTCCAGGTTGAACACGAAGACCGGATCGGGCAGGAAATTGAGAAAGGCCCGGTAGCGCTGCTCCGCCCGGCGGCTGGTCTCCGAAAGCTCCAGGGCGCAGGCCTGCGAGTCTTCCAGCGCCTTCTGCGCCAGGTGCTTGTCGGTGATGTCCCGGGCGATGCCCCGGAAGCCGGTCTTGCGGCCGTTGGCGCCGGTGATCGGCTTGGCGGAGATCTCCAGGACCCGCTCTGCGGAATCGGGGCGGATGATGCGCCAGATCATGTCCGCTACGCTGCCCCCTTCCCGGAAAAGGCGGTTGAAGGCGTCGTAGGCGATCCGGGCGTTCTCGGCGTCCATGAACTGCGCATAGTTGCGGCCCAGAATCGCCTGGCGCGGCCGGCCGAAGATCCGGCAGAGGGCGTCGTTGAAGAACTTGAAATTGCCCCGCAGGTCGACCTCGTAAAACCCGTCCGCCACGTCCTCGACCAGGACGCGATAGCGCTCCTCGTAGATTCGGGACGGCCTTTTCCTCGGCGGCGCCGCCGCGGGATGCGCGCCGGAGGCCGGGCGCGCCTTTCTGGGGGTACCGGAAGCCACCGGGGCTCCTTTCCGCCGTGGTTCAGCCTTCGGTCTCGAGGATCCCGAAGCTCTCGGCATCCAGCAGCTTGACCCCGTGGGCCTGCAGCACCGCGACCGCCCGGTCGTTGTCGCTGAAGCGGAAGATCATGACCGCCTGGCCCGAGGCGAAGCGCAGGAACGCGTACATGAAAACGACGTTGACATTGGCCTCGGTCAACGGCTTGAGCAGACGGGCGAGGCTGCCCGGACGGTCCTCGATCTCGACCGCCACGACGTCGTTGACGTAGGCCGGGATCTGCAGCCCCATGAGCACCCGGCGCGCCTTGGCCACGTCCGATACCAGGAGCCGCAGCTGCCCGAACGCCCCGGTGTCCACCAGGTTGAGCGCCCTCAGGTTGATGCCGGCCTTGCCCAGCGCTTCGGTCACTTCGAAAAGCCGGCCCGGAGCGTTTTCAATCGAAACCACGATCTGTTTCAACTTCATGCGTCCATCTCCTTATGCTATCGGTGCTGAATGGATTCTCGGGTCAGGCAGCTGGCCGTGAAAGCGATCAGGGAGCAGCCGAACAACGCCAGAAACGCCTGCTGATAACCGGCCAGGGTGAAGGCCCCTTCCGCGGTGCGGCCATGGGCTTCGAGCAGGAGGCCGAGCACCGGCTGAAAAACGGCGCCGCCGGCAAAGGGGAACAGGTTCACCAGCCCGGTGGCGGTCCCGGCCATCTGCACCGGGAAAAGCTCCTTGTTGCTGGTAAAGCCGATCACCACCACGGCGCTTGAAAACATGCCCAGGCCAAAACACAGCGCATATAGCGCGGCCGCCCCCAGCTCGCCTGTCCGAAACGCCAGCAGGGCGCTGATCGCGACGGTGATCAGGCTGGAGAGGACGAGAACCGGCTTGCGCGCCCGGAAGATGCGGTTGGACGCGTAGCTCAAGACCGGGCTGCCGACGATCATTCCCACGGCCAGCATGGACAATATGTGCGCGGCCTGTTCCTTGCTGAAACGGTGCACCTGGATGAGGTAGGGCCCGCCCCACAGCCCGCCGAATGAGAAGAATATGGCGCAGTCGAAGAAGAACCAGGCCGCCAGCGGCCAGAAGGCGGCGCAGCCGATGACCCGGCGCACCGCGGCGGCCAGCGCGATGGGTGCTGCCGGGGACTGCTGGTGCTCGGCCGGCGACGGCCAGCCGAGATCGGCCGGCCGGTCACGGACCACCCCCCAGACCAGCGCCGCCAGGATCAACGTGAACGCGCCCACGACGACGAACGACATGCGCCATCCGATCCAGACGCTGAGGCTCGCCAGGGGGGCCGCGGCGATCAGGGACCCCAGCCCGCCGATGGCCATGAGGATTCCGGTCATGAGCGCAAACTCGCGCACGCGGAACCATTCGGCGAGGATCTTCATGGTGGGCACAAAAAGCATGGCCACGCCGATGCCCACCAGGGCCCGGCCGGCCACGGCCCAGGGCGCCGACGGCGCGTAGCCCAGAACGAGGGAGCCGGCGAAGGCCACGCCGAAAAAAATGGTGATGGTCTTGCGCGGACCCCATGAATCCGAAAGCAGGCCGGCGGGCAGCTGCATGACGGCATACGGGTAGAAATATGCCGCCGAGAGCAGCCCTGTCAAGGCTCCGCCGGTCTTAAGATCCTGCATCATGTCCACCGCGACGACCGCCGGGCACAGCCGATGGAAATAGACCAGCACGTATCCGCCGGAGAGAATCCAGAAGATCGCCCAACGGTAACGCAGCGCTTTACGCAGGCCCTCGCTTTCCATGGCGGTTCCCCAATGGCATCGGGCGTGACGTGAATCGGATTCCGGCGGGCTCCCGGCCCCTTCCGCGAGGCCTACTCGTTCCAGAGACCTTTTTCGATCATGACCGTCCGCAGGGTTTTCAAGGCCTGGTTGGTGGCCGGCATGCCGCCGTAGACGAAGGTCTGGAAGATGACCTCGGCGACCTCCGCCGGCGTGCAGCCGACGTTGAGCGCCGCCTGGATGTGCAGCTTGAGCTCATCCGGCCGGGAGAGCACCGTCAGGCAGGCCACCGTGATCAACTGCCGCGTCGGGTGGGGGATCTTCTCGCGGGCATACATCTGACCGGTGATGAAGAGGGAAAGGTCTTTGGCCAGGTCCTTGTCGAAGGACTTCCACAGGTCAAAAGGCCGTTCGTCCGTCACGCCCTTGAAATAGAACTCGGCCGTCTTCCGGGTTTTTTCGACGATGTCTTTGTTCACGCTGTGCCCTCCGCCCAAAGGTCTTCTCAGACGATCGAGTAACCGGGTCCGCCGCCCCCTTCCGGGCAGGTCCAGATGATGTTCTTGAAGGGGTCCTTGATCTCGCAGGTCTTGCAGTGCAGGCAGTTCGAGGGGTTCAGCTTGAGCCGCGGCGCGCCCTTCTCGGTGGTATCCATTTCATACACCTGGCCGGGACAGAACCGCGTGCAGGGGCTGCGGAAGGTGTTCCAGCAGCGTGTGACGCACAGGTTCGGGTCGGGGATCAGGAGGTGGCAGGGCTGATCCTCCTCGTGCTGGGTGCCTGAGAGATAAACTCCGGTGAGCTTGTCGACATAGAGCCGGCCGTCGAGGTCCGCGACCGGCGCGGACGGCGCGAGATGCCCCGGCGTCAGGCTTCCGGCGTCGTCGCGGATTTTCATGGGGTCTACCAACCCGCGGCCGCCGGAGACGAACTGGGCGCCCAGCGCGACGAACTTGGCCAGTCCCCTGCGGGACAGAGCCTGGCCGAAATTGCGGGCGGCGTAGAGCTCGCTCTGGATCCAGCTGCCGTCCAGCCTGGCGCGGTAGCTTTCGAGGTCCGCGGCGCGGCCGTCGCCCCGCGCGAGCGCCGCGAGGATCGCCTCCGCCGCCAGCATGCCCGACTTCATGGCGGTGTGGATGCCTTTCAGGCGCTGCACGTTCAGCAGGGAAGCGCTGTCGCCGACAAAGACCGCGCCATCCACGGCCAGCCGCGGCATGGTGTACCACCCGCCGGCCGCGAGCGTCTTGGCCCCCTGCTGCAGCACCTTGCCGCCGCGGATGATGTCGGCGATCAGCGGGTGCTTCTTGAACCGCAGAAAGGCCTGATAGGGCTCGAGCATCGCGTCCTCGTAATCCAGCCCCACCACCAGGCCCAGCGACACGCGGTTCTCCTTCATGCGGTAGAGGAATCCTCCGCCCTTGGTGTTGAGCCCCAGCGGGTAGCCGAAGGTGTGCAGCACCGTGTAGGGTGAGGACAGGAAGCGGCTCGCGGCCGGGATCTCGATCACCTCCTTGACGGCGGTCTCGAACACCTGCGGCATCTGGCCGTCGAAGAGGCCCAGCCGCTTGCCGACCTCGCGGATCAGGCTGCCCTTGGGCCCCTCGCCGAAGACCGTCACCTTGGCCAGCAGATCGACCCCCGGCTCGAAATTGGACTTGCGCTTGCCCTCCTTGTTGACGCCCTTGTCGCCGGTGCGGACCCCGGTCACGCGCCGGCCGGACTCGTCGTAGAGCGCTTCGACGCCGGCAAAGCCCGGAAAGACGTTCACGCCGAGCTCCTCGGCGATCGTTCCCAGCCAGGCGCAGAACTTGGACAGGCTGATGACGAAGCAGCCCTCATTGTGCATGTATGGGGGCACGTAGGGCAGCCGGACCTGGCGCTCGGCCGTCAGGTAGAAGACCGCATCGCGCAGGTCGGTTTCCTCGATCGGGCAGCCCTTCTCGCGGAAGTCCGGCATCAACTCCCGCAGCGCGCGCGGATCGAGAACGGCCCCGCTCAGGGAATGGGCGCCGACCGACGCGGCTTTTTCGATGATGGCGACCTCGATCTCCTGACCCTTCTGCTGGGCGAGCTTTTTCAGATGGATGGCGCCGGCGAGATTGGCCGGCCCGGCACCGACGAAGAGGACGTCGAATTCCAGCTGTTCGCGTTGCATTTCCTTACACCCCTACCCCTTCAGCTTCTTCACCGCCGCGGTGACCGCCGGCAGCACCTGGAAGATATCGCCTGCCACGCCGTAGTCGGCCTTGGAGAAGATGGGGGCCTCCGGGTCCTTGTTGATGGCCACGATCACCTTGGAGGTCGACATGCCGGCCAGGTGCTGGATGGCGCCGGAAATGCCGCAGGCGATGTACAGCGCGGGCGACACCACCTTGCCGGTCTGCCCGACCTGGTCGCCGTGCTTGCGCCAGCCCTCGTCGACCGCCGAGCGCGAGGCGCCCACGGCCCCGCCGAGGGCGGCGGCCAGATCCTCGATCGCCTGGAAGTTGCCCCCGGTCCCGCGGCCGCCGGAGACGATCACGTCCGCTTCGGTGAGCTCGATCCGGCTGCCGGATTCCATCGTCTTGGCGACCACCGCCGTGCGGATTTCGCCCAGCTGCGGTGCGGGCTTCTCGACGGCGCCCTCCTTCGGCTGCTGGGCGATCGCCATCACGTTCGGCCGCACGGCGATGATCTGGGGCGCGCCCTGGATCTGGACGTCCGCGAAGATCTTGCCGCCGAACATGGGCCGAGTGCAGGTGAGCACGCCGTTCTGGAGCGCCACGGCCGTGCAGTCCATGGCCAGCCCCGCATCGAGCCGCGCGCTCAAGCGTGCGGCCAAATCCTTGCCCTGCACCGTGGCGCCGGTCAGAATGACCGCGGGCGTGGAACCCGCCAGCCACCCGGCCAGGACGTTGGTGTAGGCGTCGGTGCGGTAGTCCGCCAGCTCCGGAGCATCCAGCAACACGACCGTGTCCGGTCCATATGCCTTGATTTCAGTACCGAGGGCGTCAACGCCCGAGCCGATGACGACGGCTGTGAGCGGGCAGCCCAGCCCGTCCGCGATGCGCCGGCCTTCGCTGACCACTTCATAGGATACCTTGCGGAACCGGCCGTCCCGCTGTTCGGTGATTGCAATCACGCCTTGTGCCATATCGCTCTCCTTTCCATCGTCGCCGGCTCAGACCAGCCGGGCTTCCTCGTGCAGCACCCGGACCAGCTCGGCGGCGACGGCCTCGGGCGTATCGGCCTTGATCATGCGCACGGCCTTGCGTTCCGGCGGCAGGCGCAGGGCCTTGATCGCGACCTTGCGTCCGGCGGCGCCGACGCGGGCCGGGTCGACCCCCAGGTCGGCGATGGTTTTGACCTCCAATGGTTTTTTCTTGGCTTTCATGATCCCGGGCAGCGAGGCGTAGCGCGGTTCGTTCAGCCCGCGTTGGGTGGTGAAGAGGGCCGGCAGCGGGGCTTCCACCGTCACGGCGCCGCCTTCCACCGCGGCCTGGCAGCGAATCCGGCCGTCGAGCAGCTCGACCTTGGTGACCAGCGTGATATGCGGGATGCCTAGGAACTCCGCCACGGCGGCACCGACCTGGTAGTTGTCCTCGTCCACGGCCCGCTGGCCGGCGATGATGAGGTCGTACGGCATACCTTTCAACGCGGCCGCCAGGATCCTGGCGGTCGCCAGCGCGTCCCCGCCTTCGGCCTTGGGGTCGTTGATCAGCAGGCCCTTGTCGGCGCCCATGGCGAGCGCCGTGCGCACGGTTTCCTGGGCTTTCTGCGCGCCCACCGAAAGGATGGTCACCGCGCCGCCCTTGGCCTCCTTGATCCGCAGGGCCTCCTCGACCGCCAGTTCATCGTACGGGTTCATGACCCATTTGATGTCGTCCTTCTTGATGGACACGCCGTCGCCGGCGATCTGCACCAGCGATTCGGTGTCCGGGACTTGTTTGACGAGAACCACGATATCCATTCGCGACTCCTTTCCTATGGGAAAATCGGCAAAGAGCAGAGCGCATAGAGCAGAGGGTTAAAAGAGGAAGGAATCAAGATCTTCTTTACTCTGTGCTCCATGCCCCATGCCCTATGCCCTATGCTTTGTCAGCGGTTCGCCTTGCGGATGCCGAGCTGGTCCAGCGCGATGATCCACTTGCAGATGTTGGCCGAGCCCTCGACCATGGTGTAGGTCGGCGCATCGCGGTAGTAGCGCGCCACCGGATACTCCGTGGAGTAGCCGTAGGCCCCCAGGATGCGCATGGCGTAGGTGGCGCACTTGGTGACGACTTCGCCGGCGAAATACTTGGCCTGGGCCACATCCAGGCCGTTTTCATGCCGGCCCTGGTCCTTGGCCCAGGCGGCCTTGTAGACCAGCAGGCGCGCGGCCTCGATTTCGGCCGACATCTGCGCGATCATGTCCTGGTTCATCTGGAACTCGCCGATCTTCTTGCCGAACTGCTTGCGGGTGTTGGCGTATTTCACCGCCGCATCGAGACAGGCCTGGGCCAGACCCACGGCGCCGGCCGCGGCCGAAAGGCGCGTCTGGTTGAGCGAGCTGAACACGATCTTGGCGCCGTCCCCGGGCGCGCCCAGGATGTTTTCCTTGGGCACGCGGCAGTCGGAGAGAAAAACCTCGCCCGTGGGCGAGGAGTGCGAGCCCATCTTCTCCAGCTGCGAGGTCTTGACCCCGTTGAAGTTCTTGGTTTCCAGCACGAAGGCCGACAGTCCGCGCGATTCCTTGGAGCGGTCCGTATAGGCGTAGTAGATGAGCACGTCGGACACGTGCGCGTTGGAGATCCAGGTCTTGGAGCCGTTGAGCAGCCAGTGGTCGCCCTGGTCCTCGGCGGTCGAGCTCATGGCCATCACGTCCGAGCCGGCATCCGGTTCGGTGATGGCGAACCCGCCCAGATACTCGCCGCTGACCAGTTTGGGGATGTACTTCTTGCGCACGGCCTCGCTGCCGTACTTGTAAATGGTGTAGGCGCAGCCCAGCATCTGCATGTTCACCTGCACCCGCAGCGAACTGGAGGCCCGCGCGATCTCCTCGGTGATGATCATGGCCGCCAGAAACCCCATGCCCTCCCCGTCGTATTCCTCCGGGATCACCGCGCCGAAGAACCCGAGCTCGCCCATGGGCTTGAGGGCTTCCTTGTAGGGGAAATGGTGCTTGGCATCCCACTCGTCGGCGTAAGGGGCGATCTTCTTTTCCGCAAACTCCCGCACCGCCTTCCGCAGCATCTCCAATTCTTTTGAAAGCGCAAAATCCATTCTTCGATCTCCTCCCTCTGAAATGATCTGCGCGGCTCGCAGGCCGCCAAACCAAAGGCGGAATCATAGCGACAGAGACGTTGAAAAGCAACAGGCAACACGGGGTTGGCGCCTTTGAAACCGGCAAGGAAGGAGCCGCAAAACCCATGGCCCCCGGATGCCTTTCAAACCGGTGCTAAGCCTATTTCACGTAGCCGAACATCCGTGGAAGCCACAGATTCCCTTCGGGCCAGTACGCAACGAAAAACAGCACCGCGAGCTGGATGATCAGGAAGGGAATGACGGAGCGTGTGACAAAAATGATATCCTTGTTGGCGATGGACCCCGTGATGTAAAGGCTGACCCCTACGGGCGGCGTACAATATCCGATGGCTAGATTCACCGTCATGAGGGTTCCGAAGTGCATCCAATCGATTCCGAAGGCTGAGAGCATCGGCAGGAACACCGGTCCCAGAATCAGCGTGGCCGAGATGACGTCCATGAACATGCCGACGATCAGCAGCATGATCTGGGAGACGAACATGAAAAGGGCCGGCGAATGAATGTGGGTCAGCACCGCCTCGGTCACCCGGTTGGGGATGTTCTCGAGGGTGAGGAGGCGGCCGAAGCAGGTAGCGCCCGCCACGATGATGAGCAACGTGGCCGACGTGACGGCCGAGCTCACGGTGACTTTCTTCACATCCTTCCATTTCATCGTCTTGTGAATCAAGAGTTCGACGATCAGCGCGTAGACGCTCGCCACCACCGCGGCCTCGTTGGCGGTAAACATGCCTGAATAGATCCCTACGAAGATCACCACCGGCAGCATGATGGACCAGATGCATTCCTTCAGCGCGGCCCATAACACATCCGGCGGCGGCACCGGGCGACGCTCGATTTTGGTGTCGTTGCGGAAAATAAAGTAGCTGTAGCCGCAGGTGAGCAGAGTGATGAGGATGCCGGGCAGGTAGCCCGTCAAAAAAAGCCCCTCCAAAGACACGTTGCTCACCATGCACCACAGGATCATGCTGATGCTGGGAGGGATGATGATGCCGAGGTTGCCTGAGGTGCACATCAAGCCGACCGTGTATTTCAGCGGATATCCGTTCTGGAGCAGGGCCGGGATCATGAATCCGCCCATGGCAACCACGGTGGCTACGGTGGACCCCGAGATGGCGCCGAAGAGGGCGCAGGCGATAACACCCGCCATGCCAAGGCCGCCCGGCAGCCAGCTCACCAGCATGTTGGCGAAGCGGATGAGCTTGTCCACGATCGAACCCGTGGTCATGACATTGCCGCAGTAAATGAAAAAGAGCACCACCACCAACGCAAAGTTGTCCATGGCGCGAAGAATGCTCTGGGTCAGCACCAGAAGCGGCAGGTCGGTAAAAAAGATGAAACCCAGGAAGGCCGTGAAAAAAAGGCACAGAAAAACCGGGACGTAAGCGGCCATTCCTCCCATCAGAAGCAGCAGGATAATAAAGTCGGTAGTTTGCATGGTCCGGTTCTCCCCGTCGCTCAGGAAGCCGATTTCACGGCCGCCGCCGATCGCATGGCGATAAAGTCCTTGTGGTAGAGAATGATGAGGCGCAGGATCATGATCAGGCCCATCAACGGCAGGATGGCGTAGATATAGACCAGCGGAATTTCGAGGATCACGGTCTTCTGATCGCTATCCACTTGGAGCATCATCATTTTCCAGCCGTGCACCACCATAATCAGCGCGAACACCAGCACGCTGAAGTCGCTGAAATAGGTCAGCGGCATTTTTAATTTCGGCACGAGCTGGACGAGCGCGTCCACCTTTATGAGGCTGCGGGTTTTAATGGAAGCGGCGCAACCGATGAAGGTCGTGTAGATGAGCACCTCGCGGACCAGCTCCTCCGACCATGCCAGGGTGTAGTTAAAGCCGTAGCGAAGGACGACATTGGCGAACAGCGACAACAGCGCGGCCATTACCGTCAGATAGAGCGTCCAGTCTTCAAACCAGCTGAGAATTCGATCCAGCGCACTTAGGAATTTAGCGACCATGGAGTCTGCCCCCGCCGAGAAGTTACAAGCAAAGGGGCTTGGAATCAGGTCCCCAAGCCCCTTTGCTTCTGGGTGGTGGTGAGTTGCTTATTTAGAATAGCCCAAGTAAACTTGAACCTCCTTTAGGTAATCCTGCGGGCGGAATTTGTCGCCGGCATTGAGCTTGTTGATCTCGGCGGCAAATTCCTGATGGGTGAGGTCCCCCTGCTTTCTGAGAAACGCCATGTCCTCCGCCGGAAGCTTGTAGAAGGCAACCCCGTCCTCCTTCTTGGCTTCCTCGATGGAGGTGGTTTCCTGCGTCCGCGTCTCCTGTCTGATCTTGGCGCAGACTTCCTTGACCACGTCTCTAAGGGTTTTCTGCAAGTCGGGCGGCAGGCTGTTGAACCAGGCCTTGTTGAAAATCCAGATAAAAAGGCCCTGCGCGTAGTTGAGTTCGGTGAAATGCTTGGCGATGTCGAATTTCTTGTCCAGCCGCATGACGATCGCCGTGTGGTCCAGGCCTTCGATGACTCCCTGTTTAAGTGCAATCGGGACTTCCGGCCAGGGCATGACCACCGGGTTGAGGCCCCAGTTCTTGTAGTTCAACCGGTTGACCTTGGCTTCGGCTATCCGAAACTTGACCTTCATGGCGTCGGCATGGGTCTTGACCGGCACCGTCGTGCACCAGCCGTAGTTGCCGTAGCCGGAGATGTCCAAGGCCAAGATGCCCTGATGGTCCATGGACATCAGGAAATGATCGAAGAGCTGGCCGCTGCCGACGAACTTGTCCAACTTGTCGAAGGAATCGACCAGGAAAGGCAGGTTTACGACCCCGAAGCGCGGGCCGAGATTGACGGCGGCAACCGAGCTGACGCCCATCCCTTGAATGGCGCCCATCTGCAGCTGGTTCAGGACTTCGACTTCTCCGCCCAGCATGGAAAACGGCTTGTAATCAAGATACATCTGGCCGTTGGTGCGTTTCCAGAGCTCATCGCGGATGGCGAACCCGGCATAAACTCCCTTGATGGCAGGGTGCGAGACATTTGATACAATGAACTTGTACTTGGCTCCGGATGGGTCGAAAGCCGGTTTCCAGGCGTCAAGGGATGGTCCCTTTTGTTGTGCAACAGCCGGTCCGACTATCATGGAAAGAATAACGAGTCCTGTCAGTGCGAAGATCAACGCCTTTCTTGCTTGCATGCCGCCTCCTCCTGGGTTCAGAATTTAATAAACACCATTCATTTGTCAAAGAATACGTTAGCGCTATAAAACAGCTAAAACATTTTTTTGTCAACAAAAAATAGAGCCCTACCCGGCTGAAAATCAGGATTAGGCCCCAGTCCAATAGCCTTGAGGATCGAAGCGATTTAGGACTGCGATCTCTTCAATAGCGGGCTGTGGGGTGCGCTCTAACTGGTCGCATACCTTGACCGGCCAGCCGGTGTTCGCCTGAACCTCAGCGACTTCAACTCCCGGGTGAACTGAAGAGAGCACCATCTCGCAGGTGTGCGGGTCGAAGCGGAAAACCCCCAGGGTGGTGATCACCGCCGAAGGCCCTCCGCGCGCCAGACCCACGGCCTGCCTCCATCCGGGACCCTCGCCGTATCCTGGCGAGGTGATGTAGTCCACGCGCGGCACGAAGCGCCGGCGCTCGTGCGCCATGATGATGATGTGGCGCTTGGCCAGACAGGCGAGATCACATGCGCCGCCGCTTCCCGGCAGCCTTGTTCCGCCTGTTGCTTGGCCTCTGCCGACGTAGCTCGTATTGAGGTTCCCGAACCGGTCGATCTGGGCGCCGCCGATGAAGCTGACATCCACCGATCCGTTCTGGAGCAATGCCATGATGTCCGCCGTGTCGGCCAGCCACAGGGCGCGATGAAGGTTGGGCAGGTCCCCCATCGTTAAAATGGGCTCAGGCGCCACAGCATCCCGCACCACCCCAAGCTCGTAAACACCCACTGCGTTCGGTGCGTGGCCGGCCTTGGCCAGCAAGAAACCAAGCAACGGCAGGCGCATGCCGACGAATACAACCTCGCCGTCGGCGATTTCACGCGCCGCGGCCGCGACCATCAATTGCGCGGGAGTGTAATTATTTTTCAGGTCAGATGGCATAATCAATCAGGTTTAATGTTTAAAGTTTAAGGTTTAAAGAAAAGCCACCAGGACCATCCGGATGCTTTTGCTCTTACTTTAAACTTTAGACATTAAACTTTAAATTTCTTTCAATACCCATAATCCACCGGTTCCGAATAGACATGGTGCTTCAATCTCAGGGCGTTCATGCGTTCGCGCCCAAGCAGAATCTGATAGTCCTCCGGCGTCCGGACCGAATCCACCCACTGCCGCCGCCAGCCCGCAAAGGCGGCGGCAGTTTGGCTCTGATCGCGGTAGTCGATGAAAGCCTGGTGATCGCGGTTGTAACAGCCCGGCACGGGCGAAGGATGCCCTCCCCAGGGAACGCGGACCACCGCACTCACCCGGAAGCCGGGGGTGACCACCCGGTTGGGATCGCTGGTGATGACGTCGGTCGCCACGATCTGTTCGGCGGTGACGATCACATGCCGGCTGGCCAGACAACCGTCGCGCGTCACTCCGAGATTGCCCCAGGAATGCGCGTTGCCGTACTCATCGGCGCGCGGCACGTGGATGATCGCGACATCAGGGCGGACGGCGGCAACAGCCGTGAGGGTTTCACCGCTGATCGGGCATGCGAAGGGTTTGATCCCGGGGTTGGTGCTGAAAAGGCCGCTGCCCAGAACGCTGCGCACCGGAAGAAATGGGACCCCGAGCGCGGCGGCCTTAAGCGCCATGGCGATCGTCAGGTTGGAATGGTCCTCAATCCCGAGGCGGCCTGATTCCACCGCGCGCCGGAAGTTGTATCCGGAGCCGGTAATGACATTTCCCACCCAGGCCGCCCGCACGGCACTCGCACACCCGGACCCGATCATCTGGTCGAACAGCATGTCGGAAATGGGGCCGATGAGGGTCAGGCCGCGCTTGCCCTGCCGCATGATCTCATGTCCGGCGGCAAAGGGGATGAGCGCCTCGAAACCAAGACCGGCAGCCACCGCGCTGCCGTCGGGAACGAAGCGTTCGATGGCCTCGGGAAGTAAAAGGAGTTTTGACTTCGTCGCCGCCTCGCTTTAAGATGGAATGTCATGTCGAATCAGGTCCCCCCCATAGCATCATCCCATGTCGTCCGTCAACCGGGCGAAAACCGGGAAATCATGATCGGCCAACCAGCGCCTCGGCAAGAGACCGACCCCCTGTTCGGGCCGGTCGTGTCGCGCCGCCGGGAGGCATCATGCTGACACCTGCCGAAGAAACCCAGTTTCGCAGGGCATCCCGAGAGGTAAGCCCCGGCACGGTGCTGAAGCTGATGGCGACCCCGGATGGGCGCAGCGTTGAAATGGCCGAATTCTGCGAGCGCCTGGCCGCACTGCTCCCCCAGCTAACCATCGCCCGCGAAGACGACGCCGAGAAGGGGCTTCCGTTGATCCTCTTGCCCAATGGCCTGCGCTACCGGGGAGTCCCGAAGGGCAACGAAGTCCCGCCCTTCATCCAGGCGCTCACCGGAAAGATTCCGCCGCTGAGCGATCGGCTGCGCGCGCGCCTGGACGCGGCCCCCGAGAACCCCGCCGAGATGGACCTGTTTGTGACCCCGGAGTGCACCTTCTGCCCCGGCGCGGCTCGCCGAGTGATGCCGCTGGCCCTGGCCGGCCGCCGCATTCGGCTGACGATCACCGACGCCGGTCTGTTTCCGGAGATCGCGCAGCACCAAGGCGTCCAGTCGGTGCCCACGCTGGTACTGGACCGGCAATTCCGCTGGACGGGCGAAATTGCGATCGAGGAGGTGATCGCACTCCTGGCCACGCGCGACCCGGTTTCCATGGGCCCCGGGGCCCTCGAGATCATGCTGAAAGAGGGTGCCGCGCGGCGGCTGGCGCGCATGATGGCGGACAGAAACCGCGTCTTCCCGGCCCTGATCGAGCTTCTCTGCCATGAGCAGTGGCCGGTGCGGCTGGGCGCCATGGTCGCCGTGGAGGAATTGAACGCAGTGGCGCCCGATCTGGGCCGCAAGGCGATCGACGCGCTGTGGGATCGTTTCGAGGGTGTCATCGACCCGGTGAAGGGCGACATCCTCTTTCTATGCGGGGAAATCGGGCACGCGCAGTATGCCCCACGTATAAAAGCGGTGCTTCGCAGCAGCATGGCTGCCGAGGTAAAAGAAGCGGCAAAGGAGGCGCTCGACAAGCTGGAATAAACCGACGCTAGCGGGCGAGGGGCCGCACCGCTGGCAAATCGGTCGGCCGGCGGTCTCGAGGCTTCGAGCGCAAAGACCCGGTAACGGCAAAAAAAACCCCGGCCTTCGGCCGGGGTTTTATATTGGTGAAGCGAGCGCTTGCATTTCTGCGGCTCGGAAGCGACGGCTCAGTCGGCTGCCTTCTTGGTGGGCTCCGGTGCCGGAGTTTCCTTGGATTCTTTTTCCGCGGGATCGGCCTTGGGCTCCGCCGCTTTCGCCGCCGGTTTTTTGCGTCCGGTCTTTGAAGCGGCCGCTTTTTTCCGGCCCTTCTTCTTTTTCTTGCTCTCTTCCTCGGCGCCGATGAGTTCCACCAGCGTCATGGGTGCGGCATCCCCGGGCCGCGGCCCTATCTTGGCCAGACGGGTATAGCCTCCGGCCGTCTGGCCGAAGCGACCACTGGCTTTTTCAAAGAGGTTATGAACCACCGCCGGCTCCTGGACAATCGCCAGAGCCTGGCGGCGCGCATGCAGGTCTCCGCGTTTCGCCAACGTGATCAGATGATCCGCCCAGCGTCGCACCTCCTTGGCCTTGGTGTCAGTGGTGCGGATTCGGTCGTGCTTCAACAACGAAGTCACCAGGTTTCGGAACATCGAATTCAGGTGACCGGTTTTTCGACTCAGCTTGAGCCCGGCCTTGCGGTGTCTCATAAAACCGATTACTCTCCTTCCTCGCTATCTTCCTGGGGCGGCGAGAATCCGTCCATTTTCATCCCCAGGGACAGGCCCATTTCAGACAACACTTCCTTGATCTCGTTGAGCGATTTCCGGCCGAAGTTCTTGGTCTTGAGCATCTCCGACTCGGACTTGCTCACCAGCTGCCAGATCTTGTGGATGTCGGCGTTCTTGAGGCAGTTGGCGCTGCGGACGGACAATTCGAGCTCGTCCACGCTGCGCAGCAGGTTTTCGTTGAACCGCGGTTTGTCCCGGGCATCCATCGGGCGATCCGAGTCCGGTTCGCGATCCTCGTCGAAGCCGATGAACATGTTCATCTGCTCTTTCAGGATCTTGGCGCCGTAGGCGACGGCGTCCTCCGGTTTGAGGCTGCCGTCGGTCCACACTTCCATCGTGAGCTTGTCGTAGTCAGTGCGCTGGCCCACACGGGCGTTGCCGACGACATAGTTCACCCGCTTGATCGGCGAAAAGACGGCGTCAATAGGGATCACGGCGGCGGGGGCTTCTTCGTCCTTGTTCGCCTCCGCCAGGGAATAGCCCTTGCCCACCTTCACCGTCATGGCCATTTTCAGAACGGCCTTCTCCGAGAGCGTGGCAATGTGCAGTTTGGGATTGAGAACCCCACAGCGGCCGTCGTCGCTGACAATGTCTCCCGCAACCACCTCGCGCTCTCCGGAAACGTCGATGCGAACGGTCTTGGGCTTGGGGTCTTCCACCTTGAATCGGACTTCCTTCAGATTGAGGATGATCTCCGAAACGTCCTCCAGCACACCGGGAACCACGCTGAACTCGTGCATCACGCCTTCGAATTTGACGGCCGTGATGGCCGCCCCGTAGAGCGAAGAAAGAATGATCCGTCGCAGCGAGTTGCCAATGGTGATCCCGAACCCGCGCTCCAGCGGCTCGCAGACGAATTTGCCGTAGGTCGGGTTGCTGGTGACCTGGATCTTGTCCGGCCGGATCATCTGCTGCCAATTCATGTAGATGAGTGCATCAGACGGCATGGTGTGTTCTCCTCGTTCTCCTCGGGGTTAATGCTGCGGGGCCGCCAAGGCCCCGCCCGCCGATCGCCACACGCGAGCGGCCGCGTCATACGCCTACTTGGAGTAGAGCTCGACGACGAGCTGCTCTTGCATGGGCATGGTCAGGTCTTCCCGGACTGGCAAGCTCTTGACCACGCCCTTTAGGTGGTCTTTTTCAAGGTCCAGCCATTGCGGAACCCCCCGCCGAACGACGGCGTCCAGAGAATCTTGGATGAGCTGAATCTTGCGGCTGCGCTCCCGCACCTCGACGACATCCGCGACCCTGACCATCAGGGCGGGAATGTTCACTTTCTTGCCGTTTACGAGGAAATGGCTGTGCTGCACCAACTGTCGGGCCTGCGTGCGCGAGTTGGCAAACCCCAACCGATAGACGACGTTGTCGAGCCGGCGCTCGAGGGCTACCAGCAAATTGGTGCCGGTGATGCCCTTCTGGCGGTCCGCCCGCTCGAAGAAGAGGTGGAACTGCTTCTCGGAAAGGCCGTAGATGCGCTTGATTTTCTGCTTCTCCCTGAGCTGGATGCCGTAGTCGGAAATCTTGCGGCCGCGGCGCTCGCCGTGTTCGCCCGGGGGATAGGACCGCCGGTCGAAGGCGCACTTGTCGGAATAGCAGCGATCCCCTTTGAGAAAGAGCTTTACGTTTTCACGCCGGCAGATCCGGCAGTCGGAACCCTTGTAATTGGCCAAATCGACCTCCCTGTCATTCTCTCGTATGGCGGTGCATGCCTGCAGCGCCGAATCCGGTTGCGTCACCTACACGCGGCGGCGCTTCGGCGGCCGGCAGCCGTTGTGGGGCACAGGGGTAACGTCTTTGATCGAGGTGACATGGAACCCTGTGTTCTGCAGGGCGCGCAGCGCCGATTCGCGACCGGGTCCCGGCCCCTTGATAAACACCTCTACGTTCTTCATCCCGGTCTCCACCGCTTTTTTGGCGGCGTCTTCGGCAGCGACCTGTGCCGCAAAGGGCGTGCTTTTGCGCGAGCCCTTGAACCCGAGCACGCCGGCGCTGGACCACGCTACGGTGTTTCCGGCGCCGTCGGTAATGGTCACAATCGTGTTGTTGAAAGTGGATTGAATGTGAACGACGCCGTTGGCGACGCTTCGTTTGACCTTCTTCTTCGCTTGCGTGCTCTTGGTTGCCATAAACCTCATCCTGTCGATTCCCGCTGCGGCCGGTATGGAACCGCGGCCGGGGGATTATTTCTTGGAGATGACCTTCTTCTTGACGGTGCCGCGCCGCGGGCCTTTCCGCGTGCGCGAATTGGTGTGCGTGCGTTGGCCGCGCACCGGCAGCGACTTGCGGTGCCGCAGGCCGCGGTAGCAACCGAGGTCCATCAGACGCTTGATGCTCATCGACACCTCGGTGCGCAGCTCGCCCTCCACCTTGTGCTCGCTGTCCAGGATCTTGCGGATGGCGTTGATTTGAGACTCCGTCAGGTCATCGGTCTTCATGTTGGGATCGAGGCTCAGTTGCTCGATGATTTTACGGGAGCTCGACCGGCCGATCCCGTAAATGTAGGTCAACCCGATTTCGATCCGCTTGTTCCTGGGCAAGTCTACGCCCGCTATACGTGCCAAGGCTGAAGCCCTCCTTATCCTTGTCGCTGTTTGTGCCGCTTGTTTTCGCAGATCACGCGCACCACGCCCTTGCGCCGCACGATCTTGCACTTGGGACAGATCTTTTTCGTCGATGCTCTGACTTTCATGCCACCCGTCTCTTTCTGGTCACTGTCGCCCCGCGCGACAGTTCGAACCCGGCATGCACTGCCGCTCTATTTCGACCGGTAAATGATGCGCCCCCGGCTGAGGTCGTAGGGCGATAATTCCAGGGTCACCTTGTCCCCCGGCAGGATCTTGATGAAATGCATCCGCATCTTGCCGGAGATGTGAGCCAGGACTCGATGCTTGTTCTCGAGTTCCACTTTGAACATGGCGTTGGGCAGGGTCTCGAGCACGACCCCTTCCACTCGTATGGATTCCTCTTTGGCCATGAATCACTCCTGCCGAACCGCCCTCAGCACGCGCCGGCCCGCTTAGTATCGTCCGCGCACCCGCCCCGCGCCACCTTTGAGGAATCCCTCGTAGTGCCGCGTCAGCATGTGGCTTTCAATCTGCGATATCGTATCGATGGCTACGCCCACCACGATCAAAAGCGCGGTTCCGCCGAAGTAGAAAGGCACGTTGAACTGCGCGATCAGAATCGACGGTAGCACGCATACCAGCGATACATAGGCGGCGCCCCCCAGCGTGATCCGAGAGAGCACTTTATCGATATACTCGGAAGTGCGCTTACCCGGCCGAATCCCCGGAATGAAGCCCCCTGCCTTTTTCATGTTGTCGGCCACGTCCGTAGGGTTGAACGTCACCGCGGTATAAAAATAGCAAAAGAAGAAAATGAACCCGACATACAGCAGTTCATAGATGATGGCTCCCGGCCGGATCGCGTCGGCGATGCTCTGCATCCAGGGCACTTTGATGAAGCTCGCGATGGTCGCCGGGAACATGATGATCGAAGATGCGAAGATCGGCGGAATCACGCCGGAGCTGTTGATCTTCAGCGGCAGATGGGTGCTCTGGCCGCCGTACATCCGGCGGCCCACCACCCGCTTCGCGTACTGCACCGGAATGCGCCGCTGTCCCTGTTCGACGAAAATGATCACTCCCACGACCACGATCATCAGCACCGCGAGAACGATCACCAGGAAAAGTCCGATCTCGCCCGTGGACAGCAGCTGGAACGTCTGCCCGATCGCCACCGGCATGCGGCAAACGATGCCCGAAAAAATGATCAACGAAATGCCGTTCCCGATGCCGCGCTCGGTGATCTGCTCCCCCAGCCACATAATGAAGGCCGTCCCGGCGCTGAGCGTGATGACGGTCATCAGCCGGAAACTCCATCCGGGATGCAGCACCACCGCCGCCCCGCCGGGCGCCGTCATGGTCTCTAGACCCACCGCGATGCCGAAGCCCTGGATGATGCTCAGAACAACCGTGCCGTAGCGCGTGTACTGGGTGATCTTCTTGCGGCCCTGCTCGCCCTCCTTTTTCAGCTGCTCCAAATGGGGCACCACGACCGTCAGCAGCTGCAGAATGATCGATGAGCTGATGTAAGGCATGATGCCTAGCGCGAACACCGACAGCCGCTCCAATGCGCCGCCCGAGAACATGTCCACCAGCCCGAGCAGGGTCCCCTTGGCGGTTGCGAAAATGGCAGCCAAGGCACCGCTGTCCACCCCGGGGACCGGAATCTGCACGCCGACCCGATAGACGATCAGCAGACCCAGCGTGAACAAAATGCGCTGCTTCAATTCGGGGATCTTGAACAGGTTGGCGAACCCGCTCCCGATCATGTAACCACCTCGACCTTCCCTCCGGCAGCTTCAATCTTGGCCTTGGCCGCACTGCTGATCAGCACCAGCTGGATGGTCAACGGATACTGGATTTCGCCGTTGCCCAGCAGCTTGACGCCGTCCCAGTCACCCTTGACCAGTCCGGCCTTGATCAAAGCCGCCCGGTCGACCACGCTGCCGCTTTCGAAGCGGGCGAGATCGCGGATGTTGACGACGGCGATCCGTTTACGGAAAATGTTCGCAAAGCCCCGCTTGGGCAGGCGCCGCTGCAACGGCATCTGTCCACCCTCGAACCCGGGACTGGTCTGCCCGCCGGAGCGTTGTTTGTGGCCTTTGTTTCCCCGGCCGGCGGTTTTTCCCCAGCCGGAAGCCACGCCGCGTCCGACCCGCTTCACGCCTTTGCAGGCGTTGGGAGCCGGCTTCAGTTCATGCAGCTTCATGCCACCTTCTCCTCGGCTTTCACCAAATGGCAGACCTGGCGGATCATCCCTCGCGTGGCGGGGGTGTCCGCCAACTCAACGGTCTTATTGAGCCGGGTCAGCCCCATGCCGCGCAAGATTTGGCGCTGCTTCTCCGGCTTGCCGATCATGCTTTTGATGAGTGTGATTTTCAATATGCCCGCCATGACATGCGTCCTTCCCCGCCGCGCGGCCTGCCCTGGACCGGCGGCCTAGACCAGTTGTTCGGCGCCGATTCCCCGCCGCCCGGCCACCTGTTCGCGGCTTTCCAGCTGCTGCAGCCCCTGCACGGTGGCGCGCACCAGATTGTGTGGATTATGCGATCCGATGCACTTGGTGAGAATGTTCTGAACGCCGACCGCTTCCAGCACGGCGCGCACGGCGCCGCCGGCGATCAGCCCGGTGCCCTGGGCGGCCGGCCGCAGCATCACCTTGCCGGCGCCGAACTTTCCGAGCACTTCAAACGGGATCGTCCCCTGAACCAAGGGAACCGACACCATGTTTTTCTTGGCCTTCTCGACGCCCTTGCGGATCGCCTCGGGAACCTCGTTGGCCTTTCCCAGGCCGTAGCCGACCGATCCCTTGCCGTCGCCCACTACCACGATCGCGCTGAATCCAAACCGCCGACCGCCTTTGACCACCTTGGCGACGCGGTTGATGTGCACGACTTTGTCGATGAATTGCTCTTCGCTTTCCTGCTTATACAACGGCCTGCCTCCTTCACCTCGATGGGTCACCCGGAATCACCGGCCAGTTAGAACTGCAGCCCTGCCTCACGCGCACCGGCCGAGACCGCCTTCACCCGGCCGTGATACAAAAAGCCGTTGCGGTCGAACACGACCCGGCCGATGCCCTTGGCCTTGGCCCGCTCGGCGACCAGCTTTCCGACCATTACGGCCTTATCGATCTTTTTCTTGCCAACGGCCGTTTCGGCCAGGGGTTTCTCCTGGCTGCTGGCCGACACCAGCGTACAACCGCAGGTGTCGTCTATGATCTGGGCGTAGATGTGCCGTGCGCTGCGAAAAACGGACAGCCGCGGGCGGCCCTGCGTCCCCATGACTTTTTTGCGGATCCGGCTCTTGCGTCGGATGCGCGCATTCGATCTGAACTTTGCGCCCATGGTTTCCTAAAACTCCCGGTGGTAGCGTTTACTTGGTTCCGGTCTTACCGGCCTTCTTCTGGATGCGCTCCTCGGCGTATTTGATCCCCTTGC
>Ga0209254_10000341_pt1 | contig 36206 bp, 26 predicted proteins | sample FrelakmetDIP11DI_FD_187148 | JGI IMG/M metagenome (GOLD analysis project Ga0209254, IMG submission 187148) | Freshwater lake sediment microbial communities from the University of Notre Dame, USA, for methane emissions studies - DIP11 DI (SPAdes)... | ecosystem: Environmental > Aquatic >... | reverse complement strand
GACATCGCTCGGCAGGCTGCGCCCGCCGCGCAATCCGTCGAAGTCAATGTAGGCGCCGTCGACGGTCAGTTTGGCGTAGAGCTCCGCCCGCTGCGGCGAAAGCGTGATGCCGCCGTTGCCCGAAACCACCATCCAGCGGTCAGCGCGCTGCAGCACCGGCAGCTGGGTGGCCTGCACGCCGATACTGCCGGCCAGCGAGCGCAGCGCGACGCGGCCCACCGCGCGCACTTCGAAGGGCCGGTTCGAGTCCAGCCCCTCGAGGGCACGCTTGTCGAGCGGCGCCACGCGCGGATTGCCCGAAAACAGCAACTCATTGATGACCAGAACGCCGTCGTCGAGCACGGCATCAAGCCGCCCGTTTTCCATGCGCACGGCCTGGTCGACCCACGCCAGGCGCAGGGCCTCACCGCGCATCGTGCCGGTGGACGTCGGGTCCGCCGGGGTACCGCCAACGGTGGCATTGATTGATCCGGAACCCCCGAACTGCACGTTGTCACCGATCAGCGGCCCGATCCAGCTCAGGTCGGGCAGGCTTGCATCGACGACGACGCGGAAAGGACGCTCCTGCGCCAGCAGGCGGCCGCCCGGAGCGGCAGGATCGACATAGGCGTCGATCGCTGCGTCGATCTTGCCCAGCGCCCGCCCGCGCATGTAGACATTGCCGGTGACGCGATTGTCGTGCACGCTGAGCGCGGCCCCGACGTCGCTCACGCCGATCGGACTCAGCGCATCGACGCCGCTGTAGATGTCGCCGCCGCTGCGTTCGATGACCGCAATACCGTTCACTGCGTCGGCATATTCAAGGTCCCAGCGTCCGGCGAGCGTGAGCGGAACGCGGTCTCCGGCGCCACTTCGCACGACGCGGCGCGGTGCGCGTGCCTGGGCGTCGAGCGCCTGCGGCTGCAAGCCGTCGAACTGGCTGGACGTGCGCCAGCGGCCGTCCTTGCGCTGCAGTTCGAAACTCGTGAAGCGCGTACCGTGCAGCAGGAAGTCCGCCGGGCCAAGGGCTACCGCGTCCAGCGAGACCATCAGGGGCGTTGGCGAACGCATCAGCAGGTCAACCGGCGCACCGACTTCGGCGGCCACGAGCGAACCGCGCCACGCGCCGTCGCTGAGACCGCCGCTGGCGATGATGCGTACCGGCTGCTGCGCTCCCGTCGCGCCATTGAGCTCGAGTGTCGCGCTGGCGGTCGTGCCGCGCCCGATCAACGTCGCGCCGGCGAGCGACTGCTCCGGTCCGCGGGGGGCGGTGTGCTGCGCGAGCTCGACGGTCAGCGCAAAGGGTTCGGTGGCCGCCACGCCGCCACGGAACGACGCCATCACACTGCCGATGCGGTGCCCACCTGGCAGCCGCAGGTTCTTGCCGGCGGCCATGGCATCGATGCGTGCTTGGTCAAGTTCGCCGGTGAGGGTGGCGCGTGCATCGATCCGGCCCCCGTAACCCGGCAGCAGCGTCTCGAGTTCGGGGGCGACGAGGTCCAGCCTGAGTTCGCGTCCAGCCCCGATGCCACCCAGGGCGGTCAGCCGCGCCGTTCCGGAGCGCAGCTCGACATCGGCATCGAGCCGGGTACCCTCCGCCTCGATGTGGCCCCGGCCAGAGATCGGTCGTCCCGCAATGCGGCTCTCGGCCAGCGCAAAGGTCGCACGGCCACTGAGCGGTTGCTGCAGTCGCCCGTCGACCTCGAGCGTGCCGTTCAGTCGGGTGTCGATTCCACGCACGAGTCGCGCCAGATCGAGGTCCTTGAAGCTTCCGCTGAAACGCGCGCTGCGGGCGCCTGCTAGCTCGAACCGGCCGCGCAGGTCGGCGCGACCCTCGCCGAGGCTGAGTCGCGCTCGCGCCACCTCGAGCACTTGTGCGCGAACCGAGGCATCAAGGTCGGCGCTCAGCGGCAAGGCTCCGGTGTTGCGCGCGCTGCCGACAAAGCGCTGTTCGCCGTTGAGGAGGCTGTAGTCGATTTGTCCGCTGGCGTTGGTCACGACCATCCGGCTGTGCAGCGTGGACGCATCGACGCCGCTGAAGCGCGCGGCCGCCCTTACACCGTCGGCGCTGGACCAGGTCAGTGCGCCGTTGGCGACCCCGCGCACTCCTTCGGCCCGATCGATGTCGAGCCGCAGCGTCTGCGCGGCCCACACCAGCGTGCCGCGCAGCGAACGGACCGGAAGCCGCTCGCGGTCGATCGGTCCGGCGGCCGAGTTCTCGGCTGAAAACGGCCCGCCGACCGACCATGTGCCGTCGGCCAGCGTTGTCGGCGCCAGATCGGCCCGCGCTCGCAGTTGCATCGAGGGCACGCCATCCATCCAGAGTGCGGGGTCGAAGGTTTCGATGTCGACCGCAAGTCGCTCGAAGGGCACCTCGGCGAAGGCCAGGAGGACAGCATCGACGCGTGCCCGCGCGGCGCTGTCGTCGGCGCTGAGTTGGAGCCGAAGCTGCTGCAGTGAACCCGTCGCCGAGGCTGTCGCCAGGACGGTACGCCCCTGCAGCGTGCTGCTCAGTTGCGCGCGTGCGTCGGTGGCGAAGGGCGCGGTCGCAGCGATGCGTGCCTGTGCCTGGATACCGGTGCGCTCGAACTCCCCCGCGAGATGCGGCACTTCGATGCCCTGCGGGTTCATCCGGCCGCCAAACTCAACGCGGTGAAACAGGGTGGGCGCGGCCCCGCGCGCGCCGATGGCCAACTCATGGATGCGGCCGCCGCGCACATCGAGATCGAATGGCAGGCCCAGCGACGAGGGTGGGGTGCTCGGATCGCCGCTCGCGACCCAGTCGATCTGCAGGCGCCTGGCCCCGACGCGTTCCACATCGAGCGTGCGCTGCCGCAATGACCACTGGCGAAGCTCGATCTCAACCCGGTCGGCGGCGACCGCCCAGCCCGGGCGGGTCAGTTCGAACCGTTCGATGCGTACCCCGGTGCCGAGCGAACCTTCCACGCCGCTCAGCGTCAGTCCCGGAACGAAGGTGCTGGCCAGCGCCGCCGCGACGCGCAGCCCGGTGCTGGTTGTTACGAGCCAGGTCGCCGTGGCGACCAGCACAAGCAATGCGAGCAGCGCGGGGCCGAGCACGACAACGACCGAGCTCGCCCACCGAGGGCTTAGCTTTCTCGGTGCGGCAGCAGTTGAGGGCGCGGGCGGCATGGACATCAGAACGCGATAGCGACCGAAAAGTGCACACGGACCTGCTGGAAGCGTTCCCCGTAGGCGACATCGACGGCAAGCGGCCCCGCCGGCGTGCGCCAGCGCAGGCCCAGGCCGTAGCCAAGCGCCGGATCGAGGTCCTTGAAGCGCGCCGCCGCGTCACCCGCATCGACGAACACGGCCCAGCCCCAGTTGCCGCCCCAGCGTTCGAGCCAGTTCACGTACTCGACCGACGCGACGGCAAGCGCGCGGCCGCCGACGATGGCGCCGCCCTGTTCTACGCCCAGGCTCTCGTAGTCGTAGCCGCGCACGGTCAGAGCGCCACCGGTGCGGAACAGGAACTTGTTGGGCACGCTGTTGGTGCTGTCGGCCTGGACGCCTCCGACCTGGCCGCGCAGGATCAGCGTGTCACGCGCGCCGACCGGCACGTACTGGACGATGCTGCCGAAGACGCGCACAAACGCATCATCGATTGACAATCCGCCGAGGCCGACCGAGCCCTGCAGCTGGATCAGGTTGCCGCGGCGCGGACTGGTGATGTCGTCGACGTCGCGCCGGGTCCAGGTATAGGTACTGGACAGCACGTCGAGCGTGATCGGCGGATCGAGCGGCGTTTCGCGCCGCTCGTGCTCGAAGTTGAATGCCAGCTGCGTTTCGACATTGCGCCCGTCGCGTGGCCCGTTGAGTTGCGACCGGGCCGCGCCAACGCCCCAGCGGTTGATCTGCAGGTTCTCGATGTCGGAGTTCTCGACCAGCGCGCCGATGCTGTCGCGTGCGCCACCGCGTTGCGGCGGGAAGATCATGTCGACATAGGCAAACTCGCCGGTCTGGTCGACGCGGAAGCCGGACTGCAGCAGGTACGGTCGCCCAAAGGTGATGGCCTGCCGATACAACGCTTCGACGTGAGCGCCGGTGTTGGTCGCAAAGCCGATTCCGGCCGAGAATCGCCGGAGCAGTGCTTCGCGCAGCTGCACCCGGAGCGGCGCTTCGTCCGCTGTGGCCGATTCCAGGTCGAGCGTGACGACGACGCTGTTGAAGAAAGCGGTTTCCTGCAACGACTGCTGAAACTGGAGCATCAGGGCCCGATCAAATGGGGCGCCCGGCTTGAACGGGTTGAAGCGCTCGACCAGTGACGCATCGTGGCGTTGCAGGCCTTCGATCTTCAGCGGGCCGACGCGATAGGCGGGTCCACTGTCGACTTCGACAGTCAATACGGCCGTGGCGCGCTCGGCGTCGACCTCGGCGCTGGACTGCGCCAATGTCGCGGCGGCGAAGTCACGCGCCGTGACCGCCAGCATCAACCGGTTCTTGGCCGACTCCCATTCGGCGCTACGAAACGGGGCTCCGGCCGGCAGGCCCCACTCGCGCCGCAGCGTGGTGACGCGTTCGGCAAACTCCGATTCCGCCAGCGCTCCCCGAAAGCGGATGTCGACGCTGCCCACGGTGGTCTGGCGCCCGGTCTCGACCAGCAATCGGTAGCGCGGGACCGGCGCGACATTGGGTTCAAAGCGCAGGGCCGGGCTGAAGTAACCCTCCGTGGCCAGGGCTTCCGTGGCGGCTCGCTCCGCACGCCGCAGTTCGCGCTCCTCGTCGGCCTCGTCTGCCTCCGGCGGCAGCCGGAAACGCCTGAGAGCTTCATCCAGTGCGGTGGCCACGCGACCACTGACCCCGGTCGCGCCGACCAGTTGCACAGTATCGTCGGCGGCGTCTGCGGCGTCCGCTGGCTGCGCCAGTGCGTCCAAGGGCAGGCCGAGCAGGAGGAGTAGCGTGACCAGCAGTCCGGGGCGCACAGTGCAGACCTGAATGTCGAGGTAGCTTCCGACGCGCTCGGTCAACCCGGAGCCAGCGCACCGCAACCCTCTGCCGCCGATCCTAGCAAAGCGAGGTCGGCATCGAGTGCGCTTGAAAACGCGCGACTTTGCCCTACCTTCAATGAGGAAACCGACTTCGGGGGCAGGGTGAGACTATGCGCATCGACAAACTGACGACAAAATTCCAGGAAGCTCTCGGCGACGCCCAATCGATCGCCGCCGGGCACGACAACTCCTACATCGAACCGGTGCACGTGCTGCTCGCAATGCTGCGGCAGAGCGACGCCAGCGCGCGCTCGTTGCTGCAGCGGGCCGGAGCCAACGTCAATGCACTGACTTCGGCGCTCGATGCGGCGGTCAAGCGTCTGCCGCAGGTCAAGGGCGGCGACGGCCAGATCCAGGTCGGGCGCGACCTTACGAGCCTGCTCAACGCCACCGACAAGGAAGCGCAGAAGCGCGGTGACTCCTACATCGCCAGCGAAATGTTCCTGCTGGCCGTGGCCGACGACAAGGGCGAGGTGGGGCGGCTGGCGCGCGAGCACGGCGTAAGCCGCAAGGCGCTTGAAGCCGCGGTGGATGCCGTGCGCGGCGGCGCCCCGGTCGAAAGCGCCGAGGCCGAAGGCCAGCGCGAGGCGCTGAAAAAGTACACGATCGATCTCACCGAGCGCGCCCAACAGGGCAAGCTGGACCCCGTGATCGGCCGCGACGACGAGATCCGCCGCACGATCCAGATCCTGCAGCGGCGGACCAAGAACAATCCCGTCCTGATCGGCGAGCCCGGCGTCGGCAAGACCGCGATCGTCGAGGGCCTGGCCCAGCGCATCGTCAACGACGAAGTGCCGGAGACGCTGAAGGGCAAGCGGGTGCTGGTGCTCGACATGGCAGGGATGCTGGCCGGGGCCAAGTACCGAGGCGAGTTCGAGGAACGGCTCAAGGCCGTATTGAAGGAAGTTTCCGCCGAGTCGGGCCGCATCATCCTGTTCATCGACGAAATGCATACGATGGTCGGTGCCGGCAAGGCCGAAGGCGCGATCGACGCCGGCAACATGCTGAAGCCGGCGCTCGCCCGCGGCGAGCTGCACTGCATCGGCGCGACGACTCTCAACGAGTACCGCAAGTACATCGAGAAAGACGCCGCTCTCGAGCGCCGCTTCCAGAAGGTGCTGGTCGATGAGCCGAGCGTCGAGGCGACGATCGCGATCCTGCGCGGGCTGCAGGAGCGCTACGAACTGCACCACGGTGTCCAGATCACGGACCCGGCCATCGTCGCGGCCGCGGAACTCTCGCACCGCTACATCACAGACCGTTTCCTGCCCGACAAGGCGATCGACCTGATCGACGAGGCCGCGGCGCGCATCAAGATGGAGATCGACTCCAAGCCGGAGTCGATGGACAAGCTCGACCGCCGCATCATCCAGCTGAAGATCGAGCGCGAGGCCGTCAAGAAGGAAACCGATGAAGCTTCGAAGAAGCGGCTCGAGCTGATCGAAGGCGAGATCGCCCGGCTCGGGCGCGAGTACGCGGACCTCGAGGAAGTGTGGAAGTCCGAGAAGGCCGCGGTGCAGGGCACTCAGCACATCAAGGAAGAGATCGACAGGCTGCGCCTGCAGATGGAGGATCTCAAGCGTAAGGGCCAGTACGACAAGCTGGCCGAGATCCAGTACGGCCGGCTGCCGCAGCTCGAGTCCCAGCTGAAGCAGGCCGAGACGGCCGAAGCCCCCAAGGGCAGGCCGAAACTGCTGCGCACGCAGGTCGGCGCCGAAGAGATCGCCGAAGTGGTGTCACGCGCGACCGGCATTCCGGTCAGCAAGATGATGCAGGGCGAGCGCGAGAAACTGCTGAAAATGGAAGAGCACCTGCACCGGCGCGTCGTCGGCCAACACGAGGCCGTGAGCCTTGTCGCAGACGCGATCCGCCGTTCACGCGCGGGCCTCGCCGACCCGAACCGCCCCTACGGCTCGTTCCTGTTCCTCGGACCGACGGGCGTGGGCAAGACGGAACTCACGAAGGCGCTCGCCGAGTTCCTCTTCGACACCGAGGACGCCTTGATCCGTATCGACATGAGCGAGTACATGGAGAAGCACTCGGTGGCACGCATGATCGGCGCGCCTCCCGGCTACGTCGGCTACGACGAGGGTGGGGCGCTGACCGAAGCCGTGCGGCGCAAGCCCTACGCGGTGATCCTGTTCGACGAAGTCGAGAAGGCGCACCCGGACGTCTTCAACGTGCTGCTGCAGGTGCTCGACGACGGCCGCATGACGGACGGACAGGGCCGCACGGTCGACTTCAAGAACACCGTCATCGTAATGACGTCGAACCTCGGCTCGCACGACATCCAGCGCATGGCAGGCGAGGACCCGGAACTGATCAAGGAAACCGTCATGGGCGAGGTGCGCAAGCACTTCCGGCCCGAGTTCGTCAACCGTATCGACGAGATCGTCGTGTTCCAGGCGCTCGACTCGCGCCAGATCAAGTCGATTGCGAAGATCCAGCTCAAGCGGCTCGAGCAGCGCCTCTCGGCGCAGGACATGAAGCTCGAGGTCAGCGACGCGGCGCTCGCCGAGATCGCGAAGGTGGGCTTCGATCCGCTCTACGGCGCGCGACCATTGAAGCGTGCGATCCAGCAGGAGATCGAGAACCCGGTCGCGCGACTCGTGCTCGAGGGCCGTTTCGGACCGAAGGACGTCATCCCGGTCGACGTCAAGAACGGCAAGTTCGTGTTCGACCGCATCGTGCACTGAGTCTCTCGCACCCACGCCACTGGGTACGGGCCGAGCGGCTACTCGGCCCGGCTGCGTAGATGGTGGAGTTCGCCCGGCAGGCGCATGTTCCAGTCGCCGCCCGCCAAGCCGCGCTTGAAGCCCAGTTCGTAGAGCGATGTCATCAACACGGGGTCGAAGAACTCATCGCCCCGCAGGCTCACGTCGTCCGGAATCGTGACCCAGCGGTACTCGGCTCCTTCCCGCAACGCGATCGTGTAGATGCGGAACAGGTCGCCGATCACGGCGGAACGGCCGGCCGCTTCGAGCACGCGGCTAGATATGCCGCGGACGGTCCGCGGTGTCGGCGTCGGTGTCGGCGGGGCCAGCTGGCCGTTGTGGATCACAAAGATGCGGTCGTAGCCCGGCGCGGCGCCCACGGTGTTCCGCGCGACCAGGGGACTGAACAGGCCGGCATTGAAAAAGACCATGGCGGCCACGCCGCCATCGACGTGCATCTCGTCAAAGAGCCTGCCTTCGGCCTCCACGTCGAAAAACACCGGCGGGAACACCACCGGGATCGAAGCCGAGGCCAGCATTACCTTGCGAAACAGCCGGACCTTGTCCGGATAGCTCGCCTGCGCGATCAGGCCCATGTTCCACACGACGAAGCGCTGGGCATCGAGTTCGACCGTGCCGATGTAGAGTCGACGGCCCTGCGAGTGCGCCGCAGCCACCTCGCGCACGAATTGCTCGTCGACATGCTGGGCGATCATCGATGCAAGCGGGCCGGTATCTGTCAGGGCTTCGCCGAAGAACAGCTGCGAGATCATGCCGAAGAGCGAGCCACTGACGAAGATGTTCTGCGACCGCGTCGTCGTGTAGAGCTCGCGCAGGGCATCGTCGTACTTGGGCCCGAGGAACGCGTAAGGCGCCATCAGCGCCCCGGTGGAAACGCCGGTCACGATCTTGAACACGGGGCGGGTACCGGCCTGGGTCCAGCCGTTCAGCAGGCCGGACCCGAATGCTCCGTTGGCACCGCCACCGGAAAGCAGTAGATGCGAGTATTGGACGCGCCCATCGGCGCCGACAGGAAAGTCGGCGCGCGACTCCTGCTTGTATGACAGCACGATGTCGTCCTGCAGCGCCCGGCTTGAGTGACCGGCCCACGCGCGCACATCCGGCAAGCCGGGCACGATGGCCGTGGTCGTCAGTTCGGCAGGGACCGGATTGCGGATCAGCGTGCCGCAGCCCATCACGGTCGTGGCGACGCAAATCAACAGTCCCGGCAGCGCCCGACCGAGCCGGAACCGATGCATCACCTTAGCGGGGTGCGCGTCCCAGGCGGTGGCTGCGGATGCACCAGCGGAGTCCACGCGTGCACCACTTTTGAATGAATCGGGCAACATCGTTGGGAGCAGTTCTTCCGGTCCGATCGTAACGGCAACACGTTGACAAGTGCGCGGTCATCGAGGCGATGGTGCGCGTTTGACTTCAAAATGTTCGAAGCTAGAATCCTGCGCGAAGTTCATGAAGTCAAGCGTTCGAAGCCGGTCGGCTGGTCTGAGCTCCGAACTCTTTCCGTCCTCGCAGGTGTCGTCACCGTGGTGACCGGTTGCATTTCGGGGTCGGTCGTGTCCAGGTTGGCGGCCGGGGCGAGTGTCCGCTGTACGCAAGTGCCATGGAGACACCCTTGTCCTCGACGCAACTCGAAATCCCACGGCACTTCGGTGGCCGGTACATCCCGCTGATTGGCGCTGCACTGGTGCTGATTGCGCTGGCTGGCTGCCGCCCCGAGCCGAAGGCCGCGGCGCCCGACATCCGCCCGGTCCGGTACATGAAGGTCGAGATGTTTCCGGGGGGTGAGACGGTCTCGCTGACCGGGACGATCCAGGCTGAATCCGAAGTCAACCTCTCGTTTCGTATCGATGGCCGGCTCGTGGAACGTCGGGTCGACGTTGGAGCGACGGTCAAGGCGGGCCAGCTGATCGCGGTGCTCAATCCCGAAAACGAGGAAAGTGGCGTGGCCGGAGCGCGCGCCAATGTCGCGGCGGCGAACGCGCAACTCGTCGAGGCAAGGAACAGTTACGAGCGCCACAAGGAACTACTGGCGCAGAACTTTATTTCGAAGGCGCGTTTCGACCAGGTGGCCGCAACCTTCCAGTCGGCCCAGGCCCAGCGCAATGCCGCGCAGTCGCAGCTTGACATCGCGACCAACCGGCTCGGTTACACGCGACTTGTTGCCGATGCGCCCGGCACGGTGACCGCCGTCGGCGCCGAACCCGGTGAGGTCGTCCAGGCTGGACGCATGGTCGTCCAACTCGCGCGCCAGGGTGGCCGCGACGCCGTTTTTGGTGTGCCACCGCGCATCAAGGACGCGGTGCCGGCGAATCCGGAGGTTACGGTGTCGTTGACCTCGGATCCGAAGGTCACTGCGCAGGGCCGGGTGCGAGAAGTCTCGCCGCGGGCGGATCCTGCGACCGGCACCTTCGCGGTGCGAGTCGGCCTGATCGACCCGCCGGCCGCTATGCGGCTCGGCTCCACCGTCACCGGGCGTACGAAACTCGGTGGCGAGGCTGGATTCGACATCCCAGTGTCCGCGCTGACGCGCGATGCCGGTCAGCCGTCGGTCTGGGTCGTTGATCCGGCGTCCAAAGCGGTCTCGCAGCGGCCCGTCGAAGTGCTGCGCAACGACCCCGCGCGCGTCATCATCGGCAAGGGCCTGAAGGAAGGCGACCTCGTCGTCACGGCTGGCATCCAGGCGCTGCGGCCCGGACAGACCGTCCGCCTGCTCGAAAGCAAGAAGTGATCGGCCCCAATCTTTCCGAATGGGCGATCAGCCGTCGCTCATTCGTGATTTTCCTGATGCTGGTGGCCGTCATCGCGGGCACCTTTGCGTTCCTCAAGCTCGGGCGCGCCGAGGACCCGGTGTTCACGACCCGCACGATGATCGTGCAGGCGGCCTGGCCCGGCGCCACTCTGGAGGAAACGCTTGAGCAGGTCACCGAACGGCTCGAGCGGCGGCTGCAGGAGACGCGTTTTATCGACACGGTGCGAAGCTACACCAGCCCGGGGGTCACGACGATCTTCGTCGACCTGAAGCAGTCCACGCCACCGGAAGTGGTGCCGGACCTCTGGTACGAAGTGCGGCGGAACATCGGCGACATCCGTGGCACGTTGCCGCAGGGTGTGGTCGGACCGGGCTTCAACGACGACTTCGGCAAGACCTACGGGATCATCTACGGTTTCACGGCGGACGGGTTCTCCAAGCGCGAATTGCGCGACTACGTCGAGGACGTGCGCTCGCGTCTGCTGCAGGTGCCCGATGTGTCGAAGATCGAGATCATCGGCGCGCAGGACGAGCAGATCTTCCTCGAGTTCTCGACCGAGAAGCTGGCCGGGCTCGGCCTCGACTACGCCGCGATCGCGCGCGCCCTGCAGGCGCAGAACCTGGTGCGGCCGTCGGGCGTGCTCCAGACGGCGCAGGAAAGACTTTCGCTGCGTGTGTCGGGTTCGTTCGAAGACGAACGCGCGATCGAAGAGTTCAACTTCCTTGCCGGTGACCGCATGGTACGGCTGGGCGACATCGCAAACGTGCGCCGCGGTTTCGTCGACCCGCCGACTCCAATGTTCCGCGTCAACGGCCAGCCCGCGATCGGACTCGGCATTGCGATGCGCGATGCCGGCGACATCCTTGCGCTGGGCGAGAACATCCGCAACGAAATGGCCGAGATCAAGGCGCAGCTGCCGCTCGGCATCGAACCGATCCTCGTGGCGGACCAGGCAGAGACCGTTGACACGGCGATCAACGAGTTCATCACTTCGCTGTGGCAGGCGATCCTGATCATCCTCGCGGCGAGCTTCGTCGCGCTCGGCGTGCGGCCCGGTTCCGTGGTTGCACTCGCCATCCCGCTGACGCTGGCGATCGTGTTCGTCGTGATGAGCGTCTACGGCATCGACCTGCATCGCATCTCGCTCGGCGCGTTGATCATCGCGCTGACGCTGCTGGTCGACGATGCGATGACGACCATCGACGCGATGATCCGCCGGCTCGGTGCCGGCGACTCGATGGAGAAGGCGGCCACCTTCGCCTACAAGACGCTGGCCGCGCCGATGCTCATCGGCACGCTGGTGACGATCGCCGGTTTCGTGCCCATCGGGTTCGCCCGCAGTTCGGCTGGCGAGTACACGTTTTCGATCTTCGCCGTGGTGGCGATCGCGCTGATCGTCTCCTGGTTCGTCGCGGTAATCTTCGCTCCACTGCTCGGCATGGCGATCCTCAAGGCGCCGACGCCCGAGCAGCAGGCCAAGGCCGACAAGCCAGGGCGCGTGCTGCTGGCCTATAGCGCGTTCCTGGGCGCGGCGATGCGCGCGAAATGGCTGACGATCGGACTCACGATCGCGGCGTTCGTTGCCGCGGTGTTCCTGGTCCGGTTCGTGCCGCAGCAGTTCTTCCCGTCCTCGGACCGGCCGGAACTGCTGGTCGACCTGACGCTGCCGCAGAACTCTTCGATCTTTGCCAGCGAGACGACGGCCAAGCAGGTCGAGGCGATTCTTGCCAAGGACGAGGGTATCGATCGCTGGAGCACTTACATCGGGCGCGGCGCGATCCGCTTCTATCTGCCGCTCAACGCGCAGCTGCCGAATCCGTTTTTCGCCCAGATCGTCGTCGTCGCCAAGGACGTAGCAGCGCGCGACCGGTTGCAGGTCAAGCTCGAGACGCAGCTCGCCGAGGACTTCCCGAACGTCGTCGCCCGGGTGTACCCGCTCGAGCTCGGCCCGCCGGTGGGCTGGCAGCTGCAGTACCGCGTCAGTGGTCCGGATATCGAGGAAGTGCGGCGCATCGCGCTCGACGTCGCCAAGACGATTTCCGCCGACAGCCGTGCCCGTCTCATCAATTACGACTGGATGGAGCCGGGCCGCGAAATTCGCTTGAAGATCGACCAGGATCAAGCACGGCGCCTTGGCGTCAGTTCGGCCGGCATCGCGTCCGTGCTGAATGCCTCGGTCTCGGGTTCGGTCGTTACCCAGGTGCGCGATGACATCTATCTGATCAACGTCGTGGCACGCGCGGTCGATGATCAGCGCATGTCGCTGTCTGCGCTGCGCGGCCTGCAGATCCCGTTGCCCAGTGGCCGCACGGTGCCGCTCGCGCAGTTCGCCACCTTCGAATACGACCAGGAGTACCCGCTGGTATGGCGGCGCGACCGCGTGCCGACACTGACGGTGCGCGCGGATGTGGTGGCAGGTGTGCTTCCCGATGAGGTCGTCAGCAAGCTGGCGCCCGAGTTTATGAAGCTGAACGCGTCGCTGCCGAAGCCATACAAGGTCGTGACCGGCGGCATCTACGAGGAGAGCGCAAAGTCGCAGGCGTCAGTCGCCGCCGTGGTGCCGCTGATGATCGTGCTGATGTTGACGGTCATGATGCTGCTGCTGGTCAGTTTCCGGCGGCTGACGATGGTCGTGTCGCTGCTGCCGCTAGGCCTGATCGGCGTGGTCGCGGCGCTGCTGGTCTCGGGTCGTCCGCTCGGGTTCGTGGCGATCCTCGGGATCCTGTCGCTGATGGGGATGATCGCCAAGAATGCCGTCATCCTGATCGTGCAGATCGAGTCCGACCGCGCCGAGGGCCGCAGCGTGCGCGACGCGGTGATGTCGGCGAGCACGTCGCGACTGCGGCCGATGATGCTGACGGCTATCTCGACAGTGCTCGGGCTGATCCCGATCGCGCCGACCGTCTTCTGGGGACCGATGGCGTTCGCGATAATGGGCGGGTTGCTGGTGGCAACGCTGCTGACGCTGGTGTTCCTGCCAACGCTGTACGTCACCTTCATCAAGGACGTCCCGGCGCCGAAGCCGCAGGCGGCACCGGTGTCGGCCTGAACCCAACGGAGTGCCGCGATGGCGCGGGCAGACGCGGCAACCGAGGCGGCGCCACAGGCGGGGGAACGGCGCGTCGCCCGGCTCGACATTCATGTCGGCGAGATCCGGCAGCTGTTCAACTCGATGGACGCCGCGCCGTTTCGTGAGCGCGATCTCGACCCGAACGCGGAGCAGTTCATCGTCGAGTGGGGCCGCGAGACGCGCGCCGACGCGCCGCTGGCCCTGGTGGTGCACCTGGCACGCGAGCCGGCGCCTGCGGACGTCGAGTCACTGCGCCAGGCGGTCCGCGAGTACTTCGCTCACGGTGCTACGAGTGCGCGACAGCGCCTCAGGCAACTGTTCCGCGTGGGGCGCTGGAGTCTCGTCATCGGCGTGGCTTTCGTCGCTTTCGCCATATTCATTGGCGATCTGGTCGGCGGGCTGGTCGGCCGCTACAACTACGGGCGACTGATCGAGGAGAGTATGGCGATCGGGGCCTGGGTCGCGCTGTGGCGGCCGATCGAGATCTTTCTGTACGACTGGTGGCCGATTCGCGCTGAGGCGAAGCTCTATGACCGGCTGAGCGCGATGCAGGTCGACATCGTCGACATCATGCCGATGGCCCCGGCAGCGACCTAGAACCCGTGCCGCGGGCGCGTCGGCTCGGCGGTGCCAGGCCTCAGAACCGTCCGATCAGTGTCAGGGCGAACAGCGGCGCGACGTTATCGAGGTCATCTTCGCGCACCAGGTTGCCGTTGCGATCTTCGACAACCAGCTTGCCGGCCGTCACCACGCCGGCGTAAAGGTGCAAGGCAACGGCCGGGCTGAACGCATAGGTGCCACGCAGGAACACGGGCCGCCCGCGCTGTTCGCCGATGCCGTCCGGCACCGGCCCGTCCTCGCTCAACCGAAAGCGATACTGGCGGAACGTGAAGCCGACGCCCAGGCTCCAGCCGCCGCCGAACGTGTAGCCGATCTCGAAGCCGGCGCCGCCGGTCGGTCCGCTCGGCAGCGGATTGGTCAGGCGCCAGCGCTCGCCCAGCCGCCAGTCGACGATCAGGAACGGAAACACGGAGGTGTCCTCGATCTGGTCGTAGACGCCGAGGCCGAGGCCGATGCGATTGCCGCCCGGAAGCAGCCGAACGGCTGAGAAAACCGCGCCCCATGCCAGCGCGTCGCTGGTCTTCGCGCCGTCTTCACGGAACCAGTCGGCCGACGGCGTGACGCCCAGCATCCACTCGGGCGAGACGCGGTACTGCAACGGCGCCGAGACGCCGTAGCGCTTCAGGACGCCCCACGGCGCCACGCCTCCGAACGCGACCGGGTTCGTGAACGTGTAGTCGAAGTAGTCGTAATTGAACCCGACTCCGGCACGCCATCCGCCGCCGAGGTCGGAGCTGAAACCGAACCGCGCGATCACGCCGTCCGCGTTGACTTCGCCGCCCTGGTCGAGGTCCGTGCTGGTTTCGGCGATCGGCGTTACCGAGGCGAAGGCGTTCCAGCCTTCGGCCCGTTGCTGTGCCGCGGCTGCCAGCGGTAGCAGCAGGGCGACGGTTGCGGCGGCGGCCAGCGCGGCTGCATGTCTCATTACAGTCCCTCTTCTCTCGATGCCGCGGTCACAGGTTCCCGAACTGACGGGCATGTTTGACAGACATGTTTGCTGCCACGAGTGTCGAGCGACTCGCACGAGTCTACACAGGCCAATTCCAGGACGACAGGCTCGCCGTTGCCGAACTGCATGCAGGTCGATGAGTTCATGCAACGGACCGGGCGCATTCGCGCAGCGCGCTGCGCCGACGGTTGCGACGCTGCGGTATCGTGCCGTGTTCCACAGAACCGAGCGCCCCCGATGTCATCCCCGCCTGCCTTGCTTAATAGCCGGACTGCCGCAGACCGGGCATCCGGCGTATCGGGTCCGGCGCTTTCGGAACGTGCGCCGGGCGGGGCTGCCGCCTGCGCTGCGATCCCCTAGGGTGGTAAAGCCGATGCGGAGCACGTTCGACCTGCTGATCCGTATAGCGGGCTACCTGCTGCTGTGGGTGGTGCTGATGGGCGGCCCGGACCAGCTCGTCTTCGGCACCGTCACAGCCGCCATTGCAGCGGCATGGAGCCTGCGACTGCTGCCTCCCGGAACGCTGCGCTGGCGGCCGCTCGCGCTGATCGCGATCGCACCGCACTTTCTCTGGCAATCGGTTCGCGCCGGCATTGACGTCGCTCGACGCGCGTTCGATCCGCGGCTGCCGCTGGCCCCCGGTTTCATTGTTTACCGTCCGCGGCTGCCGCCCGGAACTTCCCGCAACCTGTACACGGCCTACACCTCGCTGCTGCCGGGCACGGTGCCCTGCGGGGACGAAGATGGCGGCATCGTCTATCACTGCCTGGACATCGGGCAGCCCATTGCGCAGCAGCTGGCGGCCGAGGAGGCCCGCGTGCGCAACGCGCTGGCACCCAGGGCCGACGGCCATGAATGAGTTCCTGCTGGGTAGTGCCGTGCTGGTGCTCGCGGCGGTGGCGGCCGGTCTGGCGCGCGTGCTGCGCGGGCCGGGCGACACGGAGCGGATTATGGCCGCGCAGTTGCTGGGGACCGGGGGCATCGCTGCGCTGCTGCTGTTCGGCGCGACGGCCGACAGCACGAGCGCGATCGACCTGGCGCTGCTGCTGGCGCTGCTGGCAGCGTTTGCCGCAATTGCCTTCGTCAAGAAGGGCACGACGCACGAGTGTCCCGGCGACGCGGACGCGGCGGCGGCTGTGGCGCCGGCAACGGTGTCGGGCCCGGCCGCGGGCGGAGACCAGAGATGACGCCGCTGCAGATTCTCAGTGCCGTGCTCATCGGAGCCGGGGTGTTCTTTTTCGTGGCGGGCACGGTGGGTCTGCTGCGCTTTCCCGACACGTTGACCCGGCTGCACGCGCTGACCAAGGCCGACAACCTCGGCATCGGCCTCATCGTGCTGGGTCTGCTGCCCTTTGCGGCCAATGCGCTGGTCGCGCTGAAGCTGATCCTGATCTGGATCCTGGTGCTGCTGGCGAGCAGCACCGTGTCCCAGCTGGCCGGCTTCGCTGCGCGGCGCGAAGGGCGGCAACGATGAACATCGTCGCGATCGGACTGGCACTGGACCTCGCCTTCGGCCTGCTGGCGCTGGCGGTTGCGGTGTTCGCGTTGCGCGCCCGCACCACCTATGCGGCGGTCGTCGGCTTCGTGTCGTTCGGCGTGCTGCTGGCGCTGGTGTGGTTCCGGCTGGGTGCGCCCGATGTCGCGCTGACCGAAGCCGCCATCGGCGGCGGACTCACCGGCTTGCTGATGCTCAATGCCTCGGCCGTGCTGCGGGCGACCGAGGCAGCGGCGGCCGCCGAGCCGCGCCGTCCCGGTGTGCGGCTGGTGGCGTTGCTGGCGGCGGCCACGGTCGCCGGCGGGCTGGCGGCGGCCGTGCTCGCATTGCCGTCGCCGGCACCGACGCTCGCGCCGCTCGCCGTGGCCGGCGCACCGGCCACGGGCCTGGGCAATCCGGTGGCCGCTACCTTGATGGCGTTTCGCGCCACCGACACGCTGCTCGAGATGGTCGTGCTGGTGCTTGCGCTGGTCGGAGTCTGGTCGCTGACGCGTGACGATCTGTGGGGCGGCCGGCCGGGACGCCGGCACCAGGCGGATTCGAAAGGCGTGCTGGTGTTCTTCGCGCGACTGCTGCTGCCGGTCGGCGTGGTGTTCGCTGTCTTTCTGCTGTTCGTCGGTGCCGACCAGCCGGGCGGGGCGTTCCAGGGCGGGACCGTCCTCGCCGCTCTGTGGCTGCTGGCGATCATGGCGCGGCTGGCCGATACGCCGGCGATCGACCAGCGCTGGTTGCGCTTCTGGCTGATCGCGGGGCCAGCCGTGTTTGTCGCGGTAGGCTTGGCCGGGCTCGCGTTCGGCGTCGGCTTCCTCGGTTATCCCGAGCCCTGGGCGAAGCCGATCATCCTGGCCGTCGAGATCGTCAAGATCGTCAGTGTCGGCGTGACGCTCGCGCTGCTGGTCGCCGGTCCCCCGATGCGGCCGCGCGGCGACGACCGATGAACTCAGCCACCTGGTACGGGCTGGTGGGCGCTGCCCTCGCAGGCATCGGCCTGTATGGGCTGATCGTGCATCCACACGCGCTGCGCAAGATCCTCTCGTTCAACCTGCTCGGGGCCGGTGTCTTCCTGATCGCGGGCGTGGTGGCGCGGCGCGGCGCGGCGGCCGGCCTGCCGGGCGATCCCGTGCTGCAGGGGCTGGTCATCACCGGCATCATCGTTGCCTTCGCCGCCACAGCGCTGGCCGTGGCGCTGTTGTTGCGACTGGCGGAAACGGCGCACACGGCGAGCCTGGCCGAGGCGGCGCTCGATCGGCAGCGCGAGCCGGTCGCGGGCAGCGACCCCGCCGGCGGCCGCACCGGGTCGACCGGCTGATGCCGATGCAGGACGCAACCACGGCCGGCGGTGCCTGGCTGGTGCTGGCGCTGGTCGTCCCGGTCGCGGGCCTGCTGCTGGCGCTGCTGCTGGGTGGCCGGGGTGCGCAGCGCATCGCGCTGCTGGCGCTGCCGCCCGGCGCTGTCGCCGTCGCTGCTGTCGTGATGCATCTGGTCGAGTCGGGGGAGGCGGTGGTCTATCAGCTTGGCGGCTGGCCACCGCCGCTCGGCATCGTGCTGCGAGCCGACGGGCTGTCGGCGGCAATGATGGCCATGACAGTGGTCGTGCTTGCCGCGGTGGCGCTCTACGCGCGTGCCGACTTCTCGGCGCCATCAGGACAGCTCGAGTCGCGCCGGCCGTTCGTGTTCTGGACCCTGCTGCTGGGCGTGTGGGCAGCGCTGCTGGTCGTGTTCCTGGCGGGCGACCTCTTCACTCTCTATGTCGCGCTCGAACTGGTGGCGTTTTCCGCCGTGCCGCTGGTCTGCCTCGATGGTCGCGCCGAAACGCTGCAGGCGGCCCTGCGCTACCTGCTCTACGCGCTGGCCGGCTCGGTGCTGTACCTGGTGGGTGCCGTGCTCATCTACGGCGGCTACGGCACGCTCGACATCGGCCGGCTGGCGCAGGCAGCGCGCGCCGACACGGTCACCGTGATCGCGGTAGCGCTGATGACCGCCGGTCTGCTCGCCAAGACGGCGCTCTTCCCGCTGCATCTTTGGCTGCCGCCGGCGCATGCCGGAGCACCGGCCGCGGCCAGCGCGTTGCTGTCGGGGCTGGTGATCAAGGGCTCGTTCTTCATCGTCATCCGCCTTTGGCTGGATGCGTTTGGCAGCGTAATGACGCCGGCTGCTGCGCAACTTCTTGCAGCCCTCGGTGCCGGTGCGATCGTCGTCGGCAGCGTTGTGGCGCTTCAGCAGGCGCGCCTCAAGCTGATGGTCGCCTACTCGACGGTGGCGCAGATCGGTTACCTGTTCCTGATGTTTCCGCTGGTGCTGGGCGCAGCATCGGCCGGTGCGGCCGCGGCGGCGGTGGCCGGTGGCCTGCTGCAGGCGATCTCGCATGCGACGGCCAAGGCCGCGATGTTCATGGCCGCCGGCCTCGTCTATGCCGCCCTCGGCCATGATCGCGTCGCCGACCTGCGTGGCGCGGCGCGCGCACTGCCGTTGACGATCGCCGCTTTCGCGCTGAGCGGGATCGCGCTGATCGGGCTGCCTCCCGCCGGCGGATTTCTCGCCAAGTGGCTGTTGCTGACGTCTGCGCTGGAATCGGCGCAGTGGTGGTGGGTGGTGGTCATCGCACTCGGCGGACTGCTGACCGCCGCTTACGTCTTCCTGGTGCTTTCGAAGGCGCTGACGACGACGGCCGAGCCGGTGGTAATCACGCCGGTGCCGCGTTCCAGCGAAGTCATCGTGCTGGCGCTGGCCATCATCTCGGCGCTGCTGGGAGTGGCGGCCCTGGCGCCGCTCGACCTGGTGCTCATCGGTCGCGCTGAAGTCATGAGTGGCGCACGATGACGACATCGAACGCCCTGCTCGTGGGGACGCTGGCGCTGCCGCTGGTGCTGCTGGCGGCGTGCCTGTGGCCGGCGGCGCGCGATCGCATGCTGCCGTGGCTGGTGGTTGCGCCGCTGCCGGCGCTGCTCGCCGCGCTCGGTGTCGATCGTGGCACGACCGTCACGCTAATTGCTGCCGGGTCGTACGAGGGCGTGCTCGCCCTCGACGCGCCCGGCGCGCTGCTGCTCGGCGTGGCAGCGCTGCTGTGGAGCGCGGCCGGCGCCTACGCCGCCACGTACCAGCGCGACCTGCCGAACCGGGGTCGCTTTGCCGCTAGCTGGCTGCTGTGCCTCACCGGCTGCCTCGGTGTGTTCGTTGCCGCCGACATGGCGCTGCTGTACCTGATGCTGGCGTCGATGACACTCGGCGCGACCGCGCTGGTGTTCCAGGACGAAAGCGCGGGTGCGCGTCGTGCGGCCGGCATCTACCTCGGGCTGGCGCTGGCGGGCGAGACGCTGGTGCTGGTCGCGATGATCCTGCTGGCGCAGGCGATACCGGAGGGCAGCCTGTTGATCCGTGATGCCGCGTTGGTGCTGCCGTCGGCGGCGCATCGGGATCTGATCGTCGTGCTGCTGATCGTCGGCTTCGGCTTGAAGGCCGGCCTGGTGCCGCTGCATGTCTGGATGCCGCTCGCGCACGCGGCCGCGCCGATGCCCGCGTCGGCCGTCCTGAGCGGCGTCGTCGTCAAGGCCGGCATCATCGGCCTGATCCGCTTCCTGCCGGTCGACGCCGGGCTGGCCGATTGGGGCAACCTGCTTGCGATCGCCGGCATGTTCACGGCCCTGTATGCCGTAGCGATCGGCATCACGCAGCCGCATCCGAAGGTCGTGCTGGCGTATTCGAGCGTCAGCCAGATGGGATTCACCGCCGCCGTGATCGGCATGGGCATCGCGAATCTCGATGCCGCCACGCCGGTGCTGGCGGCCTTCTACGCGACGCACCACATCCTGGTGAAGGGAGCGATGTTCCTGCTGGTCGGTGTCGTGGCTGCGACCGCTGGGACGCGCCTGCGCGGCACGCTGCTGCTCGCTGCGGTGCTTGCGGTCGGCCTTGGCGGATTGCCGCTGACCGGTGGCGCCGTGGCCAAGCTCGCGGTCAAGGGACCGCTCGGCTCGGGTTGGGCCGCGACGGTGGCGTATGTCTCCGCCGTCGGCACGACGCTGCTGATGCTGCACTTCCTGCGGCGTGTGATGGCCAACAGCTCCGCGGAGCCTTCGGCGCGCGCGGCGGCCGGGCTGCGCTGGCCGTGGCTCGTGACGGCCGTCGCGGCGATCGTCGTGCCGTGGGCGATCTACCTGGGACTCTCGCTCGGCACCGTGGCCGAAGCCATTGCGCCGAAGGTGCTGTGGGCCTCGCTGTGGCCGGTGGGTGTCGGTGCTGCGCTGGCATGGTGGTTGGCGCGCGCGGGTGACCGCCTGCCGCGGATTCCGCCCGGCGACGTGGCGGTTGTCATCGACCGCGGCGTGGCAGTGGGTGCGCGCGCGGGCATGGCCTTGCTACGCGCCGACGGTGTCCTGCGACAGTGGTCCGTGGCCGGGGTGTCACTGCTGACACTGGCCGCGGTGTTTGCGCTTGCAATAGCCGCCGGACGCTGACCCCGGCCCGTTGACCTTGGCTCGACGGCGCTGTTGGGCGTGCTACGGCCCAGGTGCCCGATGCGCACGACCGAGCGGGTCCGGTGGGCCGGACCCGCTGCGGTCGAGTCGACGACGTTCGGTCAGGAGCGCAGCGAAATCTGCATGCCAGACAGATCGATCGACACCATCAATCCGATCTGCCGACCCGACACCCGCAGGCGTACTCCGCGTGAGTTCTGCAGCTCGACGAAGCCGCCGCCGCCGGCCAGCGCGGCACTGGCTCCGACCGCGGTGTAGGTGCCCTCGACGTCCTTGGCCTGCTTCAGGTTGTAGACCTCACCGACAAAGTCCGTGCGTGCCACGCCGATGGTTGCGCCCAGGCTGACGCCGCCGATGTTCAGGTGATAGCCGTTGTCCTTGAAGACCATCGTGCCGCTGCCGCCGCTGCCGCCGACGATGAATCCGGCGCGCCACAGCGAGAACTCGATCGTGGCGTCGGGCTTGCCCTGCGCCAGCGCCGGAGCGCTGGCCGTCGCGGCCAGCGCTGCGGCCGATGCGACGAAGAAATTCCTGCGAGTGGTATCCGTGTTCGACATTGTTAACGTCCTCGTGGTTGAAGGGGCCGGCGCGCGAGCGGCCAGCCGTGGCGGACATGCCGGTGCGGCAGATCCAAGATCCGTAAAAGTATAGGACTCCCGCGGCGCCCCAGACAGTGGCGGTGCGGCGGGAGGTTGTCCTGCAGCGCCCATCAGAAGCGCCAGATCAGCGGAACGAAGAAGACCGCCATGACGAAGAACCACGCCATGCAGACGATGCCGATCTTCCAGTAGTCGCCGAACTTGTAGCCGCCCGGTCCCATGATCATCAGATTGACCGGCGTGGCCACCGGTGTCAGGAACGACGCCGCTGCGGCGATGCAGACGCTCATCATCACCGGGCGCGGCGAGATGCCGAGTTCGAGCGCGGCCGCCACGGCGATCGGAATGATGATCAGCGCGGTCGCGGTGTTGCTGATGAGCTGGCCAAGGACGGCGGTCAGGATGAAGAGCCCCGCCAGCAGCGCGTACGGTCCCGCCTCACCGACGATGCCGACCAGCTTGTCGGCGAGCAGCTGCGCGGCACCTGTCTCGGCCATGGCGGCGGACAGCGGAGTCATGGCCCCGACGAGGATCACCGTCGTCCAGTTGACCGAGCGGTAGGCCTGGTCGACCGTGAGCACGCCGACAAGCACCATCGCGACCGCCGCGACCAGCCCGGCGACCGCGGACGGCACGAGGTTCAGCGCCAGCGCCACAACCATCGCTACCAGAATTCCGATCGCTGCCTTGGCGCCGGTGCCCATCGGCACCGCCTGGCGACGCACGAGGTCGGGTGAATCGACGACGAGCACTTCCGGGTCGGCGAGCCGCTTGTCGAGCGCACTCCATGTTCCCTGCAGCAGCATCGTGTCGCCGACTTCGAGGGTGGCCTTGCCCGGCCCGATGTCCTCACCGCGGCGCTGCACCGCAAGGATCAGGAGGTCGCCGCTCTCCGTCACCATGCCGGGAAACACCTCGCGTCCGATCATCGCCGAGCGCGGCGGGATCACGACTTCGGCCAGGCCGGAGGACCGGTTGAACAGCGTGTCGGCGACGCCGGCTTCCGCTTCGCCCGCGCCGAAGGAAAGATGCTGGTCATTCGCGAAGCTTGCGGCGGCATCGGCCTCGCCGCGCAGCAGCAGCGTGTCGCCTTCCTCGATCGCCGCGCGGGTCAGCGGCCGCCCGGTCGTGCCGGCCTGCGATCCGATCAGACTCAGTCCCGGGTAAGCGGCGAGATCGATCGCCGTCGGCGCGGTTCCGATCAGCGGGGAACTCGACCTTACGCGCAGCTGAAAGGCATTGCCCTCGAGCCGGTACTGTTCCACGAGCGTGCGCGCGTGCTTGGACAGGTCGGTGGGCATCGACGCACCGCTCTTGTGCGGCAACAGGCGATTTCCGAGGAACACCAGGATCGCCATCGTGCCGGCGAGCAGAGGAACGCCGACGATCGCGAACTCGAAGAAGCCGAAGTAACCGGTGCCGGCCTCTTCAGACGCCTGTGACACGAGCACGTTCACGGGGGAGCCGGTCAGCGCCAGGATCGAGCCGGCATGCGAGGCGAAAACCATCGGCATAAGCAGCTGCGAAGGCGGTCGGTTCAGGCGGACGGCCATGACGACCACCACCGGCAGCAAAGCTGCCACCGCACCGTTCAGGCTGATCAACCCCGTCAGCGCCGCGCAGGCCAGCATGATCAGCACCAGCTGCCGCACCCGGCTTTCGCCCGCCTTGTCGATCAGGAACTGCCCGGCCCACGCCGTGACGCCTGTGACCTCAAGTCCCGCACTGACGACGAACAGCGACGCGATGAAGATCGTCGTCGGGTCCCCGAGGCCACCGAGCGCCTGGCGGAAGTCGAGGATGCCGGTGAAGTACAGCGCCAGCGCGGTGCCGAGCGCGACGATCACCACTGGGACCTTCTCGGTGATGAACAGCACGATGACGACCGCGATGATCAGGAAGAGTACGTAGATGTCGTTCAAGGCTTCACCTGTCGTCGTTGTTTTCGCCGGACCGCGGCCGCAGGGTGTTCAGGAAGGGGCCAGCCGAGGCAGGCTGATGCCGCGCGCGGCGGCGAGCATCGTACCTGCCGCAGGCGCAGCGTCAGCGCTTCGGCGGCGTGAAGTTCACTGCGAGGTCGGCGAACAGCCGCGCGCAGACGCCGGTGGCACCCTTAGAGCGCCACGCATCGTCGGCATCGAGCTTCATCGTTCCGCAGATGTCGAAGTGCGTCCATGGAATGCCGTCGACGAATTCCTCCAGGTAAAGCGCTGCCGTGATCGAGCCCGGCTGTGCGTCACCCATGTTCTTCAGGTCGGCAATGGCCGAATCGATCTGCTTGCGGTAGCGGCGGTCGAGCGGCATACGCCAGATGGTCTCGTCGGTGCGATCGGCCGAGGCCTGTACCTGCTGGGCGAAGCTGTCGTGGTTCGAGAACACGCCCGTAAGGTGCTCGCCGAGCGCCGCAAAGATCGCTCCCGTGAGCGTGCCAACGTTGATGATCGCATCGGGCTTCATCTCGGCCGCCAGCGCCAGGCCGTCGGCCAGGATCAGCCGACCCTCGGCGTCGGTGTTGTGGATCTCGACCGTCTTGCCGTTGCGATGGGTCAGCACATCGCCCATCTTGGTGGCCGAGCCTGAAGGCATATTGTCCGTGCACATCAGGAACGCGGTCACGGTATTCGGGCAGTCGAGGTCACGCAGGACCGACATCGTGCCGAGCACGGCGGCAGCGCCCGCCATGTCCATCTTCATGAAGAGCTGCATGCCCTGCGCCGGCTTCAGGTTGATGCCGCCGGAGTCGTACATGATGCCCTTGCCGACCATCGCTAGATGGCCCTTGCTCTTGCCCTTCGGCTTGTACGTGAGCTTGACCATCCGCGGGGGCTCCGTGCTGCCGGCGTTCACGCCCAGGATGCCGCCGCAGCCCATCTTCTCGAGATCTCCCTTGTCGAAGACCTCGACCGCGAGCCCGCACGCACGCGCCACTTCCTCGGCGATTTCGGCCATGCGCTTGGCTGTCAGTTCCATGGCGGGCGCATTGGCGAGATCACGCGCCAGCATCGCCGCCGAGGCCATCGTCTGTCCGAGCTTTGCGCCGGCCGCCTCGGCTTTCTGTCGTTCGGCGGTCGTCACCAGCGTGAGTTCTTGCAGCGGCGCATCGCTCTTCTTGCTCTTGCGCTGCTCGTAGCGGTAGCGCGCCAGCAGCACGCCCTCGGTGACGGCCTGCGCTGCGGCCGCCGGCGCGACGCCACTGGCGACGTCCGCGAGCCCGGTCGCCAGGTGCGACTGCCGGGACGCGGCCCGGGCAAATACCGCGGCCGCGTCACGCAACTTGGCCACATCGAGGCCGGCATCGCCAACGCCGACCGCAATGACGACGGCCTTACCATCCTTGGGAATCACCAGGGTCTGGCCCTGCTTGCCCTCGAAGCCCGCAGCCGCGAGCGCGTCACGATCCAGGCCGATCTGCCGAGGGACTGCGCCCTTTGATCCGACGGCGACGCCGATGGCTGTGGCGCTCGACGGCACCGCGCGGGCAATGCTGACCTTGGCCTTTAAAGATTCGGTGAGCGACGGCGCAGGACTGATGCCGGCACGGTAGTGAGACTTCTTCGCCATGGCTCTTTCTCCTTGTTGTGTCCGGGTCTCGATCAAAGAGTGCACGATCGGGGCGCATGTAGCGAGTCTGGCCCAGCTTGGAGGCGGCATGTGACCGAACCATTACAGCTGACTGCGCACATCCGGTTCGTTCACGACGGCAAATGGCCGCGCCGCTGCTGCGCGATTGGGCAGGATATCAGCATGCGGGGTCTTGCCGAACCTGCCGGCCTCGATTCTAATCAGCTTCCCGCTTGATGCTGTCAGGACTCCGACCAGCAATCTGCGGTCGCGCGACAGTGCCGTGCGTGTCGCGAGCCGGAAGTTCACAAAAGAAATACAAGAATGAAAGGTTGCCGACCATGACTCAGGCCGCACAAGCAGAGAAGGGCGGGATGCAGAAGATCCTCGACATCGTCGAGCGGGTCGGCAACAAGGTGCCGCACCCGGTCGTGATCTTTCTGATCCTGATCGCCGCGGTCATCGTCCTGTCACACGTCTTCTACCTGATGGGCGTCGGGATCACCTACCAGGTCATCAATCCCGAGACCCACAAGCTCGATACGGTGACCACCGCGGCGCGCAGCCTGCTGACCGCGGACGGCATCCGCTTCATGTTCACGGGCGTGGTGAGCAACTTCATGGGCTTCCAGGCGGTCGGCGTGATCATCGTCGCGATGATCGGGGTCGGTGTGGCCGAGGAGGCCGGGCTTGTCAAGGCGCTGATCCGCAAGCTGGTGATCATCTCGCCGGCCTGGGCGCTGGCCTGGATCCTGACCTTCATCGGCATCATCTCCAGCATCGCGGCCGATGCCGGCTACCTGGTGCTGATCCCGCTCGCAGGCGCGGCCTTCATCAGCGTCGGCAGGCACCCGCTCGCAGGCCTTGCACTCGCCTTCGCGGCCGTGGCAAGCGTGTTCCTGGTCAACATCATGGTCGTTCCGGTCGACGGCATCCTGGTCGGCATTACCAACGACGCCATTCACCTGCTGGACCCGAACAAGTCGGTCGATCTGCTTTCCAACCTGTGGTTCTCGATCGCTTCGGTGTTCGTGATGATGGTGGTCGTCGTGCTCGTGAACAACCGAATCGTCGAGCCGCGGCTGGGCAAGTACACCGGCGATTACGAGGTCCCGGGCGAGAACGTGCTGACCGCCGACGAGTACAAGGGGCTGAAGTACGCCGGCATCGGGCTGCTGCTGGCGCTGGCCTTCGTCGGAATGCTGACGCTGCCGTCGGGTGCGCCGTTGCGCAACCCCGAGACCGGCTCGATCATCGGCAACTCGCCGTTCATGAACAGCCTGATCGTGACGATCGCGCTGGTGTTCCTGCTTTCGGGCATCGGCTACGGCCTCGGCGCCAAGACGATGAAGTCCTCGGTCGACGTCATCAACGCCGTGCAGAAGGCCATCGGCAGCCTGAGCGGCCTGATCTTCCTGCTGCTGATCATCAGCCAGTTCCTCGCTTACTTCAATTACACCAACATGGCGCCGCTGGCGGCCATTTCGCTGGCCAACATCCTGCAGCAGGCCAACCTCGACGCGATCTGGCTGATGATCGGCTTTGTGATTGTCGTGCTGATCCTCGACCTGATCATCACCGGCGCGATCCCGAAGTGGGCCATCTTCGCGCCGATCTTCGTGCCGCTGCTGATGAAACTCGGCGTCGCGCCGGACGCCGTGCTGGCCGCCTACCGCGTCGGCGACTCGCCGATGAACTCGATCACGCCGCTGAATGCGTACTTCGCGATGATCGTTGTGTTCTGCCAGAAGTACGTGAAGGATGCCGGCGTCGGCACCGTCATTGCGCTGATGCTCCCGTACGTGCTGGCCATCGCGGCCGTCTGGCTGGTCCTGCTGGTGGCCTGGCAACTGGTCGGCCTGCCCTGGGGCATCTAGACGCGCGTCCTTGCGCCGGTGAACCCTTCCGGTTCACCGGCTTTCCCCTGCTTGATTCACTTGCGGAGCTTTTCGATGGAGATTGCACTTGCGAAGGTTGCGCCAGCGACCTTGAAGACCGGCACGCTGGTGGTGGGCGCCTACGCCGACGGATCGCTGCTGCCCGCCGCGCAGGCGGTCGACCAAGCGGCCGGTGGCGCACTGGTCGCCGCGCTGAAGCGTGGCGACCTCGATGAAAAGGCCGGCTCGACGCTGATGTTCCCGGCCCTGGGTGGAGTCGGTGCCGAGCGCGTGCTGCTCGTGAGCCTCGGGCAGCGCGCAGCGCTGGGCGATAAGCCCTTCCGCGAGGCCGTCGCCGCGGCCGCGAAGGTGCTGGCGGGTGGCGTTGCGAAGGAGGCAGCGGTCGCGCTGGTCGACGTCGATCTGCCGAACCGCACGCCGGCGTGGCGCGTGCGCACCGCCGCAAGACTGCTGGCCGACGGCGCCTACAAGTTCGATGCGCCGCGGGCCAAGCCCGTGCCGGCGCGTGGCGCGGGCCGGGTGACGCTGATCGTGGAATCCGAGCCGAACGGCGAACTTGCGAGTGCGGTGAAGGCCGGTCTCGCGACGGCCGAAGGCATGGCGCTCACCAAGGATCTCGGCAATCTGGGCGGCAACGTCTGCACGCCCGGCTTCATGGCCGAAACCGCGCAGAAGCTCGGCCAGGAGTTCGGCTTCGAGGTCGAGGTGCTCGAGCGCGCCGACATGGAAAAACTCGGCATGCACTCGGCGCTCTCCGTCGGCCGCGCCTCGTATTCGCCCTGCAAGTTCATCGTGATGAAGTACAGCAAGGGTGGGGCGGCCAAGCCGATCGTGCTGATCGGCAAGGGCATGACGTTCGACACCGGCGGCGTGTCACTGAAGCCCGGTGCCAACCTCGACGAAATGAAGTACGACATGAGCGGCGGCGGCAGCGTGATTGGCGCGTTCCGTACCGTTGCGAAGCTCGGACTGCCGATCAACCTCATCGGGCTCGTGATGGCGGTGGAGAACATGCCGGGCGGCAACGCCAGCCGACCGGGCGATGTCGTCAGGTCGATGGCGGGCATCACGATCGAGATCCTGAATACCGACGCCGAGGGCCGGCTGGTCCTGTGCGATGCGATGACCTACGCGGAGCGCTTCGAGCCGGCGTGCGTCATTGATCTCGCCACGCTGACCGGCGCCTGCGTGATTGCACTCGGGGCGCATGCCAGCGGGCTGTTCGCCAACGACGAGGCACTGGCGGCGGAACTGCTCGCTGCCGGCATGACCGCAGGCGACCGCGCCTGGCAGATGCCGTTGTGGGATGACTACCAGGGTCAGCTCAAGAGCAACTTCGCCGAAATGAGCAACCTCGGTGGCCCCGCCGCGGGATCCGTTACGGCGGCGCTGTTCCTGTCGCACTTTGCCAAGAAGTACAAGTGGGCACACATCGACATCGCCGGCACGGCCTCGGTGTCGGGCGACGCGAAGGGCGCAACCGGGCGCCCCGTACCGTTGCTGACGGAGTTCCTGTTGTCGCGCGCTGAGGCCAAGGCGCACTGAGTGCAGGTCGACTGGCGCAAAGCGTGAGCCGCCGGTACCTGGCGCACCCATGTGCTGCCGTGAGTGCACCGGCACTGGCGGCGGAGCGGTGGCCAGCACTTCGAGTCGGTCCGCAGGGCCGGTCGGTCCCGCATCAGCGGCCACGGCAATAGAGGGATGACCACGGCCGAACCGACCGATACCGGCGTCCTGCTCGAATTCATGTTCCGGCTTGGGCAGGCCTACCTCGCCTGCGGCGAGCAGACGGCGGAGGTCGAGCTGCTACTGCGGCGGGTGGCGCTGGCTTACGGCATGGGCCGTACGCGCGTGGTCGTCCTGCCCACGGCGCTCTTCATCACCCTGCACGACGGATCGAGCGAGCGGGTGACGCTGGCCGAAGGCCCTGCACAGTCGCTGCGGCTCGACCAGATCGCGGAGGTCTACCGCCTTGGTGACGCGGCCCAGCGTGCAACGGTCACGCCGCGCGAGGGGCTGGACCGGCTGATCGAGATTCTGCGTACCAGCGCGCGCTTCGGCCGCCTCGGCAGCCTGGTCGGCCACACGATCCTGGCGATCGGCGTCGCCATGGTGCTGATGCCGACGCTCGCGAACATCGCGGCGGCTGCGATCCTTGGCTTCATCGTCGGGCTGCTCAAGATGCTGGTGCAGGAACGGACGCTCTTCGCGGTGCCGATGCCGGTGGTCGCGGCCACGGTCGTCTCAGCGGCGGTGTTCTATGCCGCGAACTCCGGCCTGCCCGTTGATCCGCTGCACATGCTGGTGCCGCCGCTTGTCACGTTCCTGCCAGGCGGCATGCTGACACTGGGCATGGTCGAACTGGCCTACGGCGACATGGTGAGCGGGTCCAGCCGGCTCATTACGGGCTTTGTCCAACTGGTGCTGCTGACCTTCGGGCTCGCCGCCGGCGCCGCGCTGATGGGGGCCCATCCGGAGAATCTCGTCTACGCCAGTTCGCAGTTCGTGAAAGTGCCCTGGGCCGCCTGGGCTGGCGTGCCGGTGTTCTGCCTCGGTGTGTTCCTGCACTTTTCTGCGCCACGCAATTCGTTGCCGTGGATCCTGCTGGTGGCACTTGCAGCGATCGCGGCGCAGCGTGCGGCGGCGGCGCTGTTTGGCGCCGAAATCAGTGGTTTCTTCGGCATGATCGTGGCGATGCCGGCGAGTTACCTGATCCACCAGCGCTTCAACGGACCGCCGTCGTCGGTGACCTCGCTGCCAAGCTTCTGGCTGGTCGTGCCAGGGTCGCTTGGCCTGCTGTCCGTGACGCGCATGCTGAGTGACCGCGCCGCCGGCATCGAAGGCCTGATCACGGTCGTGTTCGTCATCACTTCGGTCGCCCTCGGTACGCTGGTTGGTGCGTCGATCTACCGCTTCCTGTCGGAGCGGTTCAACTGGTTCGGAGCACGCATACGCCGGGTGCACTCCTACCTGCGCGGGCGACGCGAACCGTAACGATCACGCCACCGCACAGCGACTACATCACTCCAACCACTCCTGTTCGCAGCCATGTACGAGTTCCCTACCGACATCTTTACCGAGCCCGACGAAGTCGATCCCGACACGCTGCGCAATCTCGGCCCTTTGGCGCCACTGGCCGGCATCTGGGAAGGACAGCGCGGCCTCGACGTGCACCTAGTAGAGGAGGGCTCGAAGAAGGAGGCCTTCTACGAGCGCTATGAACTGCAACCGATCGACCCGCAGCTCAACGGCCCGCAGCTGCTTTACGGGCTGCGCTACTGGACTCACGTGCTGCGGCCGAACCGGCCGGCCACGTTTCACGACCAGGTCGGCTACTGGCTGTGGGAGCCCGCCACCGGCATGATCATTCAGACGCACACGATCCCGCGCGGCCAGGTGGCGATGGCGATCGGGCATGCGGCGGCCGATGCCCGCACCTTCGAGCTGGAGTGCGTGTTCGGCTCGCCCACCAATGGCACCTGCTCGAACCCGTTCCTTGATCACGCCAAGAAGACGATCGAGTTCCGCATCACGGTGGACATCCACGACGATGGCAGCTGGTCGTACGAGCAGGACACCGTGCTGCGTATCCGTGGCCGCGATGAACTGTTCCATCACACCGATCGCAATCGCCTGCACAAGGTGGCGGAGCCGACGCCGAACTGGCTGATGCGGAGTTCGACCTGAACCGGCTTCCCGCTTGCCGGCGCCGCACGCCACGACTTCCACGACGGAAGGAACTTCCCGATGACCTATTCACTCGCCACCGCGCGTAAATGGTGCAACGACTCCGAATTCGCACTGGTGACGGCAAGCTACGCCGGCAAGGAGGTGACCTGGACGCCGGTGCAGCTCAGGGCAAAGATCGCGCGCACGCGCAAGCTGCGCGACAAGAATCGGGACCTGCATCGGAAGATGCGGCGCGCCAACCGCGCTGCGACCGGGACCAAGAGCGGGACCCAGGTGACGGCCATGGCGGTCGCGGAAAAGCGCGCCCGTCTGTTCGAAGAGACGCTCGCGCGCTTCGTCACGAAGCTGGAGAAATTGCAGGCGAGGCGAAAGCTCGGCGCGCTCAAGAGCGCCGTCGCGGATGCTGTGGCGCGCAAGCGCAACGCGCAGGCCGCGCCTGCTTCCGGCGCAAAGCGCGCTGCCACCAAGCCGGCCAGCGCGGCCGGGCGGCCGCGAGCACGAGGCGCAGCGGTGGTGCCGGCGTCCCTGCGTGTCAAGCAGGTGAAGCAGGCCGCGCGGGTACGGGCCCGCAATGCACGCAACCAGGCCAAGCGCGATGCGCGCAGCCGCTGACGGGCGCGGCGCTGGCTGAGTGAGGCGTTGTCGCGGCCTTCGCCGTGGGGACTCACGGCCGGTCGGCGGCAGTGGCGTCGGACCGGTCCGAGTCGTCATTCGCCTTGGCGGCTGCTTCGGGGTGTTCGGCCAGGTACGCACCGGTGGCCTGTCCCAGCGAGGAAAAGAAGCGCGTCTGCGCGAGCCGCTCCTCGAAGCCACGCGCGGCCGCCCAGTCGGCCCACTCGGACTCGCGGCCGACGGCACAGGTGGCGATGCCGCGCGAGCGCAGTTCCTCGAACAGTTCCTTGATGGCGAATACGCCCGTGGCGTCGATCATCGTGACGGGGACGAGGTCGAGAACGAACCAACGCACATCACCGGCGGCATCGATGGCCTTGAGCACCTCGCGCTTGAAGTAGGCGGTGCTGAAAAAGATGAGCGCGCCGTTGAAGCGGAACAGCAGCAGGCCCGCGGGTACGGTGGCCTCTGGGTGACGCCGCAGCGCATGAAAGCCGGGCTGACCCTCGATGCGGCCAAGCAGTTCGACCGTCGGCCGTGCGGCCAGTTGCACGAAGCTGAGCAGCGCGAGCACGACCGCCAGCAGGATCGCGTTCATCACACCGAATGCGATGACGCCAACGGTGGCTGTCATCGCTATCCAGTACTCGCGCCGGTCGATGCGCCATATCGCCGCGACGTTCTGCCAGCTGAACAGCGATGCACCCGCCACCACCAGCACCGCCGCCAGTGATACGGTCGGGATGAACTGCAGCGGCCAGGTAAACAGAGCGACGACGGCCGCGATGACGATGGCTGTCACGATGCCAGTGACCTGGGTGCGGCCTCCGGCCACCTCGCCGACCGCGGTGCGCGAGTTGGTGCCGTTCACTGCGAATCCCTGCGCAAACGCGGCCGCGATGTTGACGGCGCCCAGCGCCGCGACTTCGCGATCGGCGTCGATTTCATAGCGGTTGCGGTCGGCGAAGCTGCGTGCCGCGAGCATCGTCGTGGAAAAGAGCACCAGCGCGAGGCCAGCCGCTTCGGCCAGCAGGACCGGAAGGTGCTCGAGCGGGATGTACGGTATGCGTGGCACCGGAAAGCCGGATGGCACCGGTCCGACCGTGCGCACACCGTGCGCGTCGAGATTGAAGAACTGCACGGCGAAACCGGCGGCCACCATCGCGATCAGCGCCGCGGGCAGGCGCCGGGTGATGCGTGGCATGACCAGAAGCATGGCGACCGTGGCCACACCCACCGCCAGCGTGGGCCAGTGCGTCGACGGCAGCCTGTTCAGGAATTCCCACGCACGCGGCACGATTCCACTGGCCTCGACGCGTATGCCGAACAGCACGCCGATCTGGCTCAGGACGACGTTGAGCGCCACCCCGTTCATGAAACCCACGAGAATCGGCTTGGACAGGAAGTCGGCCAGCGCTCCGAGCCGAAGGAAGCTCGCGCCGACGCACAGCACTCCGGTAATGAACGTCAGTGCGATTGCCAGTGCCCAGGCCTGATCGGCATCGCCGCCCGCCAGTGGCGCGACAGCGGCGGCGACGATGGCTCCAGTCGCCGCGCTGGGACCGACCATCAGCTGGCGCGAAGTACCGAAGAAGGCGTAAACCAGCATCGGCAACGTACTGGCGTACAGCCCCACGACCGGTGAGAAGCCCACGAGCTGCGCCGTCGCAACGCTGCCCGGGATGGCGACAGCCGCGACCGCCAGCCCGGCCGCGATGTCGTGCGAAAGATTGTCGCGCCGGTAGCCGGCCAGCGCAGGCAGCCCGGGAGCAAGCCTGGCAAGTCGCTTGAAAGACGGGCTCACTTCGCGGAGGTTTCCGTTCCCAGCGTGCCCGGTCGGGTGAATGTCAGGCCAGCGCCTTGGCCTTGAGCCTGGCGAACTCGTCCGCGCTGATCGTGCCCGCGTCGAGCATGGCCTTGGCGTCGGCAATCTGCTCGACAGGCGACTTGCCGGCCAACGCGCGGAGCTGCGTTTCCGCTTCCGACCGCACCTGCTGCAGCGCGGCCCGCTGGCGCCTAGCCATCCCCTGGCCGCGCACGATCACGTAAAGCAGCGCCGTCAGGACGGGCAGCAACAGCAGCCCGACGATCCACGCGGCCTTGGAGATGCCGCCGAGGTCGGTGTCGCGGAACAGATCGACCACGATCTGGAACAGCACGACTAGGTACGCGACAAAGACAAAGGCCGAGAAAATCAGCCACATCAGATCCCAGAAGTTGCTCATTCAAGTGTTTCCCGGTTGATGGTGTTTTGCTGGCGAGTCGCGTCCGGAGAGGCGGAACATCCGCGCCGTCTCCCTGGGCTTCGAGTCCGACCGCTCGCGGTTCGTTGACGTCTGTCGCCAAACCCACTCCGTGTGTCGAGACTTCGGGTAGCAGCGTGCCCGAAGACGTGGAGAAGCTGCGCTTGACGTCGCGGGGCATCCTACCCGACTGGCGCCGCGCAATCAGCGCGCGGTCTTATCGGGGCGATTTGAAGGCCCTGCCCACTCTGTGCCCCGCGGCTCCCCGGGGAAGCCCAATCGCACGCAATGTCACCGGGCACTTCGCTGCCGACACTCGTTTGAGGAAGTGCGATGGCGAATGCCAAGCCGTTGATGCGCGTCGATTTTCTTTACAAACGTCTCTGCGCCGAACGGATTACCGCGTCGCAACATCTGGTCACTAATGGGATTTTTTCCCATGGCATGGAACCTGCGTAAGTGGGGGCAGGGGACAGCTTCAGTGTGATTGTGCAGGAGCGAGCATTCGGCGACTCCGGCACGGCGATAAGGAAGGCCAATGAAAACGGTACACATGCTCAAGGCGATGGCGGCGGCCGCTGTAATGGCTGGGGGGGTTGCGACGGCGCCGGCGCAAGCCGCGCTCATCATCAACCCCGCCGATGCCCTCGGTACGATCAGTCAGACCAGCAACTGCGACGCCGCGTGCCTGTCTGCGATTCTCGGCTTCACAGTCACCGAGTACTACAAGGCGAACTCTCCGGGCGACGAGCCTCAGACCGAAGAGAAACCGTTTGCCGCGTCGTACACGACGGTCTTCGGGGAAGGCAATGAGACCGCAACGATCAGCTGGGATGGTCCGTACGCGTTCGTCTGCGGGACCTGCATCCTGCTGGTCAAGGACGGCAGAAACACGCCGAACCAGATCTACTTTGACCTCGGACCGAACGGATACAGCTGGAACGGCATCGAAGACATCTTTGTCTCGAACCCGCTGATCTGGCCGAATGGCGGCAGCATTTCTCACGTGTCTCTGTTCAGCGTCGATCGGCCGCAGGAGATTCCGGTGCCTGAGCCCGCCTCGCTGGCCCTGCTGGGGCTTGGCCTGGTCGGGCTCGCCGCGGCCCGTCGTCGACGCACACCCGAGCAGTAGCGCATCGAACCGATGCTTCAAAGGGCCCGCCAAGCGGGCCCTTTTAGTTTTCGGGGCTCGAACGGGGTCCTCGGTCCCGCGGGGCCTAGGCCGGTGCCAAGGCAGTTCCGGGGCTCGGGCAAGCTCAGGTAGCACATTAGGAGGGCCGGATAAGCGTTAATGCAGAAAGAAGGTTCTGGACTGTTCCGCTCGCGCCGCGGCCGTATACAATCCGGCGCCAAAGAGGGGACAGGCCAGCATTGAGCCTTGCGGCCGGAGCGGCCGTCGCAAAGAGCGCCGATTTGGCGGCTAACGCCGCCGGTTAGTGAGCGATCGGGCGATCGCCCGGCACGGTTCAATGTGTCCGGAGTATTTCTGCAATCCGCTGCGGCGGAGGTCAGAGGAGGGAGTCGGCATGGAGTTACAGCGTTTGATCGTGTTGATGATCGCCGCGGGAGTGTCCGTGGCGACTCTGCCCGCCAATGCTGCCGCTCCTGCCCAGACCTCGACTTCGGCTACTGCGACCAAGGCCTCGGTCAAGCCCCGAGTACAAGGCACCGTGCCAGCCGGCAAGGCTGCCATCGTATCCAGCCGCTCGGCAGGCAAGAAGCGCGTGACGGGGGAGCGCAGGCCGCTGCGTCCCTCCGAAGGGCAACTCGCCGGACTGCACCGTGCCGATGATCCGCTCGATCTGAAGTCATCGGTCGCGCTGGTCGTCAATCAGGATACGGACGAAGTGCTGTTCGAGAAGAACACGCACGCTGTCCTGCCCATCGCATCGATCACCAAGCTGATGACTGCCCTGGTGACCGTTGAAGCGAATTTGCCGCCCGACGAGGAACTGGTCGTATCGCAGGCGGAACTGGTGCGGGCCGGCATTCGTTCAAATCTGAGACCAGGGATGAAGCTGACGCGCGACACGGCGCTGCACCTGGCGCTGATGTCGTCGGAGAACCGGGCCGCACAGTTGCTCGGGCGCACCTATCCCGGCGGGCTCGACGCCTTCGTCGAGGCCATGAACGCCAAGGCGCGGATGCTCGACATGAGCGATTCCCACTTCGCCGATCCCACCGGACTGTCACCGGAGAATCGCTCGAGCGCCAACGACCTCGTGAAGCTCGTGAAGGCCGCGTACGAACACGAAGTCATCCGCTCGCACTCGGTCAGTGGCGAACTGGCGCTGCCGGTGGGCAAGCGCATGGTCCGTTACGGCAACACGAACCGCCTGACGGCGAACCCGGACTGGGACATCGGTCTGCAGAAGACCGGCTACATCTCCGCGGCGGGTCGCTGCCTCGTGATGCAGGCTGTCGTCGAGGGCCAGCGTGTCGTGATGGTGCTGCTGGACTCCGTCGGCAAGTATTCCCGGATCGGCGATGCGCAGCGCATTCGGGACTGGCTCGAGGCGAAAC
>Ga0209254_10000340_pt1 | contig 36245 bp, 34 predicted proteins | sample FrelakmetDIP11DI_FD_187148 | JGI IMG/M metagenome (GOLD analysis project Ga0209254, IMG submission 187148) | Freshwater lake sediment microbial communities from the University of Notre Dame, USA, for methane emissions studies - DIP11 DI (SPAdes)... | ecosystem: Environmental > Aquatic >... | reverse complement strand
TCGCGCCAGCCGATGAGGTGGACGCCGTGGTCGTCGGTCGTGGACTCGTTTCCGAAACGGTATTGACGGGCGCTGTCGTCGATGAACGCCGAGGGGATGTCGAAGGTCGGGATCATGCACACTTTCTTCATCGACACCCGGCCCGGCTCGGACACGTCCCCGCCGATGCTGACAGAGATGCCCTTGGCCAGGGCGTTCTTCAGGATCTTCATGAACGCGTCCAGGGGAACGTTGTAGTAATCCTTGTTGTGCCACCAGTTGTCCGGGACCTCGTATTCGACCTGCTGGCCGAACGGCTGCTGCATGTAGGACAGGACGTCGACATAATCGTCGGGATCGATCCGGAGGTAATCGTCCAGGTACTGCCGGGGCGTGTACGTCTTGCCCTCGACGACGAACGTTTCGGGCGGAACGCCCAGGTGGTGATTGAGGATGGCCTTGATCGTCCGGACGGCCTGGTCTTCATCCCAGGCGTCGGCGTTCTGGAGGCTGGTGAGATAGGCCTTGACCTCCTCGATCAGCTTGGAGTGATCGGGGAATTTCTGGCCGGGCTTCAAGCCGCTATAGGCCTCCCAGGGCATGCAGCCGTAGAGCTTCCACTCCCGGGTGACGGCGTTGGCTTCGGAGCCTTCGGCCACGGCCGACCGGCCCCGCTCCCGGACGAAGCGCTTGGCCCGTTCGAGGTACTCGCAGTAGACCGTGAAGGCCTCCGAGATGCGGACCTTCTTTCCTTGGAGCCGGAACACCTCGGACTCGAACATGGACACGGTCGAATAGCACCAGCAGGTGTTGGTGTTGCCCTGGGAAACGGGCGGATTGTGCCACATCGTCTTGTATCCGTCCAGGCTCACGGGCGCGGTGAAAGCGCCGAGGTCGACGATGAAGGCCTTGGAAGCCTCCTTCTTGGGCTTGCCGAATTCCCCGGTGGATTTCTGGATCTCCTCCCAGAAGGGATTCTTGGGTTCGACGAAGATCCCCTTATCCTTTTTTGTCTCCTGGGCGAACGTCGCCAGGGAGATGAAACTGACCGCCAATATGATTACGCTGAATTTCTTCATGGGACACCTCGGATGAAATGAAGACATGGAAGGATGGTAGCGTCAGCCGCCCGGCGAGTCAAGCCAGCCTGATATGCGTCACTGCGCTTGGAACCGGCAAGGGGAAAAGCATCTCTGGCACCTTATTGTCGCAGGCGGCAGAAGATATCCCCGCCAGAATGAGGATTGCGTTTGGGCGCCAGCTCCGAGGCCAGCCACCGGGCGTCGCCCCATCGGGGCGCGGCCAGAGCGAGGCGCTCGTGCCGGACGTAGTTGAACTCGGCCTTCCCCAGGGAATCCAGATGGGCGATGCACTCGAGCGCGTCGTCCAGCAGCTCGCCGGAAAACTCGAAGCAGAGGCAGGGAACCCTTGACCGCAGGCCGGCGACGACCTGCGGCTCGAATCCTTCGGTGTCGATCTTGATGAACGCCGGCCGGCCGTATTCGCCGATGAGAGTTTCCAGGGTCACGATTTCAACCTGAATCGTTTTATCCCACTTGCGGTGGGAGTACCGGCTGTCCCGGATGAAGCCCGCCGAAAAGGTGGAGGTGGGAGGATTCCGGGTGGAAACATGGAACGTCCGGGAGCCGGCGGCTGAGCCCACTCCCTTGGGAACGATGACCACGCGGACGTTTCCCCGAAATCTTCGCTTCAACCGGGAGAGACAATACGGCTGGGGGTCGACGGAGATAACGCGGGCGCCCAATCCCAGGAACAGCCCGGTCATGCGGCCGATGTTGGCCCCGATGTCGAACACCAGGTCGCCGTCATGGACAAAGGACGAATAGAACCGCGCTCTCTTCGGCCGGGAATAGGCGAAATACGCACCGGCCAAGGCGCTCCTGACCGCCGCGGGGAGGATATTGTACAGACGGTCGAGATGAATGTCCGGATCTCCTTGGCAAGAAGAAAGAGTTCGAAGCTTAAATCAGGGGCCGGGGACTGTCAAGGCCGCCGGGAGCGCCCCGGGTGAGAACCAAAGGGCCTGGAAGCGTCATAGGATAGGGGCCTGAGACGCGGTGCGCGCAAACAAGATCGATCTGGCCCGCCGCTTGACAAATATGCATGAAAGGTACATACATATGCATATGAGGACGACTTTAAACATTGACGACGCGACCCTGAAAAGGGCGTCAGAGCTCACCGGCATCACGGAGAAAACAGCCCTCGTCCGGAGAGGCCTGGAAGCGTTGATTTCCCTGGAAAGCAGCCGCCGGCTGGCCTCGTTGGGCGGGGCCGAAAAAAGGCTCCGGCCGATTCCCCGGAGAAGGCCGGCGGGCTGAAGGCCATGGTCCTGGTCGACACTTCGGTCTGGGTCGATCATTTCCGGGCCGGACTGCCCCGTCTCGCCGAAATCCTGGGACGCGGGGAAGTCCTCGTCCATCCCCTGGTCATCGGGGAGCTGGCCTGCGGCCGAATGGCGAACCGGAAGGAAATCCTGACCCTTCTCCAGGCCCTTCCTCAAGCTCGATCCGCGTCCCACGATGAAGCCCTTCGGTTCATCGAGGACCGCCGGCTCATGGGACAAGGGCTGGGCTATGTCGACGTCCACCTCCTGGCCTCGGCGCTCTTAAGCTCCTGCCGGCTCTGGACAACGGACGCCGCCTTGGCCGAAGCCTGCGCCGGCCTCGGCCTGAAATTTTGCTAGGCTACTTTGTCTTCTCCGCTTCGAGCTCGGCCTCGAAGTTCGGATTCGTCCACTTGTAGGGGAGAGCGCCGTAGGTCTTGTCAACGGGATTCGGCTTTTCGTAGACGACTTCCTTGATGATCCAGTTCCCGCTGACGGCCTTATCGTCGGAAGCGATGATCGAGAGTTCGATCTTCCCGCCCGGCGGAATGGGCGAAATATCGGTGTAGCCCGCTTCCTGGATCGCCTCCGGCAGGGCCTTTCCGTTCTCGTCGAAAAAGACGATCGTGCCGTTGATCAGCGTCACGGGCGCATCCGAGATGTTGGACACCGAGACGCGGAACGTCGGCGCGACGGGGCTGATCCCCCGGTAGAGGCTGCCGACCGTCACAGGCGCTTTGCCGGCCCGGATGAGCTCGTCGACGGGGGTCGTGCCGGCCGGCGGCTTGTCCGCGCCCTTTTTGCAGGCCGCCGCTCCCCCGAGGATCCATACGACGGCAAGCAGGAGACAGAAGACTTTCTTACCCATGATGTTCCTCCTTGGCCCCTGAAAATGCCGACAGGCGCTCGCTGCCGCGCTGTTCTGGGGAAATCTTATCCTTGGCGGTGAATTCTTGTCAATTTGGGTATCCTCGTGACGGCCTGTCTCGCCTCGTTCAGCCTGGCCGGGTTCGACCTGACTCAACTCGAACTCAGGTTCGGCCTCGACCCCGGCACAGCCCGTCCGCGTCAGGCTTCCATGCTGATCTCGGGGATGTCGAACCAGTAGCCGTTCCCGGCGACCGCGTTCATCTCGGCCTGAACGATGGTTTGGTGTCCCTCTTCGATTTCCACGAACCGTTCGAACAGCTCGCGCCCCTCTGCGGGAAGCTCCTTGACGACCCGGCCGTAGAACGCGCTCGTTTCGATCTCCACGTCGAGGGCCCGCTTGAGGAGCCGCATTTCCGCCTCGGGCGCCTTCCGGGCGACGCGGGTTTGGAGCGTCCGGACGCCTTCGTCGATGCGCTCCCGCGAAGGCACGACCGTGCCCAGCGAGGCGGACGTCACCCGGCCGGTCGCCTTCCACTCGTTCAGACGGGCGACGAGGTAGGTGACGTGCTGCTCCTCCTCCTTGACCAGGGCGGCGAAGATCTTCCTGCCGGTCTCGTCCTCGCTCGCCCGAGCCGCTTCTTCATAAACTTGGACGACTCTTTTCTCGTACTGGATGGCCGTCTTGATGGCTTCTTCGATGGTCATGGAGCCTCCTGTTCAGTTTTCGGGCGTCGTGCTTGTCGGCCGCTCATAGTCGATGATGGTCAGGTCTTCGAAGAGCTCCAACCCGGCCAATTTATTCTTGTCGATCATGTCCTTCTCCCTCAGGTCCGGGCCTAGCGGCGGAGATACCGGTCCATCTGGGCCGCCGCGATCCGCGCGTCGCCCATGGCCAGGATGACCGTCGCCCCGCCGCGGATGATGTCGCCGCCGGCGTAGACGCCCGGCAGGCTGGTGGCCATGGTCGCCCAGTCGACTTCGACGTTCCCCCACTTGCCCATCTTGAGTCCCGGAGTCGTCTGGGGGATGAGCGGATTCGGGCTTTGGCCGATGGCGCACACGACGAGGTCGACCTCCATGGTGTACTCGGAGCCTTCGATCGGAACGGGACGCCTCCGGCCCGAGGCGTCCGGCTCGCCAAGGCCCATCTTCTGGCATTCCATGGTCCGCAGCCGGCCCTGCTCGTCGCCGGTGTAACGGATGGGCGTCGTCAGGAGCTGGAATTCGATGCCCTCTTCCTCGGCGTGGTGGATTTCCTCGGTCCGGGCGGGCATTTCGGTCCGCGACCGCCGGTAGACGATCACCGCTCTCTCGGCCCCCAGCCGCTTGGCCGTCCGGACCGAGTCCATGGCCACGTTGCCGCCGCCGATGACCGCGGCCGTCTTGGCCTTGAAGACAGGCGTGTCATAGTCGGGAAAAGCGAAGGCCCTCATGAGGTTGACCCGGGTCAGGTATTCGTTGGCCGAGTAGACGCCGACGAGGTTCTCGCCGGGGATCTTCATGAAATTGGGCAAGCCCGCCCCCGACCCGATGAAAAAGGCCTCGTAGCCCTCGTTCCTCAGGTCGTCGATGGTCGCGGTCAATCCCACCACGAAATTCGTCCGGATTTCGACCCCGAGGCGCTTCAGGTAATCGACCTCGGCCTTCAGGATGGATTTGGGCAGGCGGAATTCCGGGATCCCGTAGATGAGGACGCCGCCCGATTCGTGAAGGGCTTCGAAGACGGTGACCGAGTGGCCCAGCTTGGCCAAATCCCCGGCCACCGTCAGCCCGGCCGGGCCGGCGCCGATGACGGCTGCTTTTTTGCCCGAAGGCGGCGGAGGGGGCGGGATGCGCAGGGAGCCGCTCAGCCGCTCGAAATCGGCCGCGAACCGCTCCAGGTTGCCGATGGCCACCGGGGCACCGCCTGCCTTGCGCATAGTGCAGACTTCCTCGCATTGCGATTCCTGGGGGCAGACCCGGCCGCAGATCGCCGGGAGGCAGTTGGTTTCCTTGAGTTTCCAGGCGGCTTCCAAGAACTCGCCCTTCTCGACGAGCTTGACGAAACTGGGGATGTCGATGCACACGGGACAGCCCGTGATGCACTGGGGATTGGAGCAGTCGAGGCAGCGGCGGGCTTCCTCCTGGGCCATTTCCGGCGTCAGCCCGATGTTGACCTCTTTGAAGTCGCGGTTGCGGACCCCGGCTTCACGCTCCGGCATCTTCTGGCGGCCGAGCTTCATCCGGTCCTTGACGGGGAGGGCCTTGCGGAGATCCTTGCGCCAGTCGCGGTCGAACTCCGCCCTCAGCTGTTCCTTCAGCTCCGGGCTCAGCTCTTTCTTGTCCTCGGCCATGTCCTTTCGTTCCTCGTCCTAGGGGAGCTCGGTTTCCTCGTAATGGCAGATGGATCGGATCTCGTCGTCGAAATAGGATTTCCGGCGCAGGAACAGCTCGTCCCAATCCACCTGGTGGGCGTCGAAGTCCGGCCCGTCGACACAGGCGAACTTCGTCTTGCCCGCGGCGGTGCAGCGGCAGGCCCCGCACATACCCGTGCCGTCGACCATGATCGGATTCAGACTGACGATCGTCTTGATGCCCAAAGGCTTCGTGACCCGGGCGCAGGCGTACATGAGGTAGGTGCATCCGACGGAGATGACCCGGGCGACCGGGGCTTCCGCCCGAAGCACCTCTTCGAGCGGCCGCGGGATGAAATCCTTGGAAGCCAGGGCATGATCGCGTGAGGAAAAGAGGACCTTGTCGCAGACCGACTGGTAGCGGTCCTTCCAGTAGACGAGGTGCTCCGCTTTGGCGTCGATCAGGGCGATGACTCTGTTCCCGGCGGCCTTGAGGGCCCGGGCCGCGGGCCACAGGGCTCCGATCCCGAAGCAGCCGGCGGCCAGCACGACGGTCCCGAAGGCTTCGATCTCGGAAGGCCGGCCGAGCGGCCCGACGAAGACCGGGACCTCGTCTCCGGCCTTGAGGGCGGCCAGCTTACGGGTCGACGTCCCGACGACCAGAAAAACGGCTGTGACGGATCCCCGCGTTTCGTCCCAGTCGGCGATGGACAGGGGGATCCGCTCGCCCCGCTCGTCGGGCATGATGATGACGAATTGCCCCGGCCGGCATTTCCGGACCAGGTCCGGGGCGTGGACCTCGAGGAGGTGGAGATTGGGCACGAGGCGTCTCTGGTCGAGGATTTTCGGCATTACCGTCCCCGCACGAGCCTTAAGCTCTTATGTTCCTGGGCCAAGTTCAAACCCTTATAATCGTCGGCGTCCCTGAGGGCGGCCGGCGGCCGGGAGGCGTCCAGCCCGCGGAGTGAGGCTTTGTCGATGAACGCATCCTCGCCGGCCGGCACTTCGGCGAGGAACCGCTCGCCGGAAGAAGATTCGCCGGCGGGTGTTGCCCCGAAGGCCGGAACGGCTGAGGCTAGCTCTCGGCGGACTTCCTCCTCCGACCCGCAGCCGAAGTCCGGCGCTCCGAGCTTGGCAGCCAAATTCTTGACGATCCACCAGCCCGGCTTGGCCTCGCCCAGGGGGACGATGGCCGGGCCGGAGACCTGGATCCGTCCTTCGATGTTGACCAGCGTGCCCGCCGCTTCGAATGATGTCGCTTCGGGCAGGACGACATCCGCACATTCCAAGTTCTCGTCTCCGTAGCTCGCCTGGATAATAACGAGCTCCGCCGTCCCGCGCTCCAGACGGTGGTGGGGTCCGGCGGCATAAAGGGCGCGCGGGCCGTTCTTCCCTGTTCGGGCCGGACGCTCCGGCGTCCCGGCGAACCGCGCGGCGAAGGCCGCGGCGATTTCGAGGGCGCCCCGCGTATTCGCTTCCCGGTCGAGCGGGATCAGGCGGGCTCCGCAGAGTCTGGCCAGATTCCAGAGAGCGGCCAGGCGGCCGAGACCTTCATTCCCGGCGGCAAAGTCGGGCCCGAAGAGAAAAACAGCCGGCCCGGCCGAGAAGAGGCCGGAGGCGAACTCCCTCAGCGACTTCTCAGGAACCCCCAGCTCGCGAACAGCGATTTTTTTTACGCGGCCGTCGTGAATCCGGGGCCCGTCGTGCCTGTCGAAGGCCAGAGCGGCAAGGGCTTTTAAAAACTGCTCTTCCTTGCCGGGCGGTATCGGGATTCCCGGCATGTTCCCCGATGAAGGGGGGCATCCGGCCGGAGCAAGGCGGGCCGCGGCGGCGCCGTTTGTCATCGCCCGATGGACTTCGAGACCGACGATCGGCTGGGCGATCGCCAGGTCTTCGCCGAGGATGAGAATCGTTTTGGCCAGGCCGATGTCGGTCATTCGGAAATTCGAGGGATGAACGGGTTGGCCCGCGGCCCGTCCGATTTCGCGCAAGGCCCCGGCCGCGGAGCCGGCCGAAGATCCGGTCAAACCGGGCGACCTGAGGATTTCGGCGGCGAATTTGTGCAGGGCGAAAAGGTCCTCGCAAGAGTTCTGGGCCGAGGCCGAGACGGCGACGCCGCCGGGGCCTAAACCGGCCAGCCGGCCCGCCGCAAAGTCCAGGGCTTCGTCCCAGGAGGCCTCCCGGAGGGAATCTTTTTCACGGATGAGCGGTTTGAGCAGGCGGCGGGGATGATAAACGGCGGACCGGGCCAGGAACCTGCCCCGGACGCACGCCTGGCCGCGGTTCACGCGGCCTTCGGGGTCGGGAGCCGTGACCATCATCCGACCATCCCTCAGCCCCACGGTCAGTCCGCATCCTTGCCCGCACAGCGGGCAGATGATCGGTGTTTCGCTCTCGGGAAGACGGTCGTAGCGCGAGCCCCGCTCCGCGAGAGCCCCGGTCGGGCAGGCGTCGATGCAGGCTCCGCAGAACTGGCAGCCCGAGTCGATGAGGCGCCGGTCGAGGGCCGTGCCGATAACCGTGCCCGATCCCCGCGAGACGAAGGTCAAGGCCTCGGCGCCCCGGATTTCCCGGCAGACGCGGACGCAGCGCCCGCAGAGGATGCAGAGGCTGTTGTCCCGGTCGATGAACGGGTCGTCGCGCCGGACTTCGCCCTCGCGGCGGCGGCTGGGGAAGGGGACGGCGTCGAGGCCGATCGCGGCGACGACGCGTTGGAGCCGGCAGCGCCCGTTGGCGGGGCAGAGGACACAGCCCGTGACCTCGCCCGTCTTCCGGATCGTGGATTTGAAATCCTCGCAGGAGGTCTTTTCCGCGCAGATCAGGCAGGCGTGGGGATGCTCGGCCAGGATGAGCTCGAGGATGCCCCGGCGAAGGGCCGACAACTCGGGCGTCGAGGTGCGGATGACCAGGCCCTCCTCCGCGGCCGTGCTGCAGGCCGGGACATAGCCTTTCCGGCCCTGGACTTCGACGAGGCACAAGCGGCAGGCGGCATAGGGCTCGAGGCCGGGATGGTCGCAGAGCGAGGGCACGAAGATCCCGTTGGCCGCGGCGACTTCGAGGAGCGTGGGATGCCCTTCGAAGGCGATCGGGCGGCCGTCGATGGTGAGGGTCATGATTCCCTCCCCTTGTCGCCCGTGATTTTCAGGACGGCCTGGATCTTGGCCGGGCAGACGTTGAAACAGGCCCCGCACTTGATGCAGGCGGCCTGGTCGATGACGTGGACCTTTTTATTCTCACCGGCGATGGCGTCCACGGGACAGTTCTTCAGGCAGAGCAGACAGCCCACGCATTTTTCGGGGTCGATGACGTAGGTGATCAGGTTCTTGCAGACGCGGGCCGGGCAGGTCCGGTCGACGATATGGGCCAGGTACTCGTCGCGGAAATAGCGCAGCGTGGACAGGACGGGATTCGGCACCGTTTGTCCCAGCCCGCACAGGGAACCCTGCTTCACCGTCAGGGCGAGGGCTTCCAGCTTGGTGAGGTCCTCCAGGGTGCCTCGGCCGGCGGTGATCCGGGCCAGGATCTCGGCCATTTGGCGCGTGCCGATCCGGCAGGGAGAGCATTTCCCGCAGGATTCCTCCTCCGTGAACCGCAGGAAATAGAGGGCGATGTCCACCATGCAGGTGTCCTCGTCCATGACGATCATGCCGCCCGAGCCCATCATGGCCCCGGCCTGGGTCAGGCTCTCATAATCGACCGGAAGATCCAGGAGCTCTTTGGGGATGCATCCTCCCGAGGGACCCCCGATCTGAACGGCCTTGAACTCCCGGCCGCCGGGGATCCCGCCTCCGATGCCGAAGATGATGTCGTGGAGCCGGATGCCCATGGGCACTTCGACGAGCCCGGTGTTCCTGATCTTGCCGACGAGAGAGAAGATCTTCGTCCCCTTGCTCGTCGCCGTCCCCAGACCGGAGAACCAGGCTGCGCCCCTCTGGATGATGGACGGCACGTTGGCCCAAGTCTCGACATTGTTGATGACCGTGGGTTTTCCCCACAGGCCTCTTTGGGCGGGATAGGGAGGCCGCTGCCGGGGAAAGGCCCTCTGCCCTTCGATCGAGGCGATCAGGGCCGTCTCCTCGCCCGAGACGAAGGCCCCGGCCCCGCGTACGATCTCCAGGTCGAAATCGAAGCCCGTGCCGAGGATGTTCTCCCCGAGAAGCCCCAGGTCTCTCGCCTGGCCGAGGGCGATGCTCATCCGGGAGACCGCCAGCGGATACTCGTCGCGGATATAGATGAAGCCCTTGGCCGCCCCGATGGCCTTGGCCCCGATGACCATCCCTTCGATCACGGCGTGGGGGTCGGCCTCGAGGACGGACCGGTCCATGAACGCCCCCGGGTCGCCTTCGTCGCCGTTGCAGATGATGTACTTCGGCGAAGCCGTCTCGCGGCGGCAGAACTCCCACTTCTTCCCGGTCGGGAATCCCGCGCCGCCCCGGCCGCGGAGGCCGGCGGCCGAGATCTCGGCGATGATCGCCTCCGGGGCCATGGACGTCAGGGCCTTGCCCAGGGCCGCATAGCCGTCGTAAGCGATGTACTCCTCGGCTTTTTCCGGGTCGATGCGGCCCCGGTTGCGCAGGACGATGAGGCGCTGGTGCTTGAAGAAATCGATGTCCGACATGCAGGGGACGGGCTCTTTGCCCGTCGGGGGGATGTACATATGTTTCGCCACCGGCCGCCCTTTGAGAAGGTGCTCCTCGACCAGGTGGGGGACGTCGGCGGCGGTCAGCCGCTGGTAGAAGATGTTGTCCGGGTGGACGATGAGGATCGGGCCTCTTTCACAGAACCCGTTGCAGCCCGTGGCGACGACGAGGATCTCGTCCTGAAGGCCGCGGCGGACGATCTCCTTATCCAGGGCCTCCTTGAGCGCGAACGCTCCGCACGAGACGCATCCCGTCCCGGAACAAACCAGAAGATGCGCTCGGACTTGTTTCAAGACAGGCCTCTAACCGCCCGGCTCTTCATCGCTCCCCTCGGGCGGCTCGTCGCCGGCGAGGACCGGTTTCAGCACCGTGTTCGACTTGGCTTCGTTCATCTGGCCATGATACCGGCCGTCCACGACGACGAGGGGCGCCAGGGCGCAGGCCCCCAGGCAATTCACCCGCTCCAGCGTGTATTCCCGGCCGGACGACGTCTCCCCGGCCCGGATGCCGAGCTTCCGTTCGAAGTGCTCGAGGATGGCCGCCCCGCCCCGGACGTGACAGGCCGTGCCCATGCAGACCGTGCAGAGATGGCGGCCCCGGGGCTCCAGGCTGAAGGATTTATAGAAGGTCGCCACGCTGAAGACATGGGCCAGGGGAACGCCCAGCTCCCGGGCCGTCATCTCGAGAGTCTCGGGCGCGAGCCAGCGGAACTCTTCCTGGAGGTCCTGGAGGATCTGGATGACCGCCCGCTTATGCCCGCCGTATTTCCCGACGACCCGGCGCACGACGCCTCGGGCTTCAGCCGCGGGGAGTGCTGTGTCGGAGGGGGCGACCCTGGGGGTTTTTCGCGCCATGTCGGAGGTAACTTACAGAAAAAGCCGGACTCTTGTCAACGGCTATTCCTCAGTCACGGCAGCGCTGCCAGTCGGATTCACTGAAGAGGCGGTCGAGCTCCTTCCACAAATCCTTGACCTCGCAGCGCATGATGATCAGGTCCTGGGATCCGCCCCCGATGTCCTTGACAAAGTCGGGGAAGAGCGATTCCTCGCGGAAACCGAGCCGGCGGAAAATCTTTTGGGCGCCGGCCTGGGGACGCATCATGCGGGCCACGATGGTCGTGAGCTGATTCTGGACGGCGATGAAATAGAGCTCGCGGATCATGATCTGGCCCAAACCCCGGTGTTGGAACGACCGGGCGACCATCACCCGGATTTCCCCTTGGTGCTTGCTCCAGGCTTCGCCGGTGAGCTCCAGGGCGCCGCTGGCTACGATCAGGCCGCCGTGCACAGCGACGATACGGATGTCGTCGCCGGTCTCGACCCTCCGGAGGCGCTTGGCCACGGCCTTGCGGTCGGTGACGTCGAACTTGAGGTATTTCCGGTCTTCCTCCGGAAGGGAGCCGTAGAAGTCCATCAGCTTGTCGAGGTCGCCCGGGGCGAGCCGCCGGATGGTGACCTCCGTGCCGTCCTTCATTTTTTCCGTCTTGTCCATAAGAACGCTTTCCTTTTCCCCGATGTCAGCCATTCGAGTTTCTACTTAATATAATTTCGGGCGTTCCGAAATGTCAAGCCGTCGGCCGATTTCCGCGGCTGCCGGTTGACAGGACTCCAAAGCCGATGATATTTTGACCGGAGGCGATCCGATACTCATGCTCCGATCCGGCCGGCTGTTCATCGATTGGTCCCTGCGGAGGAAGCTCATCTTCAGCTTCCTGGGGGTGATCGCTATCGGCGGAATCCTGACTCTCATCATCGGGACCCGTCTCGAGCACCAGACCATCATCTCTCTCGCCGAGGCTAAAGTCGGGCACGACCTGGCCTCGGCCTGGATGGTCTATGAGGAACGGCTCCACAGCCTCCGGGACACGGTTCGGCTCAGCGCGACGCAGGAGTTCCTTCACGCGGCCATCCGTCAGGGCGAGTTCGCCAAGGCCGCCTCGCGGCTGGACACGATCCGCCGGGAGTACCGCCTGGACGTCCTCAACCTCACCGATGTCCATGGCCGGGTCTTGGTGCGGTCGCGGGGCGGCGCCGCGGAGGTCGGCGACAGCCTGGCTGGGGACCCGTTTGTCGCCCGGGCCCTCCGCCAGGAGGTTTCGGCGGGAACCCGGATCATTTCCCGCGAGGAGCTTCTCCGGGAAGGGACCGATCTGGCCGAGCGGGCGTGGTTCAAGTTCGTTCCGACTCCCATGGCGGACATCCGGCCCGGAGACCACGAGGAAAAGGGGATGATACTGGCGGCGGCCGCGCCCGTCCTGGACGAATCGGGCGTCCTCGTCGGCGCTCTTTCGGGCGGCCTGCTGTTCAACCGGAACTACGAACTCGTCGACCGGGTCAAGGAGATCGTGTTCAAGGGGGAGAAGTACAAGGGCCACGACATCGGCACGGCGACCTTGTTCCAGGACGACCTCCGCATCGCCACCAACGTCCTTGACGACCAAGGCCGTCGCGCGGTGGGAACGCGCGTTTCGCACGAGGTCAAGAAGGCCGTGCTCGACCTCGGGGAAACCTACACCGGGCGGGCCTTCGTCGTGACGGCCTGGTACATCACCGCCTATCGGCCCATCCGGGACATCGACGGACGGACGATCGGCATGCTCTATGTCGGCATGCTCGAAAGGCCCTACATCGACCTGCGCAACAGGGTCATGGTGACCTTCGCCGGGATCGCCGTTCTGTGCGTCATCTTCCTCCTCGGGGTTCTGGCGTTCATCGCCCGCCAGATCACCCGGCCGCTGGGCGTCATGGTCGAGGCGACGGGCAAGATTGCCCAGGGCGACTTGAGCCACCGGATCGCGCTCGAGGGCCGGGATGAGATCGGCCGGCTGGCCCTGGCGATCAACCAGATGTCGGACGAGCTGATCGGGGCCCATCAGGACCTGATGGAGTGGGGGACAACCCTGGAACGGCGGGTCGAGGAACGGACCCGCGAACTGCGCGAAACCCAAGACCAGCTCGTCGTCTCGGAAAAGCTGGCCTCGCTCGGCAAGATGGCGGCCGGAGTCGCCCATGAGATCAACAATCCCCTGACCACGATCCTGATCAACGCTCATCTCCTTCGCGAGCGGCCCGGCCGGTCCGCCGAGGAAGCGGAGATCCTGAGCCTCATCGCCGACGAAACGACCCGCTGCGCGACGATCGTCTCGGGTCTGCTCGATTTCGCCCGGCGGACGCCCTTGCAGGCGGCCCCGATGCACATCAACGACGTCATCGACCGGACGCTCCTGCTGCTCGAAAAGCAGGCCGCGGTCCGCAACATCCGGATCGAGAAGACCCTGGACCAGGGCCTCCCCCTGATCGAGGCGGACAAGAACAAGATCCAGCAGGTCTTCTCCAACCTGGCCATCAACGCCTGCGAGGCCATGCCCAGCGGCGGCCGGCTCGCCGTCAGCAGCCGCCTGAGCCGCGACGGGACCCATATCGAGATCGCCTTCTCCGACACGGGAGTGGGGATCTCCAAGGAGAACATTCCCCGACTGTTCGACCCTTTCTTCACCACCAAGAGCTTCGGAACGGGATTGGGCCTGGCCGTGAGCTACGGGATCATCCGGCAGCGCGGCGGAAATATCCTCGTCCGCAGCGAAGTGGGGAAGGGCACGGAGTTCACGGTCCGCATTCCGGTGGCCGATCCCGGGGAGGAGAAACGCATCGAGGAGGTGCCGCAATGACTCAATCGGGCAAGCACAGGATCCTTGTGGTGGACGACGAGCCGACGGTGTGCCAGAGCATCCAGAAGGCGCTTCTCCGGGAGGACTACGAGGTCGAAATGGCCCTGAGCGGCGAAGAGGCGCTCAAGAAGGAATCCGTCCAGCCCCATGACGTCGTGATCGTGGACCTTATGATGCCGGGGCTGAGCGGCCTGGATCTGCTCAAGATGCTCAAGGCCGGCAACCCGAACGCCCGCATCATCATGGTGACAGGCTATCCGACGATGAGGAACACGCTCCAGGCCATGCAGCTAGGGGCTATCGATTTCCTGCCCAAGCCGTTTCTGCCGGCCACGCTCCGCAACCTTGTGGCCTCGGCCCTGGAGGTCGGCGAGCACAAGCCGAAGGGGTCAGGAGACTCGGGTTAGCGCCTCGCGCAGCTTGGCCCCGATGTCGGCCGGGCTGACGGCCACCCAGACGCCCGCCGTCCGGAGGGCGTCCATCTTCTCCTGGGCCGTTCCCTTGCCCCCGGCGATGATCGCTCCCGCGTGACCCATCCGGCGTCCCGGGGGCGCGGTCTGTCCGGCGATGAAGCCGACGACGGGCTTGGGGAAGGATGTCTTGATATAGGCCGCCGCCTCGTCCTCGGCCGTGCCGCCGATCTCGCCGATCAGGATCACGGCCTCGGTCCCGGGATCCTTCTTGAAGAGCTCTAAAAGCTCGATGTACTTCATGCCCACGACAGGATCGCCGCCGATCCCGATGGCCGTCGACTGGCCGTAGCCCTGCCGCGAGACCTGTTGGACGGCCTCGTAGGTCAGGGTCCCCGAGCGGGAGATGATCCCGATCGTGCCCGGCTTGTGGATCGGACCGGGCATGATGCCGATCTTGGCTTTCCCGGGAGAGATGATGCCCGGCGTGTTCGGACCAATTAGGGCGACCGGCTTGCCGCGGAGGTAGGTCTTGACCTTCAGCATGTCGAAGGTCGGGATGCCCTCGGTGATGCAGACGACGAGCTTGAGGCCCGCGTCGGCGCATTCCATGATGGCGTCGGCCGCGGCGAACGGCGGCACGAAGATGGCGGCCGCGTCGGCCCCTTCGACGGCCGCGGCTTCAGACACCGTGTTGAAGACGGGAACGCCGAGATGCTTGGCCCCGCCCTTGCCGGGCGTCATTCCGGCCACGACCTTGGTGCCGTATTCGATCATCTTCTGGGCGTGGAACGTCCCTTCACCGCCGGTGATTCCCAGGACGACGACCCGAGTTTTTTCGTCGAGGAGAATGCTCATCAGAGGCTCCTTTGCTGCGTCTCACTTCACCAGGCCGACGATGCGCTCGGCGGCTTCCTTCATGCCGTCCGCCGACGAGAAGGCCAGGCCGGACTCGGCCAGGATCTTCTTGCCCAGGTCCACGTTGGTCCCTTCGAGACGGATGACCACAGGGATCTTCGTCCCCAGCTCCCGGGCCGCCTTGACGACTCCGCTGGCGATCATGTCGCAGCGGACGATCCCGCCGAAGATGTTGATCAGGGCCCCCTTGACGTCGGGGTCGCTGACCAGGATGCGGAAGGCGTTGGTGACGGCCTCCTCCGTGACGCCGCCGCCGACGTCGAGGAAGTTGGCCGGCATTCCCCCGGCGTACTTGATGATGTCCATCGTGGCCATGGCCAGGCCGGCCCCGTTGACCATGCACCCTACGTTGCCGTCGAGCTTGATGTAATTGAGGTTGTACTTCGAAGCCTCGACTTCCAGGGGCGATTCCTCGTCGAGGTCGCGCATGGTTTGGATCTCGGGATGACGGCCGAGGGCGTTGTCGTCGAAGTTCATCTTGGCGTCGAGGGCCAGGACGTCGCCCTGCTTGGTCACGAGGAGAGGGTTGATCTCGGCCAAAGAGGCGTCCGAGCCTTCAAAAGCCCGGTACAGGCCGGTGATGAATTTCTGGCCCTGCTTGAGCGCCTCGCCCTCGAGGCCGAGCCGGAAGGCCAGCTTCCGGGCCTGGAAGGCCTGCAGTCCGACCGCGGGGTTCACGTACTCCTTATATATGCGCTCCGGCGACTCGGCGGCGACTTTTTCGATCTCGATGCCGCCCTCGGTCGAAGCCATGACCACCGCCGCCTCGCTGGCCCGGTCGATGATCAGGCCGAGGTAGAGCTCCCGGGCGATGTCCAAGGCCTCCTCGACGAGGACGCGCTTGACCCTTTTGCCTTCAGGGCCGGTTTGATGGGTCACGAGCTGCATGCCGATGATCTTGGCCGCCAAGGCCTCGGCCTCGACGGGGGTTGCCGCGAGCTTGACGCCGCCGCCCTTGCCCCGGCCGCCGGCGTGGATCTGGGCCTTGACCACGACTCGAGGGCCGATCTTCTCGGCGATGGCCCGGGCCGCGGCCGGCGTCTCGGCGACTTCGCCGCGAGGGACGCGGACGCCGTACTTGGCCAAGATCTGCTTGGCTTGATACTCATGAATCTTCATTTCTGTCTCCCCATTCGGCCCGGCAATAGCGGCCGGCCCATTGAGTCCATAGCTTATAGCAAGGGTCAGCCGGGATGTCAAACCCGGACGGCGCGAGCGCCCGTTTCGGACGCGGCGGACGAGTTCAGGAACTTGACAGTCCAAGAAGAAAAGGACTATATTAACTCTCTTTAAAACTGGAAATTGATTTCATTATTGTATGAGTATTGACCGCCTGTTCAAGGTATTCTTGCCGGCGGTAATTATCCGCCTGGATTCCTTCCGCTCATCCGCGGTCAGTCCCCATGATCATCCCCGGGCGGGGCGCCGGCCCGGCCCGAAAGGACAAGGGTCCTCATCCTTCCCCGAAAGGATCATCCATGCCTAAGCCCAAATTCGCGGTGTACTGGGCGGCCAGCTGCGGCGGCTGCGAGATCTCCTTCCTCGACATCCGGGAAAAGATCCTGGACTTCGACGCGGCGGCGGACCTGGTCTTCTGTCCGTGCATCATGGACACAAAGTATAAGGACGTCGAGGCGATGGCCGACGGCGAGATCGACGTCACTCTGTTCAACGGGAGCATCCGCAACGAGGAGAACCTCCACATCGCCAAGCTTCTCCGGCAGAAGTCCAAAATCCTGGTCGCCTTCGGCTCCTGTGCCACCGAAGGCTGCATCCCCGGCCTGGCCAACCTCACGACCAAGGAGGAGATCCTCGACTACGTCTACCGCCGGTCGCCCTCCATCGAGGCCGGCAACGCGACCCTGCCCCAGACGGTCACGGAGACGCCCTCGGGCCGGCTGACCCTGCCGGACCTGTTCGATGTCTTGAGGCCGCTGGATCAAGTCGTCGACGTCGACTACCGCATGCCGGGCTGCCCGCCGGTCGCCGAACAGATCTGGGCCGTGGCCGAAGCCATCCTGACCGGGAAGCTCCCGCCCAAGGGGTCCATCGTCGGGGTCAATCCCAAGACGGTCTGCGACGAATGCAAGCGGACCAAGGAAGAGAAGAAGATCAAGGCCTTCCGCCGGCCCCATCTCATCGACCCGAGAGACATCGACCCCGTCAAATGCCTCCTCGAGCAGGGGATCATCTGCAACGGCCCGGCGATCCGGGCCGGCTGCGGAGCGCTCTGCCCCAAGGTCAACCTGGGCTGCCGCGGATGCTACGGGCCGGCTGAGGGCATCCTGGACGTCGGAGCCAAACTGGCCGGCGCCATCGCCTCGATCATCGACAGCGACGATCCCGCGGAGATCAAGGCGGTTACCGATCAAATCGTCGACCCGGTCGGGACGTTCTACCGTTTCGGATTGGCCGGGTCCCTCCTAGGGAGACGCCTGAAATGAAGACCATCACTATCGACCCCATCACTCGGCTCGAAGGCCACGGCAAGATCTCCATCTTCCTCGACGACGCGGGCAATGTCGCCGATGCCTACCTTCAGATCCCGGAGCTTCGCGGCTTCGAGAAGTTCTGCGTCGGCCGTCCCGTCGAGGAGATGCCGCGCATCACGACCCGCATCTGCGGCGTCTGCCCGGAGGCCCACATGATGGCCTCGGCCAAAGCCTGCGACGCCGTCTACCACGTCGACCTGTCCCGCACAGCCAAGCTGCTGCGCGAACTCGTGTATTCGATCTTCTATGTCACCGACCATTCCACCCACTTCTACGCCTTGGGCGGTCCGGACTTCGTCATGGGCCCGGACGCGCCGCCGGCCCAGCGCAACATCCTGGGCGTCATCCACAAGGTGGGCGTCGAGATCGGCCGCAAGGTCATCGAGATGCGGGGCTCCTGTCACGAACTGATCAAGATGATGGCCGGCAAGTCGGTCCACCCCATCGGGGCCCTTCCCGGCGGGATGAGCAAGGGCCTGAGCCGGGAGGAGCGGGACAAGGTCCTCGAAACGGGAAAGTCCGCCGTCGAGTTCGCCAAGTTCTCCATCGGCTTGTTCAACCAGATCGTCCTCGGCAACAAGGCCTATGTCGACCTGATCCTGAGCGACGGCTTCACCCACCACACCTACAACATGGGGTTGGTGGACGAGAACAACCACGTCAATTTCTACGACGGCCTGGTCCGCGTCACCGCCCCCGACGGGAAAGAGCTGGCCAAGTTCAAAGCGGCCGATTACCTCGAGCACCTGGTCGAGCATGTCGAGCCCTGGTCCTATCTCAAGTTCCCCATCCTCCGGAAGATCGGATGGAAAGGCCTGGTTGACGGCCCCCAGAGCGGCATCTACAAGGCGACGCCGCTCTCCCGGCTCAACGTCTCCGACGGGATGGCCACCCCCCTGGCCAACGAGGAACACGACCGCATGTACAAGACCCTGGGCGGGAAACCCGTCCATCAGACCCTGGCGACCCACTGGGCCCGGCTCGTCGAGCTTCTCTACGCGGCCGAGCGCTGGATGGAGCTGGTCTCCGACCCCGAGGTCATCGGGCCCGATTACCGCGTTGTCCCGACGCGGACGCCGGACGAGGGCGTCGGGGTCGTCGAGGCGCCTCGGGGGACGCTCTACCACCATTACAAGACCGACAAGAACGGGATCATCCAGGAAGCCAACCTGATCGTCGGGACGACCAACAACAACGCCGCCATCAACCTCTCGATCAAAAAGGCCGCCTCCGCCCTGATCAAGAAAGGCCAGGTCAACGACGGCCTGCTGAACATGGTTGAGATGGCCTTCCGGGCCTACGATCCCTGTTTCGGCTGCGCCACTCACGCCTGGCCCGGGCAGGCGGCCCTTCATGTCCGGATATTCGATCAAAGAGGAACGATCGTCCGTGATCTGAGGAGATGACCAAGGCCATGAAAGTCCTCGTGCTGAACAGCGGCAGCTCCTCCGTCAAGTTCCAGCTCTTGCGTACGGAGGACGAAAGCCTCCTGGCCAAAGGCATCGTGGAAAAGGTCGGCTCGAGCGATGCGATCGTCACCTACCAGCCGGAGGGCCGGAACAAGATCCGGGAAATCCGCGAAGTTCTCAACCATAGCGTGGCCATCGAGCTGGTCCTTAACATGCTTCTCAACCCTCAGCACGGCGTCCTCCGTCACAAAAGCGAGATCGACGGCGTCGGGCACCGCGTCGTTCACGGCGGCGAGGACTTCGCCGAATCGGTTTTGATCACGGACAAGGTCAAGTCCGCGATCCGCAAATGCATCCAGTTCGCCCCCCTGCACAATCCCCACAACCTCAAAGGCATCGAGGCCTGCGAGGATCTCCTTTCCGGGACGCCTCAGGTCGGCGTTTTCGACACGGCCTTCCATCAGACCATCCCGCCCAAGGCCTATATCTACGGCCTGCCCTACGCCCTTTACCGCAAGCTGAGCATCCGCCGCTACGGGTTTCACGGCACCTCCCACAACTATGTGGCCCGGAAGGCGGCCGAGATCCTGGGCCGGCCGATCGAGAAGCTCAACCTGATCACCTGCCATCTCGGAAACGGCGCCAGCATCACCGCGATCGCCGGCGGGAGATCCGTCGACACGACCATGGGCTTCACCCCGCTCGAAGGCCTGGTCATGGGCACCCGCTGCGGGAGCATCGACCCGGCCCTGGTGCCCTACATCATGGAGCGGGAAAAGCTGGGGACCAAAGAGATCGATTCGATCATGAACAAAAACAGCGGCATGCTGGGACTGACGGAAACGTCCAACGACATGCGCGAAATCGAGCAGGAGGCCGCCCACGGAAGCGAACGCCACAAGCTGGCCCTCGAGATCTATTGTCACACCGTCAAGAAGTACATCGGGGCCTTCATGGCCGAGCTGGGCCGCCTGGATGCCGTGGTCTTCACCGGCGGCATCGGCGAGAATTCCCGGATGGTCCGGCGACTGTCCACCGCGGGGCTCGAGGAATTCGGGATCGTCCTCGACGCCGCGAAAAACGAAGCCAACGAACGGGTCGTCAGCTCCAGCCGGGTGAAGGTCATGGTCGTGCCGACCAACGAGGAGCTGGCCATCGCCCGGGATACCCAGCGGATCCTCTCCACGCTGGAGTCCAGGCCGGCAGCGGTCCCGGTCGCTCCCGAACCGGCCCGCCCGCCGGCGTTCAAGCCCGATGAGATCGCCGAACTCGTCGTCCTCTGGGCCAAGAACCGTCAGGCCGACGCCTCCGTCCTCGCCCGGAAATGGGCCCAGAAGCTCGGCCGGGCCGTCAGCGCGGCCGAAACGGCCCGGGAGCTCGAGCGGCTGAGCCTTCCGGCCTCCGGACCGCGGCCGGTCAAGAACGCAACGGCGAACTGAGGGAAAACGCCATGGACAAGATCAATCGTGAAGACGCGGGCTGGCTGGTCGCCCTGTCCTGGTTGAGCGCGCTCGAGGAAACGGCCAGGGATTTCCACGGAACCCGGCCGTACGTCTTCAGCGCCCGTGCCTACGAGCATTCCGTTCAGTACTACCTCCATCTTTTGGGCGACGAGTACGGCATGCAGATCAAGAAGGCCAACTCGATCCGGGATGCCGTGGACAATTACATCCAGATCGGCGTCACCGGGGGGCTTTTCCGGGACGCCAACTTCTTCGACCTGGCCGAGGTCAATCCCTTCCGGCTGGAAATCACCATCCACGATTGTGTCTACCTTAAGAGCTGCCAGGCCCTCATCGAGGGCGGGTTCTCGGTTCGAGACCTGACCTGTGCCCGGATCGGCTGTTTCCGGGCCGCGGTCAAAGCCTTGGCCAACCTCGACTGCGAATACCAGGTCACCTCGTTCAATATCGACGGAGACTGCAAGGGCTACATCGAGAGGACCTGAATTGGTTAGATCCGATAAAGCCGCCCTGTCCCCCTCCACGACGAGTCTGTTGCAGACCGCCCGTGACTGCGAGGACGCCCAGGCCGTCCGGGCGGCCATCATGCAGCTTGGCTACGAGAAGGCTGAGGACGTTTACCGGCTCCTGGTCGAGAAGCTTGACGACCCGAATCCCAACATCCAGCACGCGGCGGTCGTCGCCCTGGGCCGGCACGGCCGGGCCGAGGCCATTGACGAGCTGGTCAAGCCGAAAATATTCCATTCCGGGTTCCATCAGATCCGCTGGGTCGCCGTGACCGCCGTCGGGCGGCTGGGAGACTACCGGGTCATCGACTATCTCCTCAAGGCGGCCGAGGACCCGGAGTGGATCGTCCGGACCGAGGCCATCGCCGAACTCATGGTCAAGGTCAAGGACATCATCGCCCGCAAGGACGTCCGGCTGGCCCGAGTCCTGATCTATATGTTCGCCCTGGACAACGACGACATCGTCAACCTGGCCATGGAAGGCTTCCAGGAACTGGGTTCGCCTTGCCTCGAATGGCTCCATGAGGCCATCCGGAATCCTTCGCTGAATATCCGGGCCAACGCCGCGTTGACCCTGGGCCGGATGAAGTCCCAGGGCTCGATGCCTTACCTGCTCGATCTCCTTCAGGACGAGGAGGCCGGCGTCCGGGCGAGCGCCTCGGAAGCCCTGGGCCTCATCGGCAACAAGGTCAGTATCGAACCCCTGATCAGGATGGTCCAGGACAACGTGGAGAAGGTCCAGGACAAGGCCGTGACGGCCCTCGTCGGGTTCGGCAAGGCGGCCACCGTGCCCTTGCTCAACGCGCTGGCCCGGGAGCGGGACAAGTACGTCCTGGTGGCCTTTTTGAGATGCCTGGGCCGGTTCGGCGACCCGAAATCCGTCCCCGCCCTGATCAACCACCTCCGGAGCAGCTATTTCATCGTTCGGCAGACCGCGGTCTCCGCCCTCGTCCGTTTCGGCCCGATCGTGACCCGGCATCTTCTCGCCACGCTTTCCTTCAACACCTCGAACATCGATATCTTGAAGAAGGATGCCTGCGACCACGAGCATCCCGAGCTGCAGCTGCGGGCCATCAAGGCCATCGGCGGGCTGGAGGACCATCGGACCGTGGCCATGCTCAAGGAGCTCGTCGATAAGGGCCTTCCCGACATCCAGGAAGCGTCCTCTCAGACCCTGGCCCAGATCGGCTGCGCCGCCTGGGGCCGGTGCTGCGCTTTGAAGGTCTTGGGGGAAATGGGCGAAAAGTCCCTCGTGCCCAGGATCCTGCCCTCCCTCAGGGACAACTCCGATAATGTCCGCTATGAAGCGGTTCGCGCCATCGGCAAGCTCGGCGGTGACGAGGCGATCAAGCCCCTCGTCCGGATGGCCCACAAGGACCCTTGCGACTTCATCCGTCGAGAGGCCATATGGCTTCTGAGAACGATCGGGCAGGGGCAGGCCGGCGTCCTGAGCGTGGCCCGGCAGCGCCTGAAAGATCCCTCGCGCGACGTCCGGGTTCAGTCCGCCCGCCTTCTGGGGGCGTTCCTGGACGAGAAATCCATCCTTCCCCTTCTCAAGGCCATGGCCGACGTCCATTGGAGCGTCCGCGAGAGCGCCGAAATCGCCCTGCTCAATTTCGGGCGCGATGCCGTGGAGCCGCTGATCGGTGCGTTGAAGAGTCCTTCGTGGACGACGCGCTACCGGGCCGCCCGGTTGCTCGGGGAGATCGGGGCGGTCGAGGCCGTGGCCCCGCTCGAGAGCGCCCTTGTCCGGCGCAGGGAAAGGAAGGACGTCAAGGACGTCATCGAATCGTCGTTGCGGAGGTTGAAGAAACAGGACAACTGAGGCTCGGAGGGCCCGTGGACGATAGGGAACATATGCTATGGATCATGCGAAAAAAGCCAGCAAGGAGAGAGCATGAGAGTCAAGCTCAAATCCGGCCGCGATCAACGTAAATTCATCCAGAGGATCGAAGAGCTCTCCGGCGAGAACGTCTTCGCCTGCTACCAATGCGGGCGGTGCTCCGCCGGATGCCCGATGGCCTCGGAAATGGACCTTCTGCCCAACCAGATCATCCGTCTGGTCCAGATGGGGCTGGACGACGACGTCCTCCGCTCCAAAACCCTCTTCCTGTGCGCGTCCTGCTTCACGTGCGAATCCCGGTGCCCCAAAGGCATCGACATCGCCCGGGTGATGGAGGCCGTCCGCCACATCCTCGACCCCAAAGGAAAGGACGCCTTCGGTCCGGGGGAGATCCCTCCGGAGCTGGCCCAGGAACTCCCTCAGCAGGTCCTGGTCTCCCTCTTCCGCAAGTTTTCGAAATAGGGAAATCCCATGAAGATCCATTATTACCCGGGATGTACGCTCAAGCAGAAGACCACCGCCTTGGATGTTTCCACGCGGGAGGCGATGAAGCAGCTGGATGTCGAGCTCGTCGAGCCCGAGGGCTGGTCCTGCTGCGGGGCCGAATACCCCCTCACCGAGGAGAAGATCGTCGGGCTGGCCGCCCCGATCCGCGTCCTGCGCCAGGTGCAGGAGGAGGGCGGCGATGTGCTGGTGACGACCTGTTCCTTCTGTTTCGCCGTCCTCAAGCGGGCCGACAAGGCGATCAAGGACGACCCGCTGAAGCACAAACGCATCAACGCCTACCTCCGGGATGACATCAAGATCAATCCCTTGACCAAGGAGCGGAAGACGGACTTCGAGGAATACAAGGGCGAAGTCCGGGTCCTCCATCTCCTCGAGTTCCTCCGGGACCGGGTCGGCTATCCGAGAATCCGGGAGCGGCTGAAAAGGGACCTGAAGAGCCTGCCCGTGGCCCCGTACTACGGTTGCCGGATGCTCCGGCCCCAGAAGGAAATGGCCGTCGACAACCCCGACTCCCCCCATCTGTTCGAGGAATACCTCGAGGCCGTGGGCTGCGCCGCCGTCGACTACCCGTTCAAGCAGGAATGCTGCGGGTCCTATATCTCGGTTTCCCTGCCTGCGGCGGCGACGGAAGCCTCCTACCGCGTTCTCCGTTCGGCCCGGATGAACGGCGCCAAGGCCGTGGCTGTGACCTGCCCCCTGTGCTTCTACAACCTGGACCACCGCCAGGACGCCATCAAAGAAGCGTTCCTGGATTTCCAAGGAATTCCCATCGTTTTCTTCACCCAGCTCCTCGCCTGGGCCTTGGGCGTGGACAAAGCCCTTCTCGGCCTCGGGGAGCACAGCGTTCCCGCCGACGGCCTATTCAGCGAGAAATCCTCTCCTGAGGTGAGACCATGACCGACAAGCCGATAAAGAAAGAAAAGCGCATCGGCCTGTTCGTTTGCCATTGCGGCGTCAACATCGCCGGCATCGTCGATGTCGAACGGGTCGCCAAGGAGCTGCAGGACTACCCCGGGGTATCGTTCTCCACAAACTACATCTACATGTGCTCCGACCCAGGCCAGCAGATGGTCATCGACACGATCAAGGAGAAGCATCTCGACGGGATCATCGTCGCCGCCTGCTCGCCCACCCTCCACGAGAAGACCTTCCAGGAGGCGGCCCGCCTGGCCGGCCTCAATCCCTACCAGATCGAGATCGCCAACATCCGGGAGCAGGATAGCTGGGTCCACACGGACAAGGAAAGGGCCACCAAGAAGGCCGTCAAGATCGTCAAGTCCCACGTGGCCAAGGCCCGGCTGAACGAGAACCTCGAGCCGATCAAGGTCGACGTCAATCGGCGGGCCCTGATCATCGGCGGCGGGATCAGCGGCCTCCAGGCCGCCATGGACATCGCCGACCACGGCTACGAGGTCATCCTGGTCGAGAAAAATCCCTCGATCGGCGGCAAGATGATCCAGCTCTCCGAGACCTTCCCGACGCTCGACTGCTCGCAGTGCATCCTGACGCCCAAAATGGTCGAGGTCTCCCGGCATCCGCGCATCAAGCTCCTGACCTACCATGAGGTCGATTCCATCTCCGGCTTCGTCGGAAATTTCAAGGTCCGGATCAAGAAGAAGCCCCGCTACGTCGAGGAGAAGCTCTGCAACCTCTGCGGAGAATGCGAGAAGGTCTGTCCCCAGGTCGTCTCGGACGAGTTCAACATGGGCCTCGCCTTCCGCAAGGCCATCTACATGCCCTTCCCCCAGGCCATCCCCGGCACCTACACCCTGGACGCCGAGAACTGTCTCGGCCTGAACCCGGTGCGCTGCGGCAAGTGCAAGGACGTCTGCGACAAAAAGGCCATCGACTACGACATGAAGGAGACGATCGTCGAGGAGGAAGTCGGGGCGGTCGTCGTGGCCACCGGCTACGATCTGTACACGATGCAGGCCCTCGGCGAGTACGGCGGAGAGAAGTACGAGGACGTCGTCAACGGCCTCGAATTCGAGCGCATCCTCTCGGCCTCGGGACCGACGGGCGGGGCCATCCGCCGGCCGTCCGACGGCAAAGTCCCCGGCTCGATCGTCTTCGTCCAGTGCAGCGGCTCCCGCGACACGGAACATCACCTGCCGTACTGCTCGAAGATCTGCTGCATGTATACCGCCAAACACGCCATGATGTACCGCCACCGCGTCCCGGACGGGCAGGCCACGGTCTTCTACATCGACGTCCGGACGGGGGGGAAGTCCTTCGACGAGTTCTACCAGAGGACCGTGGAGGAGGACAAGGTCCTTTACATCCGCGGCAAGGTCTCCAAGATCTTCAAAGAGGGCGACACGCTCATCGTCTGGGGCGTGGACACCCTGACCGGGAAGAAGGTCGAGATCGAGGCCGACATGGTCGTCCTGGCCATGGCCATGGTCAAGGCCGACGGCGTGCAGGACCTCCTGAAGAAGCTGAAGATCTCGACGGACATCCACGGCTTCGTGGCCGAGGCCCATCCCAAGCTGCGGCCCGTCGAAAGCCTCAACGCCGGGTTCTACCTGGCCGGCTGCGCCCACGGCCCCAAGGACATCCCCGAGACGGTCGCCCAAGCCTCGGCGGCCGCGGCCAAGGTGGGAGACCTGTTCGCCCAGAAGGAGCTCAGCCACGAGCCGACGGTCGTCCCGGTCAACGACGAGCTCTGCTCGGGCTGCGGCATCTGCATCACCATGTGTCCTTATAACGCCCGAACGCTCGATCCTGACCGGGGGGTCGCCGTCGTCAACGAGATCCTCTGCGAGGGCTGCGGGGCCTGCGCCGCCGCCTGTCCGAGCGGGGCCGCCCAGCAGCGCAACCAGACCGACAACCAGATCTTCTCTATGCTGAGAGCCATGCTGAGGGAATAACCATGTTCGAACCGCAAATCATGTGCTTCCTCTGCAAATGGTGCACGAGTTCGGCCGCCGACCTGGCGGGGACCTCGCGCCTCCATTATGCCCCCAACAACATCAACCTGAGAGTCATGTGCTCGAGCCGCGTCGACCCCCAGCACATCCTCTATGCCTTCAAGGAGGGCGCCGACGGCGTCTTCATCGGCGGTTGCCATCCCGGCGACTGCCACTACGTCGAAGGAAACTACAAGACGCTCCGCCGGATCACGCTGTTCAAGACCATGCTCCGGGATCTGGGGATCGACCCGGATCGCCTGCGCCTGGAGTGGATCTCGGCGGCGGAAGGGAAAAGGTACGCGGAAACGATGGACGAGTTCACGGCGCAAATCCGCGCCCTGGGCCCACTCAATATCAACGAAAAAGTTCTGGTCCGGGAGGTGGTCAAAGATGAGTAAGACAGAAACCAAACCCAAGAAGGCCGCGGCCAAGGACAAGGCGGCCGAGGAACGCCTGGTTCCCATCTTCGTCATGGGGAAACGCTACGAGGTGCCGGCCTCCCTGACGATCCAGAAGGCCCTGGAGTATGCCGGCTACCAGCTCGTCCGCGGCTGCGGCTGCCGGGGCGGCATCTGCGGCGCCTGCGGCACGGTCTACCGCTTCCCCAACTCCTACCGGATCGAGGTCGGTCTGGCCTGCCAGACGGTCGTCCAGCCGGACATGTATATCGCCCAGATCCCCTTCTTCCCCGGCAACAAGGCCGTCTACGACATCGAATCGCTGCCGGCCGTCGGGGCGACGCTCGGCGCCCTCTACCCCGAGCTGTTCAAATGCGTCGGCTGCGGCACCTGCACCCGGAGCTGTCCGATGGACATCGACGTCTTGGGCTATGTGTCCAAAGCCGTCCAGGCCGATATCGCCGCCGTGGCCGAGGGCTCGTTCGACTGCGTCATGTGCGGCCTGTGCGCGGCCCGCTGCCCGGCCGAAGAGGTCCAGTACAACATCGCCATCCTGGCCCGTCGCCTGTACGCCCGCCATCTCGTCCCCCAGGCCAAGCACCTGGCGGCCGCGGTCAAGGCCGTGGAGAACAAGGCCTTCGGCCAGGCTCTCGGCGAACTCAAGAAAATGAGCGTCGACGAGCTCAAGAAGGCCTACAAGGCGCTCGAAACCGAGCCCGACATGGCCGAAGAATTCTGGTTGCCTCGGGACAAGTCCTATCTGGGAGAATGACCCATGCCGTATACCCCTGAACTGAATGAACTCATCAAGAAGGTGGAGAAGACCCGGCCGGCCCGCGTCGAGAAAAAGCGGGCGGGCGAGGAATTCCAGGGGATGTCCCTCCAAGAACGCGAGGCCATCCTGAAATACCATCCCGACTTCAAGGAGGAGGGCCGGACGGAGATCCTGGTCGGTCCGAGCAAAGGCTACCGGATCGCCAAGGAGATGGTCAGCCTCCTCCATGCCAAGAGCCGTCTCGACCCCGACGCCGTAGACCTCGGTCACGTCGACTACGAAACCGATGTCCTCATCATCGGCGCCGGCGGCGCCGGTTCGTCGGCCGCCCTCATCGCCCGGGAGAACGGAGCCCGCGTCCTCATGGCCACGAAGCTGCGCATCGGCGACGCCAACACGATGATGGCCGAAGGCGGCATCCAGGCCGCGATCAAGAACGAGAAGGACTCCCCGTACTACCATTACCTTGACGTCCTCGGCGGCGGGCATTTCAAGAACGATCCCGAACTCGTCGAGACGCTGGTCCTCGAGGCGCCCAAGGTCATGGCCTGGCTGGAGAAGCTCGGGGCCATGTTCTCCAAGTTCGAGGACGGCCGCCTCAAGGCGCTCCACGGCGGCGGCACCTCACGAAAGCGCATGCACTACGCCGGCGACATCACCGGGGCGGAGATCATGCGGACGCTCCGCGACGAGGTCAAGAACCACCCCGACGACATCAAGATCCTCGAATTCTCCGCCGCCGTCGAGCTCATCCTGAACGAGAGCGGAGCCTGCGCCGGAGCGGTCCTCTTCAACCTGGAAACCGAAGAATACATCATCGTCCGGGCCAAGGCCGTCATCCTGGCCACGGGCGGGTCCGGCCGGCTTCACATCCAGGGCTTCACGACGACGAATCACTACGGCGCCACGGGAGACGGGCTCATCCTGGCCTACCGGGCCGGAGTGCCCGTCCGCTTCCTGCACACGGTCCAATACCATCCGACAGGCGCGATCTTCCCCGAGCAGGCCGAGGGCCTGCTCATCACCGAGAAGTTCCGGGGGGCGGGGGCCAACGTCCTCAATATCGACGGCGAGCAGTTCGTCTATGAACGTGAGCCCCGTGACGTCGAGTCCGCGGCCTTCATCCGGGAGTGCCTGGAGCGGGGCAAGGGGGTGCCGACGCCGACCGGGAAGTTCGGCGTCTGGCTGGATTCTCCCATGATCGACGCCCTCAAAGGCGAGGGGACTGTCCGCAAGGAATTCCCCGGCAAATGGATCCTCTTCCATCGCTACGGGATCGATATCACCAAGGAGCCGATGCTGGTCTACCCCACGCTCCACTACCAGAACGGCGGCCTGGAGATCAACAACCGGACCGAGACGCGGGTTCCCGGGCTGTACGCCGCCGGGGAGATCAGCGGCGGCATTCACGGAGAGAACCGCCTGATGGGGAATTCGCTGCTGGATGTCGTCGTCTTCGGCCGGATCGCCGGCTGCGCCGCGGCCGGGTATGTCCAATCGGGGGTCAAGGACGGCGCCCTGTCGCTCGACCACATCCGGGCGTATCACCGTGAGCTCGAAGCCGCCCGGATTCCCCTCGACGGTCGCGTCGCTCCCATGATCCTGCCGGATTACTCGAATCCCGAGGTCCGGAAAAAGCAGCTGACGACGAAATACCACGGAACGCTGCGGTAATCCATGAACGAGGTTCAGCCATGCCCGTAAGGCAAAGAGAAAAACCGTTCGGGCTTCCCCGGCCGGAGACGCCCCACGGCGAGATCGTCGTCATTGACGAGCGCTGCAAAGGTTGCGGGTTCTGCATCGAGTACTGCCCGCACCAGGTGCTGGTGCTGTCCAAGAAGTTCAATCTCAAGGGCTATCACCCGCCGGAGATCGTGAAAGCGGAGCTGTGCATCAACTGCGGCTTCTGCCGCATGATCTGCCCGGAGTTCGCCATCTACACCTATGAGCCCAGAACAGGGGAAAAACCATGAAAGCCGATCCCAGCGGAGTCCTGACCGGTTCCCATTTCCTTGACGGCGACCATGCCTGCTGCGAGGGCGCCCTGGCGGCCGGGTGCCGGTTCGTCGCGGGATACCCCATCACCCCGTCGACCGAGGTCGTCGAGAGGTTCGCCCGGCGGGCGCCGATGGTCGAAAAGGCGCTGTTCATCCAGATGGAGGATGAGCTGGCCGCCTCGATCGCCATCCAGGGCGCCGTCTGGGCCGGGAAGAAGGCCATGACCGTGACGAGCGGGCCCGGCTTCTCGTTGATGATGGAGCACATCGGCCTGGCGGTCATGACCGAATCCCCGTGCGTTTTCGTCGACGTCCAGCGCGGCGGGCCGTCGACCGGGCTGCCGACGCTGCCCGGCCAGGCCGACATGATGCAGGCCCGCTGGGGGTCGCACGGAGACTACGAGATCATCGCCATATCGCCGAACTCGCCGCAGGAGAGCTTCAACCTGACGATCGACGCTTTCAACCTCTCGGAGCAGTACCGAATCCCGGTCATGTTCATGATGGACGAATGCGTCGGCCACATGATGGAGCGGGTCGTCATTCCCCCCGCCGACAAGATCGAGGTCACGCCCCGGCGCTACACCAAGCTCCCGCCCGGCGAGTACCTGCCGTTCAAGCCGGGAGAGGACTTGGTGCCCGACATCTTCAAGGCCGGAGACGGCTACCGGCTCCACGTCACGGGCTTGACCCACGACTATCGCGGCTATCCGGCCATGAACCCCGAGGTCCAGGAACAGCTGGTCCATCGCCTGGTCAACAAGATCCGGCTCAACGCCCCGAAGATCTGGCGCTACGAGGAGATCAACGTGGCCGACGCCGAGGTCGTCATCATTTCCTACGGCATCACCTCGAGGGTCGCCATCGAGGCGATCGACGTCGCCCGGAGCAAAGGCATCAAGGTCGGGATGCTCCGGCTCATCGTCGTCTGGCCCTTCCCCGAGCCGCGGATCTTCGAGCTCGCCTGCCAGGGCAAAGGCATGGTCGTGGCCGAGATGAATTATGGCCAGATCTTCTACGAGGTCGAACGGACCGCCCGGGGCAAGGTGCCGGTCATCCTGGCCGGCCACGGCGGCGGCACGGTCCACAATATCGAGGATATCGTCAATAAGATCGAGGAGGCTTACCGGTGTCGGTCATAAACGAACTTCAAAAGGCGTCATTGAGCCCGGGCCCGGAATTCCATCCCGAAAAGCACCCGATGGACGACTTCCTGCGCATGGACCGCATGCCGCACATCTGGTGCTCCACCTGCGGCATCGGGGTGAGCGTCAATTGTTTCGCCAAGGCCCTGGAAAAATGCGGCATCCCGCTCGACCAGGTCGCCGTCATCTCGGGCATCGGCTGCAGCGGCCGCGTGGCCGGCTATGTCAAAACCGACTCCTTCCACACGACCCACGGCCGGGCCATCCCCTTCGCCACGGGCATGAAATTGGCCAACCCTAAGCTCAAGGTCGTCGTCTTCAGCGGCGACGGCGACATCATCGCCATCGGAGGCAACCATTTCATCAACGCCGCCCGGCGGAACATCGACATCACGGTCATCTGCATCAACAATTTCAACTACGCCATGACCGGGGGGCAGATGGCCTCGACGACGCCCGAGGGGTCCGTCCTCTCCACGTCGCCCTTCGGCAGCTATGAGTTTCCCTTCAACCTGCCCTTCCTGGCCGAATCCGTGGGGGCCGTGTATGTCGCCCGGTGGACGTCCCTCCACGTCTACAACCAGACCAACGCCATGGTCGAAGCCCTCCAGAAACCCGGCTTTTCGTTCATCGAGATCATCGCCCCCTGCCCGACGATCTTCGAGCGCCAGCAGAAGATGGGCGACGGCCTCGACCGGCTGCGCTGGTATTGCGACAACAGCGAGATCCGGAACGGCGCCTCGACCAAGGACGCCGACATCCGCCTCCGCGACAAAATCGTCGTCGGCAAGTTCGTCGACAAGGACCGGCCGACCTATCTCCAGGCTATGAACGCTCACTACCAGGAACGCCTCGGCCCGAAGTACAAGGTTTACGAGGGGTAACATGGCCAAGACTGAAGTCAAGATCGGCGGGTTCGGCGGCCAAGGAGTCATCCTGACCGGCTACATCATCGGCAAGGCGGCCTCCATTTTCGACGGCAAGGACGCCACGATGACCCAGGCCTTCGGGCCGGAAGCCCGGGGCAGCGCCTGCAGCGCCCAGGTCATCGTTTCCGATGGGGCCATCCTCTATCCCTACGTCAAGCAGCCGCAGATCATGGTCATCATGAGCCAGGAGGCGTTCGCCAAGTTTTCCCCCCAGATCGACCCGAAGGGGATGATGCTCATCGAGGAGGAGCTGGTCGATCCCAAGGGAATCCCCCCGACGGTCACAGTCTACGGCATCCCGGCGACGCGGATCGCCGAGGAGCTCGGCCGCAAGGTCGTCCTCAACATGGTCATGACCGGATTCTTCGCGGCGATGAGCGGGCTGGTGTCCAAGGACGCCATGCGCAAGGCCATCGAGACCTCCGTGCCCAAGGGGACGGAGACCCTGAACCTGTTGGCTTTCGAGAAGGGTTTCGAGTACGGGCTGGGCAAGCTCCAGGCCCGTTAATCCGCCGGCGCTCGCCGGCCAGACGGAGGGAATCACATGTCCGACTTCATCTTCACGCCCCTGTTTTCTCTGGGCCCGGATTCGACGGAGTACGAGCCGCTCGGCAGGGAACATGTCTCGACTGCGGAATGCGACGGACGCCCCATGCTCAAGGTCAAGCCCGAGGGGCTGAGCCTTCTCGCCGAGCGGGCCTTGCATGACGTCGCCTTCTATCTCCGGCCGTCCCACCTCGAGCAGGTGGCCGCCATCCTGAAAGACCCGGATAGCTCGGCCAACGACCGCTACGTCGCCCTCGAGCTCATCCAGAACGCCGTCATTTCGGCCGAAGGCGTCTTCCCGATGTGCCAGGACACCGGCACGGCCGTCATCAACGCCAAGAAAGGCCAGCGAGTCCAGACCGGCGGCGACGATGAGGAGGCCCTGTCGCGGGGCGTTTTCGACGCCTACACCAAGAACTGCTTCCGCTACTCCCAGAACGCGCCATTGACGATGTACGACGAGAAGAACACGGGCGCCAACTTGCCGGCCCAGGTCGACATCTCCGCCGTCGACGGCGACGAGTACAGGTTTCTGTTCATCGCCAAGGGCGGCGGCTCGGCCAACAAGACCTACCTTTTCCAGGAAACCAAGGCGGTTCTCAACCCCGAGTCCCTGCCGAAGTTCCTCGTCGGCAAGATGAAGGCCATCGGCACGGCGGCCTGCCCGCCCTACCACCTGGCCGTCGTCGTCGGCGGCACCTCGGCCGAGCTCGTCCTCAAGACGGTCAAGCTGGCCTCGGCCCGCTACCTCGACAACCTGCCGACGTCCGGGGGGCCCGGCGGCGGCGCCTTCCGCGATATCGAGCTCGAAAAACAGCTCCTGGAGGCTTCCCGCAAGCTCGGCCTCGGAGCCGGATTCGGCGGCAAGTACTTCTGCCTCGACGTCCGGGTCATCCGACTGCCTCGGCACGGCGCCTCCTGCCCGATCGGGATGGGTGTCAGCTGTAACGCCGACCGGAACATCAAGGCCAAGATCACGCGCGACGGCCTGTTTGTGGAGAAGCTCGAGAAGAATCCGGCCAAGTATCTTCCCCGTCCGGCCTCAGCCGACGTCCCGAGCGTCCCGATCGACCTCAACCGGCCGATGTCCGAGATCCGGGCGGCGCTCAGCAAATACCCCGTCGCCACCCTGCTCTTCCTCAACGGTCCGATCATCGTCGCCCGCGACATCGCCCACGCCAAGCTCAAGGAGAAAGTCGACAAGGGGGAGGACCTGCCGGCCTATGTCAAGGACCACATCATCTACTACGCCGGTCCGGCCAAGACGCCGCCCGGCTGGCCCTCGGGCTCATTCGGGCCGACGACGGCCGGCCGTATGGACGACTACGTTCCTCTCTTCCAGAAGATGGGCGGGTCGCTGGTCATGCTGGCCAAGGGCAACCGCTCGGCGGGCGTGACCGAGTCGTGCAAGCAGCATGGCGGCTTCTACCTCGGCTCGATCGGCGGTCCGGCCGCACGCCTGGCCAAGGACTGCATCACCAGCCAGGAGGTTGTGGCTTACCCGGAGCTGGGGATGGAAGCGATCTACAAGATCACCGTCAAGAATTTCCCGGCCTTCATCATCGTCGACGACAAAGGCAACGACTTCTTCAGTCTCTTGGGGTCGGGCCCGGCCAAATAGCCTTCGGTCTCAGCGTTTCTGCAGGCGGACGTTCGTCCCAAGCGCGCCGCTCAAGGAGACGAGCTGGTTGTTATCCAGGCCGAAGGTCATCACGATCTTGTCCGAGATGCTCATGGGGTTCTCCAGGATCACCCGGATGGACCCGGCGTTGAGAATTTCCCAGCGTCCGTCCATGGTCATTCCCTGCATCCCGGACAGCTGGGCCGTGCCGTTTCGGCGAAGGGTGACCTCGACGGGCTTGGGGTACTGGCGGTAATAGGTCCCGACCCAAAGGCCGGCGCCGGAGGGCGTCCCTCCGCCCTGGCCTCCGCCCCACAGCGAGCCGGGGACGTTGCTGGAGAAGTAGATCCGGCGGACCTGGCCGATCGGGAAGCTCTCGCCGCTCTCGAATTCGAAGATGCGCTGGGCCGAGCTGAAATCCACGATCTTGCCCGCGGAGATGGTGCCGTTCCTCAGGAAGACGTAATGATCGTCGGTCACGAGCTGGTCCCGTTCCGCGGCGAAATCCCAGGCGTCGTCGATGAAGTTGATCATCCAAACGTCGTTCATCGGGTACTCGCCGCTGTTTTCCGTCTCGAGGACGTGCCGACGGCTCGAGATGTCGATGATCTTGTCGATGATGTGGTCGCCGCTCTTGAAGTAGACCGTCGCTTCGCCGCTCCTCATCTTGGTTTCGGCGCTGAGCGCGACGGCTCCCGCGAGGACGGCGAATATGAGCGCTGTGACAAAGACTCGATTCCTGAACATGTTCAACCTCCTGCCTCAGGCATTTAATGAATTGATTTTAGTATAAACGCTTTCAAAAGAAAATAGCCTTAAAAAAGCCATTATAGGGGCCAAAAACCTTTATTTTTTCGCCCTAAACCATTTAATATCAATCACTAAGCTTGGTCCGTCCCCGATCTACCGTCCCCGATTTAAAACTGGGGGGCCGGGGGGGATGAAGGGCTTGTAGACGACGCCTTTGGTCTTTTCCTTGAATTCCGCCTGAACGGCCGCGAGTGTTTTCGCGTCCTCGTAGAGGTCGACCATGGTCGCCGCAATGGCCTTGGCCGAATAGAGCATCGCCTTGTGGCCGATCGACATCCCGGCGCAGGCCACGACCGGCCAGGCATGCCACGGCGTGCCCGCCGGCGAGGTCGTGACGCCCAGCCCGATCATGGGAACGGCCCAGCTCACGTCCCCCACGTCCGTCGACCCGCCCTCAGGGTCCGGCTTGGGCTCCTGCCAGGGCTTGACCGCGCCGCTGAGCCCCTTGAGCTCGGCGCCCGTCGCCCGCTGGATCGTCTTGGCGAATTCCTGCTCCTCGGCCGTGAAGCCGACCGGCCCGAGCCAGACCAGGTTCCGGTGCATCACCTTGGCTCCTATCACGTTGACCAGGGTCTCCCAGTCGCCCGATTGGATCGTGATCTTCGACTCGACTTCCGCCATCTGGGCGGCGCCCTCCGCGATCTTGCGCGCCCGGGCCAGGAGATGCTCCACGCCCGCTCCCTTGGAATCCCGGAGCCAGCACCAGAGCCTGGCATAGGCGGGCACCACATTGGGCACGTCGCCGCCGTTGAGGATGGTGTAGTGCATACGCACGGTCGGCTTGACGAATTCCCGCATGCGGTTCAATCCCGCGGTGAAGAACTCCAAGGCGGCGACCGCGCTGCGGCCGTTCCAGGGGTCGGCCGCGGCGTGCGCGGTCTTGCCCTTGAACTCGACGATGAAGTCGATGATGGCCTGCGAGCCGTCGACCGCGACCCCGGTCTCCTGACCGGGGTGCCAGGTCAGGCAGACGTCGAGGTCCTTGAACTGGCCTTCCCGGACCATGTACACCTTGCCCCCGACGGCTTCCTCGGCGGGCGTCCCGTAGAAGCGGACCGTCCCCTTGAGCTGGCCCGCGGCCATCAAGTCCTTGACGGCCAGGGCGGCTCCGAGCGCCCCGACGCCCAGAAGGTTGTGCCCGCATCCCTGACCGGGGGCTCCGGGCTCCAGGACCTCTTTGTCCGCCAGGGCCTTCTGAGAGAGGCCGGGCAGGGCGTCGTATTCCCCCAGGACGCCGATGATCGGCCGGCCCGAACCGTAGCTCGCCACGAAAGCGGTGGGCAGTCCGGCGATGCCCCGCTCGACGGCGAAGCCCTGCGTGACCAGATAGTCCGCCAGGAGCTTGGCCGAGCGGTCTTCCTTCAGGGCGATCTCGGCCAGGGCCCAGACCTGGTCGCTGAGTCCGACGAGCTCGGCTTCGTGCTTCAGGATGGAGGCCAGGGCGGCCTCCTTCTTCTTGACCGAGGCCACGGCGCCGAAGATTAGCTGCGGGATGATCAATAGACATACGAGCGGGATCAGAGCGGGACGCAGACGGATGTTCATGACTGTCCTCACTTTCATTTCTATTTTATCACAAAGACGGAAGCTTGGGATCGGATCGACTCGGCCCAACTTCAATTTACGATTGGGGTTGAGCGTTGCCGGTTTTCTTCTATAATAAGATCATCCATCCTCAAGGGGGTCCATCATGAAAACCGTCCCTCGGAAGGCCCGTCGGCCGTTTCG
>Ga0209254_10000339_pt1 | contig 36337 bp, 30 predicted proteins | sample FrelakmetDIP11DI_FD_187148 | JGI IMG/M metagenome (GOLD analysis project Ga0209254, IMG submission 187148) | Freshwater lake sediment microbial communities from the University of Notre Dame, USA, for methane emissions studies - DIP11 DI (SPAdes)... | ecosystem: Environmental > Aquatic >... | reverse complement strand
CGACATGGATGTCGCGCCCGGAGCCCCCATGGACGGGTTGACGGCGTTTTCGCGAGCGGACTCTCCGGGCGCAATCCCTTCCGGATTCCACGCCGTCGCGCGGTCGAGTCAGCGGTCGAGTGAAGTGTGTCACCGCGCGGGCGCACTGTTATGATCCGCGCGCCTTCTCGACGCGCGAGCGCGGAACGATCACCGATGACACAGACCTACACCGCTCAAGACATCGAAGTCCTGAGCGGACTCGAACCCGTCCGGCGCCGGCCGGGCATGTACACGGACACCAGCCGGCCGAACCACCTCGTGCACGAGGTGGTCGACAACAGCGTGGACGAGGCGCTGGCCGGTCACTGCAGCCGCATCTCGGTCACCGTCTACAAGGACGGCTCGATCGAAGTGATCGACGACGGCCGCGGCATGCCGGTCGACATCCATCCGAAGGAGAAGGTGAGCGGCGTCGAGCTGATCCTCACGCGTCTGCACGCGGGTGGAAAATTCGGCGACAAGACCTACAAGTTCGCGGGCGGCCTGCACGGCGTGGGCGTGTCGGTGGTGAACGCGCTCTCGAAGCACCTCGAGTGCTGGGTACGGCGCGGCGGCAAGGAATACAACATCTCGTTCAAGGGTGGCAGGGTCCACTCGAAGCTCGAGGTGGTGGGCGAGGTCGGCAGGGCCAACACCGGCACCACCGTGCGCTTCTGGCCCGATCCCTCCTACTTCGACGCGGCCGAGATCTCGCTTCCGAAGCTCAGGCACGTGCTGAAGGCGAAGGCCGTGCTGTGCCCGGGCCTCGAGATGCGCCTCGCGGTCGAGAAGACCGGCGAGAAGGACACGTGGCAGTACACGGGTGGTCTCGAGCAGTACCTGCGCGAGTCGGTCGAGTCGGGTGACTGGCTGCCCGACGAGCCCTTCACCGGCAGCATCGAGGGCGAGCAGGAGGGCGTGGACTGGGCGGTGGTGTGGCGCACCGACGCCGGAGCACGGGTCGAGGAGAGCTACGTCAACCTGATCCCCACCCTGCAGGGCGGCACGCACGTCAACGGCTTCCGGCTCGGCCTGACCGAGGCCGTGCGCGAGTTCTGCGAGTTCCGCAACCTGCTGCCGCGTGGCCTCAAGCTCGCGCCGGAGGACGTCTGGGACGACACGAGCTACGTGCTCTCGATGAAGATGCGCGACCCGCAGTTCGCCGGCCAGACCAAGGAACGACTGAGCTCGCGCGAGCCCGCGGCCTTCGTCTCGGGCATCGTCAAGGACCAGTTCGGTCTGTGGCTGAACCAGCACCCGGAGGCGGGTGAGCGCATCGCGCAGCTCGCGATCGGCAACGCCGCGGATCGCGTCAAGGCGAGCCAGAAGGTCGCCCGCAAGCGCATCACGAGCGGTCCGGCGCTGCCGGGCAAGCTCGCGGACTGCTCGAGCCAGGACCCGAAGCGCACGGAGCTGTTCCTCGTGGAGGGCGACTCCGCCGGTGGCTCGGCCAAGCAGGCGCGCGACCGCGAGTTCCAGGCCGTCATGCCGCTGCGCGGCAAGATCCTGAATACCTGGGAAGTGGCCTCCGGCGAGATCCTCGCCTCGCAGGAGGTGCACGACATCGCGGTCGCGATCGGCGTCGATCCGGCCTCGGACGACATCGCCTCGCTGCGCTACCACCGCATCTGCATCCTGGCGGACGCGGATTCCGACGGCCTGCACATCGCAACGCTGCTCTGCGCGCTCTTCCTGCGGCACTTCCGACCGCTGGTGCTCGCGGGGCACGTGTTCGTCGCGATGCCGCCGCTGTTCCGGATCGACTATGGCAAGCAGGTCGATTACGCGCTCGACGAAGCCGAGCGCAACGGCATCCTCGATCGCGTCCGCACCGAGAACCCGCGCGCGAAGCCGGTGGTCACGCGCTTCAAGGGCCTCGGCGAGATGAGCGCGCTGCAGCTGCGCGAGACCACCATGGCGCCGGAGACGCGCCGGCTCGTGCAGATGACTGTGGACGCCGCGGACCAGGCCGACCAGGTGATGGACATGATGCTCGCGAAGAAGCGTGCGGCCGACCGGCGCGAGTGGCTCGAGACCAAGGGCAACCTGGCCGCGGTGCAGCCGTGAGTGCGGGGGGCGGGTCGTGAGCGGGCAGGACGAGCTGAACTTCGAAGGCATCGAGCGGCTGCCGCTCCGCACCTTCACCGAGAAGGCGTACCTCGAGTACTCGATGTACGTGATCCTCGATCGCGCATTGCCCCACGTCGGCGACGGCCTGAAGCCCGTGCAGCGGCGCATCGTTTACGCGATGAGCGAGCTCGGGCTCGCGGCGACCGCCAAGCACAAGAAATCGGCGCGCACGGTGGGCGACGTGATCGGCAAGTTCCACCCGCACGGCGACTCGGCCTGCTACGAGGCACTGGTGCTGATGGCCCAGTCCTTCTCCTATCGGTACCCGATCGTCGACGGCCAGGGCAACTTCGGCTCGCCGGACGACCCGAAGTCGTTTGCGGCGATGCGCTACACGGAGTCGAAGCTGACGCGCTACGCGGAGGTGCTGCTCTCGGAGCTCGGTGACGGCACCGTGGACTGGACGCCGAATTTCGACGGCACGCTCGAGGAGCCGGCACTGCTGCCGTCGCGACTGCCGAACGTGCTGCTGAACGGCGGCGCCGGCATCGCGGTCGGCATGGCCACCGACATCCCCCCGCACAACCTGCGCGAGGTCGCCGCCGCCTGCGTACGTCTGCTCGAGGAGCCGAAGTCCACGCTTGCCGAGCTGCTCGAGCACGTGCGGGGCCCGGACCTGCCGACCGGCGCGGAGATCATCACGCCGCGCGAGGAACTCGCGCGGATCTACGAGACGGGCAACGGTACGTTCCGCGCCCGCGCCCGCTACGAGACCGAGGACGGTGAGATCGTCGTCACCGAGCTTCCGTACCAGGTCTCCGGCTCCAAGGTGCTCGAGCAGGTCGCCGCGCAGATGCGCGCGAAGAAGCTGCCGATGGTCGAGGACCTGCGCGACGAGTCGGACCACGAGCACCCGACGCGGCTCGTGATCACGCCGCGCTCGAACCGCGTGGATGTCGAGCAGGTGATGGCGCACCTGTTCGCCACCACCGACCTCGAGCGCAGCTATCGCGTGAACCTCAACGTGATCGCCCGCGACGGACGCCCGCGCGTCATGGGGCTGAAGGCGCTGCTCGAGGAGTGGCTCGCATTCCGGGTGGACACGGTCACGCGACGGCTCGCGCACCGGCTCGAGAAGGTCGAGGCGCGCCTGCACATCCTCGACGGCCTGCTGGTCGCCTACCTCAACCTCGACGAGGTGATCCGCATCGTCCGCTACGAGGACGAACCCAAGGCGGCGCTGATCGCGCGCTTCCAGCTCTCCGAGGCGCAGGCCGAGGCCATCCTTGAGACCAAGCTACGCCACCTCGCGAAGCTCGAGGAGATGAAGATCCGCGGCGAGCAGGAGAAGCTGGCCGCGGAGCGCGACGAGCTCACGAAGATCCTGGCGAGCAAGGCGCGACTCAAGCGCCTGGTACGCGACGAGATCATCGCGGATGCGGAGAAGTACGGCGACGACCGTCGCAGCCTCCTCGTCGAGCGCGCCGCGGCGCAGGCCATCGCAGAGACCGAGATCATGGCCAGCGAGCCCGTGACCATCGTGCTCTCGCGCAGCGGCTGGGTGCGCTCGGCCAAGGGGCACGACATCGACCCGCGTGCGCTTTCCTACAAGACGGGCGACGAGTACCGTGCCGTCGCGCGCGGACGCAGCACGCAGCTCGCGGTGTTCCTCGACAGCACCGGCCGGGCCTACAGCCTGCCCGCCCACACGCTGCCGTCGGCGCGCGGACAGGGCGAGCCACTCTCGGGTCGGCTCGATCCGCCGGACGGTGCGACTTTCCCCGGCGTGCTGATCGGCGAGCCGGACGACCGCTGGGTGTTGGCGAGCGGGGCGGGTTACGGATTCGTCGTCAAGCTCGGCGAACTGCACGGTCGCAACCGTGCCGGCAAGGCGATCCTCAAGGTGCCGGAAGGCTCCTCTGTGCTCGCGCCGGTGCCGGTGCCGCCCGGCAACGACGTGCTGCTCGCCGCGCTGACCACGGACGGCCGGCTGCTCGCATTTCCGGTGGCCGACCTGCCCGAGCTCCCGCGCGGCAAGGGCAACAAGATCTTCGCCATCCCGCCGAAGAAAGCGGCGAGCGGCGAGGAGAGCCTGCTGGCCGTGGCCGCCGTGGCGCCCGGGCAGACCCTGCGGATCGCCTGCGGCGACCGTCGCATGGGCTTGAGCTACCGTGAGCTCGGCGAGTATCGCGGCGAGCGCGGACAGCGCGGCGCGGTACTGCCGCGGGGCTGGCGCAAAGTGGACGGGATCGAGGTCGACGGCGGCTGATCGTCAGCGCGTCTCGTGCAGCACGACTTCTTCGGCGTTGCCCACGAAGTACCCCTGCACGAACTCCACGCCGAGCTGCCACAGCACGGCCATGGTGTTGGCGTCCTCGACGCGCTCGGCGATCGAGTAGATGCCGCGCGCCCGCGCCAGCTGAACCAGCGTCTTGACCTGCTCCTGCAGCGCCCGGTCCGTGGCGAGGCCCTGCATCAGTGCGCCGTCGATCTTCACGTAGCTTGCTGCCAGGTGTCCTAGCAGCTCGTCCGGATCGCGACCTGAACCGAAGTTCTCGAGTGCGAACTGGAACCCGAGCGGCTTGACCAGGGCCTGCAGTGCCAGGGTCTCCTCGAGGTGCCGGCCGGCCGTCTCCTCGTGCAGCTCGAAGACTACACGACGCGGGTCCACTCCGGACGCCTTGATCTGCTGCTGCAGCCAGACGCCGAGCGTCTGGTCGCGCATCGAGTCGGGGGACAGGCGCACGAACACGCGCGCGTTGTTGCGCTCTGCGCAGAACGACATCGCCGCGCCCACGACCCACCGGTCGATGTTCTTCATCAGGTCGGTGCGCTGTGCCGCCGCGAGGAATTCCGACGGCAGCACCTCCTCGTTGCGCTCGTCGAGCATGCGCACCACGAGGTCGAACATCGGCTCGCCCTCGCCGACCAGGCTGGCGATCGGCTGGTGCACGAGCCGGAAGCGGTTCGCCATGAGCGCCGACTTGATGCGGGATGCCCAGGCCTGGTCGGCGGCCTCGATCTCCGGCTTCTCGGCCGAGGCTTCCGGCCGCCGCAGCCGATTGCCGCCGGCTGCCGAGGCATTGCGCGCGGCCTTGACGGACGAATGCAGCGCCGCGGTGAGGCCTTCCCCCTGGGAGTTGAGCAGAGTGGCACCGGCACTGCAGGTGAATGAGAGTGTCCGGTCGCCCAAGGAGAAGACGTGCTCGGACACGCGCTGCAGCATGCGCGCCACCCACGCGTCGAGGTCACGGGTGTTGCCGCGCTCGATCAGCATCGCGAACCCCCGGGCGGTGACGCGCGCCGCCAGGTCGCCCGGTTGCAGCTGCGCGCGCAGTTGCTGCCCGATGCCCTCCAGCAGGTCCTCCGCGACGAGCGGTCCGAGCTCGCTCTCGACCGACGCGATGCGGTCCGGTTCGACGTAGACGAGCGCCCGCAGGCCGGCCTTCAGCGGCTGCGCGGCGTGCGTGGTTGCCTGCTCGACGAAGGCCGCGCGCTTCATGAGGCCCGTGGTGGTGTCGAACTGCAGCGCCTCTTCCAGCTGCCGCGTCAGCGTCGCCAGGTCGCGGGTCTGGGTCGGGACGCGCATGCGCACGGCCGGCTCGCCCTCGAACTCGAAGCGTTCGAACTCGATCTGCACGGGCAGTTCGGTGCCCGCTGGCATCAGCGCAACCGCCTGCAGCGAGTGGTTTGCCCACCGACCCTGGGCGGTCGCCACCAGCGCGCCCTTGAGTGCCGCGTGACTTCGCTGCTGGAAGAAATCCATCAGCGGCTGGCCGAGGAAGGCCGCCGCCTCCTCGTGGCCGAACAGCTCGACCCAGGCCGGGTTGACGTCCACCACGATGCCCTCCTCGACGTGAGCGATCGCGTCGGTCGAGCCCGTCATGAAGGCCTTCATCTGGTCGCGGTACTGGCGGGCGGAGGCGAGCGTGCCCGCGAGCGCATGGTCGAGACGGGCGGCATGCAGCTCGCGACCTGCAACCGCCTGCAGTCGCGGGCGCGAGCGCAGCGTCACGACGTCCTGCGCGCCGAGCTTCAGTGCCTCGGCGAGGTCGTCCTCGGTCAGCGTGTCGCGCACGAGCAGGGTCGGCACCTGCGTCGCATAGCGCTGGCGCGTTTCGAGCGCCGCCAGCGTCTCCTCGGGATCGGACGAGCACAGGAAGATCAACTGTGGAACGGACTGCGCCAGTGCGTCGCCGAGCGAAGACAGGTCGCGTACCCACGTGCAATGCACCGGGTGCCCGGCGTTGCGCAGTGTGCTGTTGATGATCTCAACGGGGTCCTGTTGCCTGGACAGGACCACCACTGGAATCGCGCCGGTCTCGGCCAAGTCCAATCCCCCGGCGGGGCCGGAATTTCCGGCGCCGCGTGTCCATGAGTGCGAGCTGACTATAGCAAACGCCCGTGACGCACTAACGTGACGCAGGTTGCAGCATCGTTTTCGAGGCCTCGCCAGGAATCTCGCGCACCAGTCGCGGGACGAGGTAGCCCGGCAGGCGCGCCGCGACCTCGGCCACGAGGCTGCGCGCCGCGTCCTCCGGCACGTCGAAGTGGGCCGCGCCGGCCACCGGGTCGAGCAGGTGGAGGTAGAAGGGCAGGACGCCGGCCGCGAACAGCGTCTCGCCCAGGGCTACGAGGTCGTCCGGCCGGTCGTTGACATCGCGAAGCAACACGGCCTGGTTGAGCAGCGTCGTGCCGGTGCCTCGCAGCCCTGCGAGCGCGTCCCGGACCGGGTCGTCGATCTCGTTCGCGTGGTTCGCGTGCACCACGACAACCTTCTGCAGACGCACGGCCGACCAGACGGCGAGGAAGCCGGGGTCGATACGCTCCGGCAGGACGATTGGCAGGCGCGTGTGAAGCCGCACACGCCGCAGGTGGGGAATCTCCTGCAGTCGCGCCAGCAGTGCGCCCAGGCGCCGGTCGCCGAGCGTGAGCGGATCGCCGCCGCTCAGGATGACCTCGCGGACCGTAGCGTCGGCGCGCAGCAGCTCGAGCGCCGGTTCGAAGTCGGCGCGCGAGGCACTCTCCTCGGCGTACGGAAAATGCCGACGGAAACAGTACCGGCAGTTCACCGCACAGGCTCCGGTGGTGATCAGGAGCGCGCGGCCGTGGTACTTCTGCAGCACGCCCGCCCCGGCGCGGGCCGCGAGGTCGCCGACGGGGTCGTGCACGTAGCCCGGAACGGCATCGCACTCCGCGCCGAGTGGCAGCACCTGGGTGAGCAGCGGATCCCGCGGATCGCCGCGCCGCATCCGTGCCACGAACCCCCGCGGCACGCGCAGCGGAAACAGCCGCGCGGCCGCCCGTGCCGGCTCGAGCCATTGCGGGCCGAGCTGCAGCACCGCGAGCAACTCAGCCGGGTCGCTGATGGCCTGCTGGAGCGCGCGCTGCCAGGACGGGGGCTGACGGGAGGAGGGGGATGCGGGTATCATGCGCGGCTTTCTTGCGGCGGCCCGGGATTCTTCCAGATCCCGACGCAATCCTACAACACCGACCGCGCGACCCTCATCCGGTGACCCAAGCCATGGCCAGTTACAGCACCAACGAATTCCGTTCCGGGCTCAAGATCATCCTCGACGGCGACCCGTACGTCATCGTGGAGAACGAGTTCGTCAAGCCGGGCAAGGGCCAGGCCTTCAACCGCGTACGCATCCGCAACCTGAAGTCCGGCCGCACGCTCGATCGCAACATGAAGTCCGGCGACACGGTCGAGGCGGCGGACGTCGTCGAGACCGACATGCAGTACCTCTACAACGACGGCGACTTCTGGCACTTCATGGTGCCGGACACGTTCGAGCAGCACACAGCCGGCAAGGAGGCGATGGGCGAGTCCGCGCAGTGGCTCAAGGACGGCGTGACCTGCCAGGTGATGCTGTGGAACGGCCAGCCGCTGGCCATCAATGCACCGGCGCACGTCGAGCTCAAGATCGTCGAGACCGACCCCGGCATGCGCGGCGACACCGCCACCGGCGGCCAGAAGCCGGCCAAGCTCGAGACCGGCGCCGTGGTTCGCGTGCCGCTCTTCATCGGCGAGGGCGAGGTGATCCGCGTGGACACGCGCACGGGCGAGTACTTGTCGCGCGCGAAGAGCTAAGCGGTCGGGCGGACGGCAACGCGCCCGGCGGCAATGGTCGCCCGGGAACCGCTCCCGGGGCCGCCGCAAGTACGTCCCTGTAGGCTCGCGCGCCGCGTCCGAAGCGGCGCGACGCCCCGGGAGCAGTTCCCGGGCGCCCATTGCGGAACGCCCGCACCTACCCGTTCCCTGCACCTACCCGTTCAAAGACTCGACGAACACCTTGACCACTCGTTCGAGCCCGGCTGCGTCGTCGCCGTCGAAGCGTGCGGGCACCGGGCTGTCGAGGTCGAGCACGCCGATGAGGCGATCGCCGCGCAGGACGGGCACGACGATCTCCGAGTGCGACGCGGAGTCGCAGGCAATGTGGCCCGGGAAGGCGTGCACGTCGGGCACGACGACGGTCTCGCGCCGGGCCGCCGCGGTGCCACACACGCCGCGTCCGACCGGGATCCGCACGCAGGCGGGCTTGCCCTGGAACGGGCCGAGCAGCAGGTCGCCGCGGACCGGCTCCACGAGGTAGAGGCCCACCCAGTTGAGTTCCGGCAGGCTCCAGTAGAGCAGTGCCGCCAGATTCGCCGCATTGGCGATCAGGTCGTGCTCGCCCGCGAGCAGGGCGCGCAGTCCGGTCTCGAGTTCCGCATACGCCGCCGGCTTGTCGGTCGGCAGTTCAATCAGCTTGTGCATCGTGTACCGACTCCACTCGGAATTCAGGCGCGCTCGACCGGGAAGGCGATGACCTCGTCGATCCGGCTCGCCCCGCCGGCGATCATCGCGACGCGGTCGAAGCCCAGCGCGACGCCGGCGCAGGGCGGCAGGCCGGCGGCCAGAGCCGCGAGGAAGCGCCGGTCGGGCTCGCGGCGCGGCCGTCCGCGTCGCGCGCGCTCGGCCAAGTCCACGTCGAAGCGCCGGGACTGCTCCGCCGCATCGCCCAGCTCGTGGAAGCCGTTGGCGAGCTCGAGGCCGCCCCAGAACGCCTCGAACCTCGAGGCGACCGGGCCGCGGATCCGGGCGAGGGCCGCCTGCGACGCCGGGAAATCGAGCACGAACGTCAGTCGGTCGTCGGCAAAACCGGGCGCCACGTGACTCGCCATGGCGAGGTCGAGGAGGCCGTCGTGATCATCGACCAGCGCGACCGGCACGTCGATGCCACGCGCCCGCAGGCACGCCTCGAGCTCGCGGGCCGTCGACTCGAGCGGATCGCAACCGAGGCTTTCACGGAGCGCCGCCGCGTAGGTCACGACCCGGGTCGGGCCGACCGCGCGCAGCGGCTCGAGCAGGGCGCGCAGCAGTGACTCGACGTCGTCCATCAGGGCGTGGTGGTCCATGCCGAGGCGGTACCATTCCACCATCGTAAATTCGGGATTGTGGTTGCGCCCGCGCTCGCCTTCGCGGAACACCCGCGCGACTTGGAAGAGGTCGGGTGCGCCAGCACACAGGAGCCGTTTCATCGCGTATTCGGGCGAGGTCTGCAGGAACCCGGCCCGCGTGCCGTCTCCGCGGCGAACCTCGAGCGATTCGAGATGCACGTCCGTGACTGCGGCGCCGACCATTACGGGCGTTTCGACCTCGAGCGCACCGGTCGCGGCGAAGTAGTCCCGGACACGCTGGAGCAGCGTCGCGCGCAGCCGCAGCACGTCGAGCCGCGCCGTCGGCTGCCAGTCGCCGGACGCCGGCGCGCTCATTCGGCCCGCGCGAGGGCCTGGCCGAGGCGCAGCGTGCTGCCGGGCCCGAAGCGCTCGTTGAAGCGCAGTGCCTCGTGGCCGACGAGCAGCACCACGGTCGAGCCCATGTTGAACCGGCCGAGCTCGGCGCCGCGCTCGAACTCGGTCCCGCGGCCGGCCTCGAGCGTGCGCACGCCGCCGCCCCGCGCGGGCGGCGGGTTCACCTCGCCGGCGAACACCGTCTCGATGCTGCCGACGAACAGGGCTCCGACGAGTACCACCGCGAGCGGTCCGAGCGCCGTGTCGAACTCGCACACCACCCGCTCATTGCGCGCAAAGAGCCCGGTGACGGTGCGCGCCGTGGCGGCGTTCACGCTGTAAAGCTGCCCCGGCACGTAGCGCGTGGCGGTCAGTCGCCCGGCGAGCGGCATGTGGATGCGATGGTAGTTGTAGGGCGCGAGGTAGATGCACGCGAAGCCGCCGCCCTCGTATCGTCGCGCAGCCGCCTCGTCGGCCAGCAGGGCCGCCGCCGTGTAGTGCATGCCCTTGGCCTGCAGCAGCCGCCCCTCGCGTACCACGCCGAGCTGGCTCATCGTGCCGTCCACCGGCGAGACCACGGCGCGTTCGCCGCCTTCGAGGGGCCGCAGCCCGGGCCGCAGGGCGCGAGTGAAAAAGGCGTTGAAGGATGGGTAGGCGAACGGGTTGGGCTCGACGGCCTCGCTGAGGTCGATCTGCGGATACGCCCTCAGGACGGCACGGATCGTCGCGTTGCGCAGCGCTGGCGTGGTACTGCGCGCGAGGCGGTGCATGCCGCGCGACAGCAGCTGCTGCGGCAGCAGTTCCTGCAGCAGGGCGAAGGCGCGGTCGGACGCGCCCGCCTCGTCGGCCGGTACCGTCACGGTCGTGCCTCGGTCCAGGCGAGGATCCGCCGGTAGTCGCGCGCGATGAGGGCCGCGTCGTGCGGTGCGGAGAGATAGGCCATCAGGCCGCCGCCGGGACCCACGAGGAACAGCCCCGAGCCGTGATCCATGGTGTAGCCGCCCTCGGGCATTTCCACCCGGGCATAGGGCACGCCGAAGGCCGCGGCCGCCGCGGCGGTCGCTTCCGGCGAGCCCGTCGCGCCGAGGAACGCGGGATCGAAGAAACGCACGTAAGCGGCGAGCCGCTCGGGCGAGTCGCGCTCCGGGTCCACGCTGACCAGCAGCACGCGCGGGCGGGCGGCTTCGGGAAGGTCGGTGAGCTGGCGACGGGCCTGTGCGAGCGTCGCCAGCGTCGTGGGGCAGATGTCCGGGCACTGCGTGAAGCCGAAGAACACCAGCGTCCAGTGGCTGGCGAAGAAGTCGGCGGGGAGTGCGCGGCCGTCCTGGTCGACGAGAGCGAGCGGCGGCAGCGGCCGCGGCTCGGGCAGCACCGTGGCACGCTCAGTGTCGGGCGGCTCGATTCGGGCGGGCGTCAGCAGGCGAGCGAGAATCAGGCCCGCCGCAAACGCTACAATCACGAGGATCGCGATCCTCAACGGACGTGCGGCCATGGGCGGGTTTGCGGAACTCGGTCAGGGTTGACGAAGCCGCGATTATTCCACAACGCCCCGGCGGAGATGCCCATCGCAGCCCCAGACGCGACTGACCTGCCAAGCGCACCGACCGTGGTCGACCTGATCGGCCACGGCGCGCGGGCCTTCGAGCGGGCGGGCCTCGCGTTCGGGCACGGCACGGACAATGCGATCGACGAGGCCGCGGCCCTCGTGTTTCACGCCCTCGACCTCGACCACGCCGAGGCCGAGTCCGCTTATGTGCTGCGGCCCGGCGCCTTGCAGGTCGGGCGCGTACTCGCCCTGTTCGCCGAGCGCATCGAGCGACGGGTTCCCGCCGCCTACCTCATGGGCCGCATGTGGTTCGCGGGCCTCGAGTTCGAGGTCGACGAGCGGGTGATCGTGCCGCGATCGCCGTTCGCCGAGCTGATCCGCACGGGTTTCGAGCCGTGGATCGATCCCGGGCGCGTCGCGCGTATCCTCGACATCGGCACGGGCTCGGGATGCATCGCGATCGCCTGCGCTCTGGCTTTTCCGCAGGCTACGGTGGACGCGGTGGACGTTTCAGCCGATGCCCTCGAGGTGGCCCGACGCAACGTCGCGAAGCACGCGGTCGGCGACCGTGTCCGGCTGCTGCAGGGCGAGGTGTTCGAGCCCGTGGACGACGCATGCTACGACCTGATCGTGGCCAATCCGCCCTACGTCAGCAACACGGAGATGTCGGCGCTGCCGCGCGAGTATCGGCACGAGCCCGACCTTGCACTGCGCGCGGGGGCGGACGGTCTCGACGTCGTGCGGCCCATCCTGGCAGACGCGCCCCGGCACCTCACTCCCGACGGAGCGCTGTTCGTCGAGGTGGGCGACAGCGAACCGCGCGTCGCGGAGGCCTTCCCCCGGCTGCCGTTCGTCTGGATCGAGTTCGAGCACGGCGGGGGCGGCGTGTTCCTGCTGCGGCGGGCGGATTTCTAAGGACTGACGGCGGCCGCGAGCGCGGTTGCAGGAGTGCGGATGGCTGGCAACACTTTCGGACAATTATTCACCGTCACGAGCTTCGGCGAGAGCCACGGTCCCGCGCTCGGCTGCATCGTGGACGGGTGCCCTCCGGGCCTCGAGGTCTCCGAGGAAGACATCCAGCACGACGTCGAGCGCCGGCGCTCGGGAACGTCGCGCTACACCAGCCAGCGTCGCGAACCCGATGCGGTGCGCATCCTCTCGGGTGTGTTCGAAGGGCGCACGACCGGGACACCGATCGGACTGCTGGTCGCCAACGAGGACCAGCGCTCCTACGACTACGAGAAGATCAAGGACCGCTTCCGCCCCGGCCATGCCGACTACACCTACCAGCACAAGTACGGCTTCCGGGATTATCGGGGCGGCGGTCGCTCTTCGGCGCGCGAGACCGTCATGCGGGTCGCGGCGGGTGCCATCGCCCGCAAGTACCTCGGCGAGCGGCTCGGCGTGCGCATCCGCGGCTATCTCGCGCAGATGGGTGACATCCGGCTCGAGCCGCTGGACCTCGGCGAGGTGGATCGAAATCCCTTCTTCTGCCCGGATGCGACGCGGGTGGCCGAGCTCGAGGCGCTCATCGATCGGCTGCGTCGCGAGGGCGACTCGATCGGGGCGCGCGTCACTGTCGTGGCGAGCGGCGTGCCGCCGGGGCTCGGCGAGCCCGTGTTCGATCGCCTCGATGCCGACCTCGCGCACGCCATGATGGGCATCAACGCCGTCAAGGCGGTGGAGGTGGGCGACGGATTCCGCGCCGTCGAGCAGCGCGGCTCCGAGCACCGGGACGAGCTGTCGCCGGCGGGATTTCTCAGCAACCACGCCGGCGGCACGCTCGGTGGCATTTCCTCGGGGCAGGACGTGGTGGTGAGCCTCGCGCTCAAGCCGACCTCGAGCATCGTGATCCCCGGTCGCACCATCGACGTGCACGGTCAGCCGGCCGAGGTCAGCACCACGGGGCGCCACGATCCGTGCGTCGGGATCCGCGCCGTGCCGATCGCCGAAGCCATGTTTGCGTTGGTGCTGATGGACCATTATTTGCGACACCGCGCGCAGAACGGTGACGTGCGTTGCCCCACTCCGGTCATCCCGGGGTTGGCCTGAGATCGCGTGCTGCGGCATGGAACTGTGCACCGCGTCCCCGTATCGGCGGGTCCGAAGCGCTACAAAGCGCCCGTCATCCAACCGTGGGCGCAGTCCCAGTCGTGGGATATAGTTATGTTCAATTCGCAGAAATTGCCTGAGCGAGCCGCCGCGTTCCCGCGGTCCGGTGCGGCGGGCGCTTGCATGTCCGGGGAGACCCCATGAAGAGAGCCGTACGCCGTGCCCTGTTGCTGAGCGCCCTGGCAGCGCCTTCCGCGCTGTACGCGCTGGGACTCGGCGAAATCCGCCTCAATTCGGCACTGAACCAGCCCTTCGACGCGGAGATCGAACTGGTTGCCGCGACGGCCGAGGACCTGGGGGCCCTGCAGGCTGCGCTGGCCTCGGGCGACACCTTCCAGCGCTACGGTCTCGACCGGCCAGCGTACCTTTCCGATTTCACATTCCGCGTGTCGCGCTCGGGCGGACGCGACGTCCTGAAGGTCACCTCCCCGCGACCGGTCACCGAGCCGTTCGTGACGCTGCTCGTGGAGGCCAGCTGGCCGCGCGGGCGACTTCTGCGCGAATACACCGTGCTCCTCGATCCGCCCGTATTCGCGTCGGCCCCGGCCGCCGCAGCCCCCGTGGCAGCGCCCCGCGCGACGACGGTCACCCCGGTGGCGCCACCGCGGCCGGAGCCTCGACCCGCCCCGGCGCCTGCGCCGGTGGAGCAAGCCATGGTCCCGACGGCGACGGTCGAGCCCGGCAGCACCTACCGCGTGCGTCCCAACGACACCCTGTGGCGGATTGCCAGCGTTGCCAGTCCCGGTCCTCGCTCCGAGGTGAACCGGATGATGGTGGCGATTTTCGAGGCCAACCCAGGTGCGTTCGGGGGCAACATCAATGTGCTGCGTGCGGACAGCGAGCTGCGCATACCCGCAAGCAGCGACGTGGCGGCCATTTCGGCCGCGGCGGCCGCCGACGAGGTCGCCCGCCAGTATCGCCAGTGGAGTGAGGGCGCGACGGCGGGTGCCGCGGCCGCCGAGGCAGGGGGCCGCCTGCGGCTGGTGACGCCCGACCAGGGCAGCGCTGCGGCGTCGCCAGCACCGGCGGTTCCGGCCGCATCGCCGGGATCGGACAACGCACTGCAGGATCGCGTGCAGCAGCTTGAAGCGGAGCTCGCGGAGACGCGCCGTCTGCTCGAGGTCCGCAGTGCCGAGCTCGCGACCCTGCAAGGTGGCGCGCAGCCGGCCGAGCCGGCCGCAGTCGGCGAAGCCGCGCTGCCGGCGAGCCCGGTTCCGGACTCGGTCCCGCCGGAAGCGGATGCGGAACCGGAGGCGGTGGTCGAGCCGGCGCTCGCGCCCGCGCCGAAGCCCGAGCGCAAGAAGGCCCCGCCGCCGGTGGAGGAGCCGTCCGTCCTCGAACGGCTGCAGGATTACTGGTGGGCCCTGCTGGGGCTGCTTGTCGCAGGGCTCGGCCTTGCCGCCTGGCTGCGCCGGCGCCGGCGATCGGTGCCGGTCGAGGACGGCCTCGAGGAGGCGCTCGGACGCCGGCCAGCCGAGGATCTGCGGGCCCGTACGCCGGTCGCCGCCCGATCCAGGGAATCCGACATCCTGGTCGAGGAGCGTCAGCCGGCGGAGCCGGCGGTGGCGTCCATCGGCACGGCCGCGGCGGCCGGTGCGGCGAGTGGCTTCGAGCCTTCGCGTCGTCCCGCGACCGTCGAGGACACGCTGTCGGGCGACGGCGCCGTGAGCATCGAGGCCGGCGACCCGCTCGCCGAGGCCGACTTCCACATGGCTTACGGCCTGTACGACCAGGCCGCCGAGCTCGTGCAGGTCGCCGCGAAGCGCGAACCGCAACGCCGCGACCTCAAGCTCAAGCTGGTCGAGATCTTCTTCGTCTGGGGCAATCGCGAGCGGTTCCTCGAGATCGCGCGCGACCTGCACGCGACTCGCGCTCAGGCCGTGCCGGGCGAGTGGGACAAGATCCTGATCATGGGTCGCCAGCTGGCGCCCGACGAGCCCCTGTTCGCCGGGGCGGGCGCGGCGGTGTCGCGCGACCTCGACCTCGAGCTGTTCAGCGGCGCGGCCGCGACGGACTTCGAGCTGCCCATGGGCGAAAGTCCGCCGCCCGATCTCGATCTGACGGTCCTCAGCCCCGAGGTTCGCGGCGACGACTCGCTCGATTTCCTGCTGGACGAGCCCGTCCGCGGTGGCAGCGGAGCCGACTCGGAGTTCGGTCCCACGGTCAAGACGCTTGGCGTCAAGGACGACTCCGCGCTTGCGCCGACGATCGAGGCACCGCGGATCAAGCAGGATTCCGCGCTGGAGCCGACGGTACAGACGGCCCGATTCACGGGCATCGCGGATGAGGCCACCGCCGAGGTCCCGATCGAGGACCTCGGTCTCGATACGACCGCACTCGATGGGCTCGAGGACATCACGCAGCTCGAGGAGGCCCTGACGGACACAGGCGCGGCCGTGGAGGACACCGTCCAGGAGCAGACCCTGGAGCGCGCCTCCGAGCCGTCCGGGGCGGAGGAAGTCGACCTGCTGAGCTCCACGAGCATGCTCAAGGTCGATCTCGATGAACTCGCCGCGAAAGTCGCCGGCGAGGAAGCAACGGCGATCGTGGATCTTTCCGCTGCGACCGGCGAGCTGCACGCCATCGATCTCGAGGACATCGATGCGACCGGGAAGATCGCGCGACTCGAATCGAAGGTCGGTGGCGACATCACGATGAGCGAGGTCGGCACCAAGCTCGACCTCGCTCGGGCCTACGTCGACATGGGCGACCCGGAGGGTGCGCGCAGCATCCTCGAGGAGGTGCTCAAGGAAGGCAGCCCCGCGCACAAGCAGGAGGCCGAACGGCTCATGGCCGTACTGCCCTGACGGGCAGCGATGGCGCGCATCGCGCTCGGGATCGAGTACGACGGCGGCGCCTATTCGGGCTGGCAGCAGCAGGCGCACGCGCGCAGCGTGCAAGGCGCACTGCAGGAGGCGCTCGGCTCGGTCGCCGCGCATCCGGTCGAGTTGACCGCCGCCGGTCGCACCGATGCCGGCGTGCACGCGCTGATGCAGGTGGCCCATTTCGATTCAGGCGTGCCGCGGCCCGACCATGCCTGGGCGCTCGGCGGCACCGCGGCCGCCGAGGATGGCCTGACGGTCCTCTGGGCGCGCCAAGTGCCGGATCACTTTCATGCGCGCCACAGCGCGCTGTCGCGCACTTACGTCTACCGCGTGCTGAACAGGTCGCTGCGTCCGGCGCTCGACCGCGACCGGGTCTGCTGGGTCCGCCGGCCGCTCGATGCGTCCGCCATGCAGCGCGCCGCGCAGCCGCTGCTCGGCGAGCACGACTTTTCCTCGTTTCGTGCGGCGGAGTGCCAGTCATCCACGGCGATGCGCCGCCTGCTCGAGGCGACCGTCGAGCGCAGTGGCGAGACGGTCCGGATCACGGTGCGCGCCAACGCGTTCCTGCATCACATGGTGCGCAATCTCGCCGGCTCGCTGCTGCTGGTCGGCTCCGGGCAGCGCGCGGAAGGCTGGATCGCCGAGGTGCTCGGGGCGCGTGACCGCACGCTGGCCGGTCCCACTGCGCCACCGCAGGGACTCTACTTCGCCGGCGTCGAGTATCCGGCCGAATTCGACCTGCCGTCCCGGCCGCAGGCTTCCGGTAGACTCGAGGGCTGTCCCGCGGGAGGCCCGCCGTGACCTGGTTCGAGAAGATCATCCCCTCGCGCATCAAGACGGAGCGGCGCACGCGCTCGGTGCCGGAGGGGTTGTGGATCAAGTGTCCGGCCTGCGACGCCGTGCTCTACCGCGCTGAACTGGAGCGCAACCTGCAGGTGTGCCCGAAGTGCACGCACCACATGCGCATCGGGGCGCGCGAGCGGCTGGCCCGATTCCTCGATGCGGGCGCGGGCGAGGAACTGGCAGGCGAGGTCGAGCCGGAGGACCCGCTGCGATTCCGGGACAGCAAGAAATACCGCGATCGCCTCACCGTGGCGCAGCGCCAGACCGGGGAGCGCGACGCGCTGGTGGTCATGGCCGGCCGGCTCGAGGGCCTCGAGATCGTGGCCTGCGCATTCGAATTCCGCTTCCTCGGCGGCTCGATGGGGTCGGTGGTCGGCGAGCGATTCGCCCGCGCCGCGGAATTCTGCATCGAGCAGCGCCGTCCGCTGGTGTGCTTCTCCTCGAGCGGCGGAGCACGCATGCAGGAGGGCTTGCTATCGCTGCTGCAGATGAGCAAGACCAGCGCGATGCTGGCGCGCCTCGCGGCCGCGCGGCTGCCGTTCGTGTCCGTGCTCACGGACCCGACCACGGGCGGTGTGTCCGCGAGCCTCGCGATGCTCGGCGACATCAACCTCGCCGAGCCGCGCGCCCTGATCGGTTTCGCCGGCCCGCGGGTCATCCAGCAGACCGTGCGCGAGACGCTGCCTGAGGGCTTCCAGCGCAGCGAGTTCCTGCTCGAGCATGGGGCGCTCGACATGATCGTCGACCGCCGCGACCTGCGCGCGCGCATCGCGGCCGTGCTCGCGCTGCTGATGCACCAGCCACGCGCGGAGACCCCGCCCGAGTCCGGCTGACGTGCCCGCGCCGGTCCGTTTCGCTCGCCTCGAGCATTGGCTCGAGTGGCAGCAGTCCGCGCACCCGCAGGCGATCGACCTCGGCCTCGAGCGCGTCGCGCGGGTGCTCGCGCGCACGGGCTGGCGCCGACCGGAGCGGCCCGTCATCACCGTCGGCGGCACCAACGGCAAGGGTTCCTGCGTGGCAATGCTCGAGGCCATGCTGCGCGCCGGCGGCTGCCGCGTCGCCACCTTCACCTCGCCGCACCTGGTGGACTATCGCGAGCGGATCCGTCTCGACGGGCGGTGGGTGTCGGAGGCCTCGCTGGTCGCCGCCTTCGAGCGCATCGCCGATGCCTGCGGGAACGATTCGCTGACCTTCTTCGAGTTCAACGCGCTGGCGGCGCTGCTGGTGTTCGAGAGCTGGGCACCCGACGTGACCCTGCTCGAGGTCGGCATGGGCGGGCGGCTGGACGCCGTCAATGTCGTGGACGCCGACGTCGCCGTCGTCGTGTCTGTCGGGCTCGATCACATGGAATGGCTCGGGCCGGACCTGGCCGCCATCGCTCACGAGAAGGCCGGGATCTTCCGGCCCGGTCGGCCGGCGGTCTGCGGCATGGCGGATCCGCCGGCTGCGCTGCTCGAGACCGCGACCGCGCTCGGTGCCTCGCTGCAGCTGCGCGACCGGGACTTCATGGCGCGCGAACATGAGGACGGGAGCTGGGATTTCGCGGACGCCGGTGGACGGCTCGAACGACTGCCCCCGCCGGCGCTCGCCGGCGTCGTGCAGGTGGGCAACGCCGCGACGGCACTCGCGGCCCTGCGGGCGCTGTCGCCCCCGCGGGTCATCGATCGCGGCGCCGTCGAGCGCGGATTGCGCGATGTGCACCTGTCCGGCCGGTTCCAGCGCGTGCCTTCCCGCACCGGCTTCGAATGGGTGCTCGACGTAGCCCACAACCCGGACGCTGCAGCCGCGCTGGCCGCGAACCTCGCGCGCTGGCCGGTGCCCGGACGTACGACCGCGGTCTGCGGCATGCTCGCCGACAAGGATGTCGCCGGAGTCCTCGATGCGCTGCGCGATCGCGTGGACCGCTGGTTCGCTGCGTCCACCGAGGGTCCGCGCGGCCTTGGCGATGCGGCCCTGGCCGCGCGGGCGGCCGCCGCCGGCATCGGGATGACCGAAGCCGGATCGATTGCGCAAGCCATGGCGAGAGCCGCGAGCGAGGCGCGCGAGGGCGACCGCGTCGTCGTGTTCGGCTCGTTTCACACCGTCGGCCCTGCGCTGTCCTGCGTATAATTTCGCCGCCATGGATCAAACCCTGCAGGCGCGGCTGATCGGCGCCACGGTACTCGTTGCCCTGGCGGTACTGCTGATCCCGGAGCTGCTTTCGGGCCGAAGGAACGTCGAGCCGGCGGTCGACGACAGTGCGGCTGGCCGGGGTACGCGAACCTTCACCATCGAGCTCGACGGCCCCGGTGAGCAAGGCGCCGTGCTCCCGTCGGCGTCGTCGCCGAGCGCGCCCGCGAAGCGGGACATGACCTCGCCGGACGCGCGTCCGCCGACCTCCCAGGCGACCCCTGTCCCAGCGGTTGGGGAGGCCATTGCGCCCGGCGCCGCGCAGCGGGGGCAGTCGACCGACGCTGCGCCGGCCGTTGCGACCGTCGCCCCCCCGGCGGCGACTCCACCGCAACCGGCGGCGCAACCGGCAGAGCAGGCGACGTCGCCGGCGGCGGGTTCCACCGGCAAATGGGTGGTGCAGGTGGGCGCCTTCGGATCAGCCGAGGCCGCGCGCCGGCTGGTCGACGAGCTCTCGGCCGCCGGCTACGCGGCGCAGGTGGCGCCCGTGACCCGGGCGGGCCGGACGCTGCACCGGGTCCGGGTCGGGCCCCCGAGCGGACGTGCTGCGGCCGAGCAACTGGCGGAGCGCCTGAAGGCCCGTCGATTGCCCGCGGCGGTCGTCGCAAACGACTGATGCCGCTCTGGTAAAATCCGCGCCCTTGCCGCGCCGGGGTGTCAAAGACAACCGCATGACCACAGTGGACTACATCCTCGCGGCGATGATGCTGCTATCGATCCTGTTCGGCATGGTGCGGGGCTTTCTCCGCGAATCCGTTGCGCTGCTCGGCTGGCTCGTGGGCCTCTGGCTCGCGTGGCGCTATGCCTACCTGCTCGAGCCCTATCTCGGCGGTGCCCTCGCCGGAACCGAGCTGCAGGAGTGGGTCGCCCGGGCCCTGGTGCTGCTGGCGGTGGTCGTCGCGGGCTGGCTGCTCGGGGCCATGCTGAGCTATCTCGTGCAGCGCTCCGGCCTCACGCTCGGCGTGGACCGCCTGCTCGGCGGACTGTTCGGCCTGGTGCGCGGCGCGGTGATCGTGGGATTCGCCGTGATGCTCGGCCAGGCGGCGGAACTCGACTCGGAGCCCTGGTGGCGGGGCTCGAAGCTGCTGCCCCTCGGCGAGGAGATGGCCTCGGTGCTCAGCGGCTACGTGGAGACCGGGCGCAAGTACGTGACGGAAAACCCCTCGGAAGCGTGAGGCTCAGGCCATGTGCGGCATCGTCGGCATCGTCGGCTTCAGTCCCGCCAATCAGCAGCTCTACGACGCGTTGACGGTGCTGCAGCATCGCGGCCAGGACGCCGCGGGCATCATGACCGCGCACGAGGGCGAGATCTTCCTGCGCAAGGACAACGGACTCGTCCGCGACGTGTTCCAGCAGCGCCACATGATCCAGCTCAAGGGCAACATCGGCATTGGCCACGTGCGCTACCCGACTGCCGGCTGCGAAAGCTCCGCCGAGGCCCAGCCCTTCTACGTCAACTCGCCCTACGGCATCTGCCTCGCCCACAATGGCAACCTGACGAATGCCGCGGAGCTGGCCGACGCGCTGATCCGCGAGGACCGCCGGCACCTCAACACCTCCTCGGATTCCGAGGTGCTGCTCAACGTGCTGGCGAGCGAGCTGCAGCGCGTCGGCGACCAGCGCGCTACCGTGGCCGACATCTTCGCTGCCGTGCGCGCGGTGTACCGGCGCCTGCGCGGCGGCTACGCCGTGGTGGCGATGGTACTCGGACACGGCTTGCTGGGGTTCCGCGACCCGAACGGCATCCGTCCACTCGTGATCGGCACGCGCGATGGCCCCCGGGGCCGGGAGCACATGCTCGCCTCCGAGAGCGTCGCCCTCGACCAGTCGGGCTACGAGCTCCTGCGGGACGTGGGGCCCGGCGAAGCCGTCTTCATCGACGAGCAGGGCCGGATGCACAGCCAGCAGTGCGCCGAGACCGTGCGCCACGCACCCTGCATCTTCGAGTACGTGTACTTCGCGCGCCCCGACTCGATCATCGACAACATCTCCGTGTACAAGGCCCGCCTGCGCATGGGCGAGCTGCTCGCGGAGAAGATCCGGCGTGAGCGGCCGGGTCACGAAATCGACGTCGTGATACCGATCCCCGACACGAGCCGCACGAGCGCGCTGCAGGTCGCGCAGCGCCTCGGAGTCAAGTACCGGGAGGGGTTCATCAAGAACCGCTACATCGGCCGTACCTTCATCATGCCGGGGCAGGAGCAGCGCTCGAAGTCCGTGCGCAGCAAGCTCAACCCGATCGACCTCGAGTTCCGCGGCAAGAACGTGTTGCTGGTGGACGACTCGATTGTCCGCGGCACGACCTCGGCGCAGATCATCGAGGTCGCGCGGGAGGCCGGGGCCCGCAGCGTGTCCTTCGCCTCGGCGGCGCCGCCGGTGCGCTACCCGAACGTCTACGGCATCGACATGCCCGCCGCCTCGGAGCTCGTGGCGGCAGGACGGACCGAGGAGGAGGTCGCGCGCATCATCGGCGCGGACTGGCTGATCTACCAGGACCTCGCCGATCTCGTCCGCGCCGTGCGCCACCACGACTCGGAAGTCGCCGAGTTCGACACCTCCTGCTTCTCGGGCGACTACGTCACCAGCGACGTGACGCCGGAGTACCTGGCCCGCCTGCAGGCGGAGCGCTCGGACCAGGCGAAGGCGCAGCGGAGTTCGTCGGGAAGCGGGCGCGGGGCGCTCAAGGTCGTCGGGTCGCCCTGAGCGGCCTGGCCGGGGCACGCGGTGACGCTCAAGGTCCTCATCGTCAGCGATCGGCCGGATTACCGCCAGCTGCTCGCGCACCACGTCACCCTCGAGTGGCCGGACGCGCTGCCGGCGGAATACGAGCCCACCTCGCGCGGCCGGTTGCGGCCGGGCTTCACCGGATCGGCCTACGATGCCGTGCTGCTCGACGAGGAGGTCATGGCCGGGCGCGGCCTCGAGTGGCTCGAGGATCTGAGCGAACGTCCCGATTTTCCGCCGATCGTCTATTTCGCCTCCACGGCCGACGAGGCCGATGTGGAGCGCGCGCTCGCCTCGGGTGCGACCCGCGTGCTTGCTCGGGTCGATTTCGAGCATACCCAGCTCGTGGGCATGCTGCGCGGACTGTGCGCCCGCCACCGCGACGTGCTCGCGGAGACCTCGCGCGCCGGCCGCCAGCCACCTGCACCCGATCGGTTCGGTTCGGTGCGTGTGCGCGGCCACCGCTGCCTGAGGCGGCTCGCGATCGGCGGTTCCTCGAGCGTCTTCCTCGCGCAGTGCGAACGCAGCGGCCAGCAGCGTGTGCTCAAGATCTTCCGCCAGGTGCCGGACGTGGTCGAGGGCAGCACGACCTTTGAGCGCTTCCTGCGCGAGTACGAGCTGGTGGCGCACCTCGATCACCCGAACATCGCGCGCATCTACGACATCGGCGTGGCCGACGACCACGTGTTCCTCGCGATGGAATATTTTCCGGGCGGTGACCTGCGCGCCCGGATGCGTTCGCCGATGTCCGGGCGCGTGGCGCTCGGCTACCTGCGTCAGCTGGCTGCGGCCCTGAGCGCGCTGCACGCCATCGGCGTGCTCCACCGCGACGTCAAGCCCGGCAACGTGCTGCTGCGCGAGGACGACAGCCTCGCGTTCATCGACTTCGGGCTGGCGCGGCAGCTCCGGCTCGAGAGCGATATCACCGGTGACGGCGCGATCTTCGGCACGCCGCACTACATGAGCCCGGAGCAGGGACACGGCCGCCCGCTCGACGAGCGCAGCGACCTCTACAGCCTCGGGGTGATGCTCTACGAGATGCTCACGGGCCAGAAGCCGTACGTCGCCGAGACGCCACTGGCGGTAATCTACCGGCACGCGAACGCGCCGCTGCCGGACCTGCCGGCACAGGCCTCGCACCTGCAGCCGCTGCTCGATGCGCTGATGGCGAAGCTGCCGATCGACCGGCCGGCCTCCGCCTCCGACCTGCTCGCGCGTGTCGACGACCTGCTGGACCGGGCCGCGGCCTGATGGCCGATCCCGGCGGGCTGCTGCGCGCGCCAACCGACCGCAGGTGGTTCGACCTCGCCGTCGTGCGTCGCGACGAATTGCTGCTCGACCACGCGAACTGCGAAAAGAAGGCGGCCTCGACCGCGCTCGCGCTGATGTTCGCTTACCCCGAGGACTTCGAGCTCGCGAACCACATGTCGCGCCTCGCACGGGAGGAGTTGCGGCACTTCGAGCGGGTGCAGCAGCAGCTTATCGCGCACGGCGTGCCGTTCCGCCGCTTGAGTCCGTCGCGCTACGCCGTAGGGCTGCGCCGCAGGCTGCGGCGCGACGAGCCCGGTCGCCGGGTGGACCTGCTGCTCACCGGCGCACTGATCGAGGCACGCTCGCACGAACGATTCATCGGGCTGATCGAGCGGTTGCCGGAGTCGCTGGCGCGCTTCTACGAGTCGCTCGCCGCCGCGGAGGCGCGCCACGCCGGGCTGTACCTGCGCCTGGCGGCGCGCTCAGACGAGCCCGTTGCGGCACGGCTCGAGGAACTCGCCGTCGCGGAGTCGGAGCTTGCGACGGCGCCGGACGGCGAGTTCCGCTTCCACTCGGGGACGCCGGCGTAGGCGTCGCCCGGTGCCTGCCCTGCCGGACCGGTCAGCGCGGCAGTGCCCGCAGCTCGAACCCCTGGCTCGACCACTCGAGCACGCTGCCCTGGACGTACCAGTCGCCGAGCACGATGCGCCGCACGGGCGCGCCGTCCACTACGATCTCGTGGACCGCCGGCCGGTGCGTGTGGCCGTGGATCAGCGTGCGGACGCCCGCGGCGCGGAACGCCCGGGCCACGGCCGCCGCATTCACGTCCATGATCTCCGGGGCCGTGGAGCCGACGTGCGCCCGGCTGCCGGCGCGCAGGCGGCGGGCGAGGGCCCGGCGCTGGTCGAGGCTCAAGTGGCGCAGGACGAAGCGGACGGCCGGGTTGCGAACGATGCGCCGCAGTCGCTGGTAGCTGACGTCGTCGGTGCACAAAGCGTCGCCGTGCATCAGCAGCACCCGCTCGCCATACAGGTCGACGACGGTGCCGTCGTCGAGCAGCGTGGCGCCGGTCTCACGGCAGAAGCGATCGCCGAACAGGAAGTCGCGGTTGCCGTGCATCACGAAGCAGGGCACGCCGGCATCGGTCAGCGCACGCAGTGCCGCGACGACTCCGCGCGCGAGCGGGTCCGGGTCGTCGTCGCCGAGCCAGGCCTCGAAGAGATCGCCGAGGATGTAGAGCGCGTCTGCGCGCCGCGCGTCCGTTTCGAGGAACGCATGGAACTGCCGCACGACCGCAGGATCGCCTGGGTCGAGGTGCAGGTCCGAGATGAACAGCGTGCCCGAGGGGCGCAGCCCGTGCATCGGTGCCTCTGCGGCGTCGTTTGCGACGACGATGGTACGGCGCGGGAGTGTACCCCGGCCAGCACGCCCGGGACGCTCGCCGCGATCCGGTAACATGTGCGTCCATGCACTCCGGTCCACAGGTCACGCGTTTCGCCCCGAGTCCTACGGGGGCACTGCACCTGGGCAACGCCCGGACGGCCCTGCTGAACGATCTCCTCGCGCGCTCCAGCGGCGGCCGGATGGTGCTGCGGATCGAGGACACCGATGCCGAGCGCAGCGACGAGGGCCTGCTCGAGCGACTGCTCGAGGACCTGCGCTGGTTCGGCCTCGACTGGGCCGAAGGGCCGGACGTCGGAGGACCGCGCGAACCCTACCGCCAGAGCCAGCGCGCCGCCCACTACGATCGCGCCGTCGCCACGCTCGAGGCCCGGGGACTTGTGTACCCGTGTTTCTGCTCGCCGCAGGCGCTCGATCTCGCCCGGCGGGCACAGCTCGCCGCCGGCCGACCGCCGCGCTATGCCGGCACCTGCGCGTCGCTGCCGGCGGAGGAGGTGGCGCGTCGGGTCGACGCTGGAGCGCGTCCGGCCCACCGATTCCGGGTGCCGGCCGGTCGCGTCATCGCGTTCGACGACCTGATCCACGGGCCGCAACGGTTCTCGAGCGACGACATCGGTGACTTCGTGATCCGCCGGGCGGATGGCAGCGTGGCTTTCTTCCTCGGCAACGCGCTCGACGACGCCGCGATGGAGGTGACGGTCGTGCTGCGTGGCGACGATCACCTCGCCAACACGCCGCGGCAGATCCTGCTGCTCGAGGCGCTCGGGCTGCCCCTGCCGGATTATGGGCATCTGCCGCTGCTGCTTGGGCCGGGCGGCGCCCCGCTCTCAAAGCGCGATGGTGCGGCGAGTCTGCACGACCTGCGGCTCCAGGGTTACCTGCCGGGGGCACTGCGCAATTACCTCGTGCGACTCGGGCATCCGTGCGTGCGCGAGGGCTGGCTCGAGACCGACGCCATGGCCGTCGATCTCGACCTCGGCCGCTCGAGCCGATCGCCTCCGCATTTCGACGAGGTCCAGCTGCGACACTGGCAGCGCGAAGCCGTGGGAAGGGCGACTGAGGCGGATCTTGCGACGTGGCTCGAGCCGCGCCTCGACCGGCTTGGCGACCGTGAAAGGCAGCTCGCCTTCATCGCGGCGGTGCGCGGCAACCTGCTCTTTCCTGCGGACGCCGAGTCGCTGGTCGCCATGGTCTGTGACCCGATCGCCGTGCCCGACGGCGACGCGTCGCGCGAGATCACCGCTGCCGGGCCGGGGTTCTTCGAGCACGCAGCCGCAGCTTGGCTGGCGAGCGCGAGCGACTTCAAGGCCTGGACACGCGCCGTCGGCGTCGAGACCGGCCGCCGCGGCGCCGGGTTGTTCATGCCGCTGCGTGCGGCGCTCACCGGCCGGGTCCACGGGCCCGAGCTCGCGTCGCTGGCGGCGCTCATGGGTCCCGAGCGGGTCGCCGAGCGGCTGCGCGCCGCCGGTGCGATGGCCGCGGCGGCCTGATTCGAATCCAACCGAGGCGACCCCATCGCATGCTGCAGATCCACAACTCGCTGACCGGCCGCAAGGAGGTCTTCCAGCCGATCAATCCCGGCGAAGTCCGCATGTACGTCTGCGGCATGACCGTCTACGACTACTGCCACCTCGGCCACGCGCGCATGCTGATCGTGTTCGACGTCGTGCGGCGTCACCTCGAGGCGTCGGGTTACCGCGTCACCTTCGTGCGCAACATCACCGATATCGACGACAAGATCATCCAGCGCGCCCAGGCGAATGGCGAGCCGATGGGCGCGCTCACCGAGCGCTTCATCCGCGCCTATCACGAGGACTGCGAGGCGCTCGGCGTGCGCCGGGCCGACCACGAGCCGCGCGCCACCGAGTACCTGCCGCAGATCGTCGCGATGGTGCAGTCACTGGTGGAGAAGGGTTACGCGTACGCGGGCCCGAACGGCGACGTCTACTATGCCGTGGCGCGCTTCGAGCCCTACGGGCAACTGTCCGGCAAGCGGCTCGCGGACCTGCGCGCGGGCGCGCGCATCGAGGTGGACGAAGCCAAGCGCGACCCGCTCGACTTCGTGCTGTGGAAGGCCGCCAAGCCCGGTGAGCCGTCCTGGGAGTCGCCGTGGGGTCCCGGCCGTCCCGGCTGGCACATCGAGTGCTCGGCGATGTCGGTCGAGCTGCTCGGCGAGCACTTCGACATCCACGGCGGCGGCATGGACCTCAAGTTCCCGCACCACGAGAACGAGATCGCGCAGACCTGCGCCGCCTGCGGCTCGAAGTTCGTGAACGTGTGGATGCACAACGGCTTCGTGCGGGTCGACGACGAGAAGATGTCGAAGTCGCTCGGTAACTTCTTCACCGTGCGCGAGGTGCTCCAGTGGGTGCGCGACCCCGAGGTGGTGCGCTACTTCATGCTCGCCAGCCATTACCGCGGACCGATCAACTACACGCCGGAGAGCCTCGTGCAGGCGGATGCCGCGCTCGAGCGCCTGTACCTCGCGCTGCGCGGCGTGACTCCGGCCACCGGTGCCGCGCCCACGGAGGCCACGGCACGGTTTGCGGCGGCGATGGACGACGACTTCAATACGTCTGTCGCGGTCGCGGAGCTCCAGTCGATCGCAGGCGAACTCAACCGGGCCAAGGCGTCCCGGCAGGTGGAGCTGGCGGCCGCGCGGGCGGCGGAGTTGCAGGCACTCGGCGCACGGCTCGGCTTGCTAGAGCGGGATCCGGAGTTGTTCCTGCGCAAGAGTCCGAAGAAGAAGCCTGGCGACCATCAGTTGCAGGTCGAGCCGGCTCAGCTGACTGCCGTTGGGCAGCAGCTGGACCTGAAGGTCGCGCTTTCGGACTCCGACATCGACCGCCTCATCGAGGAGCGTGTCGCGGCCCGCAGGGCGAGGAACTTCAAGGAATCCGATCGCATCCGCGACCTGCTCGCCGCGGCCGGCGTGCTGCTCGAGGACCAGCCCGGCGGCCGGACGCTCTGGCGCCGCGGCTAGAGTCGCTGCTGCGCCGACTCCAGGGTGTTCTTCATCAGGATGGCGACGGTCATCGGGCCGACGCCGCCCGGCACGGGCGTGATCCAGCTGGCGCGTTCGCGGGCGGCCTCGAACTGGACGTCGCCGCACAGCTTGCCGTCCGGCAGCCGGTTGATGCCCACGTCCACGACCACGGCGCCGGGCCTCACCCACTCGCCGGGGATCAGGCCCGGCCTTCCAACGGCCACGACCAGCAGCTCTGCACGCTCGACGTGTGAGCGCAGGTCCGTCGTGAAGCGGTGGCAGACGGTGACCGTCGCGCCGGCGAGCAATAGTTCGAGCGCCATCGGGCGGCCGACCAGGTTCGAGGCGCCCACGACCACCGAATGCATGCCCTTGGGGTTGATTCCGCAGCGGTCGAGGAGGCGGATCACCCCATAGGGCGTGCACGGCCGCATGAGCGGGTTGCGCAACGCGAGCCGTCCGACGTTGTAGGGGTGGAAGCCGTCCACGTCCTTCGAGGGCGAGATCGCCTCGATCACGACGCGCTCGTCGATGTGATCCGGCAGCGGCACCTGAACGAGGATGCCGTCGATCGCATCGTCGGTGTTCAGGCGCTCGATCAGGCTCAGCAGCTCGGCCTGCGTGGCGGAGTGGGGGAGGTCGTGGCTCACCGAGACGAAGCCGCATTCCTCGCAGGCCGCGCGCTTGTTGCGCACGTACACGTGGGAGGCCGGGTCGTCGCCCACCAGCACCACGGCAAGCCCCGGGCGGCGCTTGCCTTGTGCCGCAAGGCGGTCGCTCAGCTCGCGGACCTCGCGGCGTATGTCGGCCGCGATCGCCTTGCCGTCGATGATCTGTCCCGCCATCTGCACTCCGCGCTGCTGCAAACGGTCCGCATTCTGTCACGGACGGCGCTGCGCGAACGAGGGCGTGTCGGCGTCAAATTGACGCTCGGAGTCACCGTCCGTATGATTCCGCCTCCCGTGAAGGGCCGTCGCGGCGACGCGGCGGACCGAGGCGGCGACCGCGGGGCGGTGCACGGCGGGGCATGGCGCAGTCTGGTAGCGCATCTGCTTTGGGAGCAGAGGGTCGGGGGTTCGAATCCCTCTGCCCCGACCATCCGGACTGCGGACTCAGGACCTAAGGCGCCCGTAGCTCAGCCGGATAGAGCATCGGCCTTCTAAGCCGAGGGTCGCAGGTTCGAGTCCTGCCGGGCGCGCCAGGCCGCGGGGTTCCGCGTGACGATGGTGGACGTAGCTCAGCTGGTTAGAGCTCCTGGTTGTGGTCCAGGAGGTCGTGGGTTCGAATCCCATCGTCCACCCCAGTTTTGAAGTTGGGCCGTTAGCTCAGTTGGTAGAGCTGCTGACTCTTAATCAGTAGGTCGTAGGTTCGAGTCCTACACGGCCCACCATTTCCCAGCGCGCGAAGATGCGCGCCGATAGTCAAGATGAAGCAAGACCTGACATCCCTCGAACCGCTCCTCGCGTGTCCCGCTTGCCGCGGGACGGTTCGCTGCTCGAACGACGCCGTCGTCTGCGTGGCATGCCAGGCGCGCTTTCCGGTCCAGGACGGCATTCCGCTGTTCGCCCGCATCGGCTCGCCGTCCGAGACGGACGAGCAGCAGCCTGGCGAAACCAGCGAGGCGTACCAGCGTCGCTACCAGCAGGACGCGCGGGCGGCGCAGTACAACGCGATGTACCGCGACAGCTGGGCCAAGACGCTCAGCACGCGCCGTGAAGCCCGGCTGCTCGATCGACTGCTCGAGAGTCAGGGGCACTGCCGGACGCTGCTGGACCTGCCCTGTGGCGGGGGGCGCGTGAGTGCGCCGCTGGCGCGACACACTGACCTGCTGCTGGAGGCCGACATCGGCCTGGGGCAGGTGCGCTATGCGCGACAGAACGGCCGTGTCCCCACGACGCAGATCTGGATGACGGCCTCGGGCTTCGAGATCCCGCTGCAGGACTCGGCCGTGGACGGGACCGTCTGCGTGCGCCTGAATCACCATCTCCCGACCGCCGTCGAGCGCGAGCGGCTGGTCCGGGAACTGCTCCGGGTTTCGCGCCGCTTCGTGATCATGACCTTCTTCGATTACGACTCGCTCAAGAACCGCCTGCGCCGCCTGCGCGGGAAGCGGCCGAAGCTCACGATGCGGGTGGACGAACTGCGTGACCTCGCACAGTCCTGCGGGGCGGTACTCGTGACCTGCCCGGCCCTGTTCGTCATCGGCTCCGGTCATCGCTACGCGCTGATGGTGAAGCAGCCGATCTGATGCCGGGTACGCCTGCGCGCTCCGACTCCTTGCGCGTCCATCCGCGTGTCGCCCGGGCGGGGCACGGCGCCGTCGTGGAACTCCACCCTGCCGCCGGCGTCACCCTCAAGGAAGAGCCCGGAACGCTCATCTGGCGCGAGCGGCTGCCCGACGGAACGGAGGCCGTGATCAAACTCTACCGGCGCGGCCTGCTCACCTGGTATCGATGCCGCCTGACCGCGTTCCGGACGTGGAACGAGTTCCGGGCACTGCGCCAGCTCGAATCGCTTGGCGAGCGCTGCACCCCGCCGCTCTTCTGGGGCCGTGGACACTTCGGGCGTTACGGGTGGGGCGAACTGCTGGCCATGCGGTGGCTGCCGGGCTGCCGTCCGCTGGACGAGGTCCTGGCCGCCGATCCCGAGGCCGCAGGGCAAATCGACCTCGCACCACTTTTTTCAGCGGTCGGCCGCCTGCACGATGCCGGTCTGCACCACGGCACGCTGCTGGCCCGCAACATCCTGTTCCAAGGCGAAGGCGATGCGCGGGAGTTCGTTCTGCTGGACCTGCCGCGTTTTCATCGCTTTCCGTACGGGCTCCGCGGCACGCGAATGGCCCGCTACGACCTGATGTTCATGGCCACGACCCTGCTGCGGGCGCGGCCGGCCAGCGAACTGCCGCACTGGCTCGCGGCGTACGGCATGAGCGACGATCAGGCGGCCCGGTTCTTGGGCGACCTCGGGCGTTTCCGCAACTCGTCGCGCCTGCGCCGCGCGGTCGGACTCGAGTTCAACGTACGCGCGCTGCTCGCCAGGATCAGCCATCCTCGCGCTGCACGTGACCGCTAGAACGGTGAGCTTCGAGGTTGCGGCGACTGCCGTCCTGGCGCTGCTCACGTCACTGTTTGTCATCAATCTGCCATCAGACAAGGCGTGGCAGCGGGTTTGCCTTGACGCCTCGCACGGCCCGATCTTTGCCGCAGTCGCCGTGGTTCTGGGCATGTGGCTCGCGTCGCGCGCGCGGGGGCGGGACCCTGCGCCGTGGCCGGACTGGGCACGCTGTGGCCAGGCATTCGCCCTGGCAGTATTGATCGGCATCGTGGTCGAGTTCCTGCAGTCACTGCAGGGTCGGCCGCCGTCGCTGTTCGACGTGTTGACGGATGCGGCCGGCGCGGCCGTGGGGCTCGCGGGGTGGTCGCTGTTCGCACGCCCGCGCAGCGGACGGCCGGGGGAGCGGGATCGATCCGACGCGTGGGCGGTCACTGCGATCGTGCTCGCCGGCCTCGCTTTCATCGCGTGGCGACCGGTGCACGCGGCCGTCGCCTATGCCGGGCGCGCCGCCAGCTTTCCCGTCATCGCGCAGTTCCAGGGCCCGCGTGACCTGTACTTCCTGTCCACCGGAGGCAGGACAGCCGCTGTCGTCGACCTGCCCGCGCCTTGGGCGCAGCGGGGCGACGAGCGCGCCCTGTGGCTCGCCTGGGACGCGCGGGATACTCCGGCCGTCCAGATTCTCGAGCCAAACGGCGACTGGCGCGGCTACTCCGTGGTCGCAGTGGACCTGACCAACTCCTCCGCAGAAGCGCTTCGGCTGACTCTCCGCATCTTCGACGCGAACCACGACGGGTCGCCCGAGGACCGGCTGAACCTGCCGCTGGTCATCGCGCCCCGGACGCGAACAGTGGTGAGGGTCGCGATGGCTGCGGTCGAGTCCGCGCCGGCCGGGCGACCGATGGACCTCTCCCGGGTCGCCAACGTCATGCTCTTCGGTCGGAAGGGCGAGGTACCCGGCGAACTCTATCTTTCCCGCCTCTGGCTCGAGTGAGGGGCCACGGGCGTTCTTGTCGATTGATTTACCTATAGAATCCGTCCGGCTGGCGACTCTGGGCCGGCGACCCGCGAAAGTGGCGGAACTGGTAGACGCGCTGGATTTAGGTTCCAGTGGGTAACCCCCGTGAGGGTTCGAGTCCCTCCTTTCGCACCAGTCACACCGCGACGGGCGGTGGTTCAACGTTGCCGGATCCGTGGCAAAATGTCCGGCTTCGCGAGGCGGCGATCCTGCCCGCCCGACCTATTCGAGGACCGACGACCATGCAGGTATCGATCGAGACGACCAGCGCCCTCGAGCGGCGGATGGAAGTGAGCGTCCCCCGTGAGCGCATCGAGCAGGCGATCGACGAGCGCCTCAAGCGCGTCAGCCGCACGGCGAAGCTCAAGGGCTTCCGGCCGGGCAAGGTGCCGCTCAAGGTCGTCAAGCAGCAGTTCGGCGCGCAGGTGCGGCAGGAAGTCCTCTCCGACCTGATGCAGACGAGCTTCGCCGAGGCGGTGAGCCAGGAGAAGCTCAAGCCCGCCGCCGGGCCGCGCATCGAGCCGCTGTCCGTCGGTCCCGACGAGGACCTGCGTTACCGCGCGACGTTCGAGGTCTTCCCCGAGATCGAACTGCAGGGCGTCGAAGGCATCGCGGTCCTGCGGCCCGCGGCGGAGGTGACCGACGCCGACGTGGACGCGATGGTGCTCAACCTTCGTGAGCAGCGGCCGCGCTTCGAGGTGGCCGAGCGAGAGAGCCGCGAGGGCGACCGCGTCACGATGGACTTCGTGGGCCAGGTCGACGGCGCGCCGTTCGAGGGCAGCAAGGGCGACGACGTGGGCGTGCTGCTCGGCGGCGGCCGAATGCTCAAGGCCTTCGAGACCGGCATCACGGGCATGAAGGCGGACGAGCACCGGCAGGTGAGCGTCCCCTACCCGGCCGACTATCACAACCCGGCGCTCGCCGGCAAAGCCGCCACCTTCGACGTGCACGTGAAGAAGGTCGAGGAGCGGCGCCTGCCGGAGGTGGACGACGAGTTCTGTCGCGAGTACGGCGTCCTCGACGGCGGCGTCGAGCAGCTGCGCCGCGAGGTGCGCGACAACATGGAGCGTGAGCTTGCGGATAACGTCCGCGCGCGTCTCAAGCAGCAGTTGCTCGACGGGCTGCTGAAGGCGAACCCCGTGGAGGTTCCGACCGGCTTCGTGGACTCGCAGGTTCGGGAAATGCAGATCGAGGCGGCGCGACGGACCGGCGCGACCGATGCCTCGCAGGTGCCTTCCGCCGACTCGTTCGTGGAGGCCGCGCGCCGCCGCGTGGCGCTCGGACTGCTCATCCGGGAACTGATCAGGAGTCGCGGCGTGCAGATCGACCGGGACCGCGTCGAGGCGCGGCTCGCGGACATCGCCGCCACCTATCCCGACCCCGAGGCGGTGATCAAGGCCTATCGGCAGAATGCCGACGGGATGCGCCAGGTCGAGTCATTGGTCCTCGAGGACCAGGCGGTGGATCTGCTGCTCGAGCATGCCAAGGTCACGGAGCGGGCCGCGTCGTTCAAGGAAGTGATGAACTTTGGAGCCTGATGCGTCGCGGAACCGCGAAGTTCCTCTACACTAGCTTCACACCGCCTGTCACGAGTCGCACCGCCGCCATGCCCATGAACGCTCCCCTTGCCCTGAACCTCGTCCCGATGGTCGTCGAGCAGACGGCCCGCGGCGAGCGCGCCTACGACATCTACTCGCGCCTCCTGAAGGAGCGAGTGATCTTCATCGTAGGCCCGGTCGAGGATTACATGGCCAACCTGATCGTTGCCCAGTTGCTGTTCCTCGAATCGGAGAATCCCGACAAGGACATCGCCCTCTACATCAACTCGCCGGGCGGATCGGTCAGCTCCGGTCTCGCCATCTACGACACCATGCAGTTCATCAAGCCGGACATCAGCACGATCTGTGTCGGCCAGGCCGCGAGCATGGGGGCGGTGCTGCTCGCCGGCGGCGCGAAGGGCAAGCGTTTCTGCCTGCCGCATTCCCGGGTGATGATCCACCAGCCGCTGGGCGGTTTTCAGGGCCAGGCGACGGACATCGAAATCCACGCTCGCGAGATCCTCGATGCCCGTGAGCGGCTCAACCGCATCCTCGCAAACCACACGGGCCAGTCGATCGAAAAGATCAAGCACGACACCGACCGCGACAACTTCATGACCGGCGAGCAGGCCATCAGCTACGGCCTCATCGACGCCGTGTTGCAGAAGCGTGGCGCGAGCGGTTCGGCCGACCGCGCCTGAGACGGCCTTGCGGGCATAAGTCGCTGTTGAACCGAGGTTTTTTGCGCGCCTGTAGGCGCCGTGGTATAAGCCACTCGGGCCCGCGAAAGGCGGCTTGCACTGTGCCCATGAGGGCGGGGTAGAAGATCAGGCATGGCGGAAGATTCACGCGGCAAGCACGACGACGGCAAGCTCCTGTACTGCTCCTTCTGCGGCAAGAGCCAGCACGAGGTTCGCAAGCTCATTGCCGGTCCCTCGGTGTTCGTTTGCGACGAGTGCGTCGAGCTCTGCAACGACATCATCCGCGAAGAGCTCGAGGAGAAGGCGGAGAAGACCCGCGAGAAGCTCCCCAAGCCCCACGAGATCAAGCGCGTCCTCGACGAGTACGTCATTGGCCAGGAGCGCGCCAAAAGGGTGCTGTCGGTCGCGGTCTACAACCACTACAAGCGCCTGCAGACCCGTGGTGCCGAAGGCAAGCGCGACGAGGTCGAACTCGCCAAGAGCAACATCCTGCTGATCGGACCCACCGGCAGCGGCAAGACGCTGCTCGCCGAGACGCTGGCGCGACTGCTGAACGTGCCGTTCACGATTGCCGATGCCACGACGTTGACCGAGGCTGGCTACGTTGGCGAGGACGTCGAGAACATCATCCAGAAGCTGCTGCAGAAGTGCGACTACGACGTCGAAAAGGCGCAGACCGGCATCGTCTACATCGACGAGATCGACAAGATCTCGCGCAAGTCCGATAACCCGTCGATAACGCGCGACGTGTCCGGCGAGGGCGTGCAGCAGGCGCTGCTGAAGCTCATCGAAGGCACGATCGCCTCGGTGCCGCCGCAGGGCGGCCGCAAGCACCCCCAGCAGGAATTTCTGCAGGTGGACACCGGCAATATCCTGTTCATCTGCGGCGGGGCGTTCTCGGGCCTCGAGAAGATCATCATGAACCGCACGCAGAAGGGCGGCATCGGCTTCGTGGCGGATGTACGCGAGCAGAGCGCCCGGCCGCACGGCGCCGACCTCTTCCACGACGTCGAGCCCGAGGACCTCATCAAGTACGGGCTGATCCCGGAATTCGTCGGGCGCCTGCCGGTGGTCGCCACGCTTGACGAGCTCGACGAGGTCGCGCTCGTACAGATCCTGACTGCGCCGCGTAACGCGCTCACCAAGCAGTACCGGAAGCTTTTCGACATGGAGGGCGTCGAGATCGAGTTCCGCGAGGAGGCGCTGCGCGCCGTGGCGCGTCGCGCCATGCAGCGCAAGACCGGCGCCCGGGGCCTGCGCACCATCCTCGAGAACGTGCTGCTCGACATCATGTACGACCTGCCCGGCATGCGTAACGTGCAGAAGGTCGTGATCGACGAGGACGTCATCGCCGGGGAAACCAAGCCCTACCTCGTCTACGGGGTCGAGGAAGCGCGGCTGGCGGCAGTCGAAGAGCGCCGGACGGGATCGGACCACTGATTGGCCGCATCCCGCCGGTGCCTTTTCCGCGGCAGCGGGAGAGGGCGGGCGCACGTGGCGTCGGGTTCCCGTCACCGTGCGCAATTTCTCTCTTGAATCTCGGGCCCGAGTCCCCAAAGATGGACCAATCTGACGGGCGCGGGCCACGAGCGGCCTGCGGCCCGCTGCCTTGCATCCGGCGACGGAGATCCCCGACGTGACCACCGACGAGACCCGCACGAAGCCTGCCAACCCGCCCGACATGCTGCCGGTGCTCCCGTTGCGTGACGTGGTCGTGTACCCGCACATGGTCATACCGCTGTTCGTCGGCCGTGAGCGCTCGATCGTCGCGCTCGAGCAGGCGATGAAGGTCAACAAGCAGATCCTGCTGCTCGCACAGCGGCAGGCGGACGTGGACGATCCCGCGCCCAAGGACCTCTACGACGTCGGAACGGTCGCGACCATCCTGCAGCTGCTGAAGCTCCCGGACGGCACCGTCAAGGTGCTGGTCGAGGGTGTGGAGCGGGCCCGGGTCGAGCAGCTCGTCACCGGCGAATTCTTCGCCGCCAAGGCCGGCGCGCTCGGCGAGGGCGAGGCCTACGACGAGCGCGAAATGGACGTACTCGTGCGCTCGGTGGTCACGCAATTCGAGCAGTACGTGAAGCTCAACCGCAAGGTGCCGCCCGAGATCCTCACCTCGCTCGCCGGCATCGAGCAGCCCGGGCGCCTCGCGGACACCGTCGCGGCTCACATGTCGCTCAAGCTCGACGCCAAGCAGAAGATCCTCGAGATCCAGGACGTGCGCCGGCGCCTCGAGCACATCCTCGCGCTCATCGAGGGCGAGATGGACGTGCTGCAGATCGAGAAGCGCATCCGCGGCCGCGTC
>Ga0209254_10000338_pt1 | contig 36382 bp, 38 predicted proteins | sample FrelakmetDIP11DI_FD_187148 | JGI IMG/M metagenome (GOLD analysis project Ga0209254, IMG submission 187148) | Freshwater lake sediment microbial communities from the University of Notre Dame, USA, for methane emissions studies - DIP11 DI (SPAdes)... | ecosystem: Environmental > Aquatic >... | reverse complement strand
TTCTCGAAGGTCCTGACGTCGCCGACCCGCGCCATGCGCGCCTTCAGGCGCGCGAAGTCCGCCTCGGTCTCCACGAACTCGGGAGAGAGGTAGAGCTTGTAGTCGGGGCCCGGCGCGACGCGGCCCATCAGCGTGACGGCGCGCGCGCCGACCGTCACCGTCCCCTCGCCCCAGTGGAGCGGGTCGCTGTCTGCGAGGTCGCGCCGGAACTCGCCCCGGTACTGCGCGCCGGCGGCCGACGCGGCGACGTCGGCTGCGGTCGGCGCGGGCGGCGCAATGAGGATGGGCAGCACGTAGATTCCCGCGGCGAAGCCGACGCCAAGCGCGGCCAGGTGCGAGGCGACAAGGACGAGCAGCCTTTTCATGAGGGCTCCGGAATACGACGGTCACGGCAATGAGTTCGCTGCACCGCCGTGCCGCGTTACAGGTCCCGCCGCCCGTACCGGCCGAAAGCGCTATGCCGCGTCGCGCTCGAGAAAGTCGCACGCGGCGCTCAGCCCCCCGTCCACCGCGGCGCGCGCGGTGGCGTACCCCTGCCGCGCGAGTGGAACGCGCCGCAGCGGGCGCTGTCCGGCGGACTGCACCGACACCAGCACGTCCCAGCCGACACGCTCGTCCGCCTCGCCGAATGCGGTGATGAAGATGTGCGCATCTCGATGCGAGAACACTTGTTCAAGCCTGCTCATGGAGCGCCTCCTCGAGGGGACCGGTCTTCCATCTTGATCCGCGCGGCCCGATCGGGCAAGCGGCATTTCCGGAGGCACACCGGCGTCCGTGCCAGCCCCGCGGTCCAGGGCCGCGAAAGCTGTGCGGAACCCGGTGGACGACCTGTGGACGACCTGTGGACGATTTGTGGACAACCTGTGGATACCCCGGCGCGGCACGGAGGGCAGGCACGGAGCCATGCTGCACCGGCCGCCCGCGCCGCTGCTACCATGCGGTGCGCCTGCCAACCCCGGGGAGCACTCCATGAGACCGCTGCTTCGCGCCCTCCTTTGCGCCGCCCTAGCGTCCGCGCCGACCGCGGCGTTGGCGGAGACCATCAAGGTCCTCACCACCGGTGCTTTCAAGCAGGTCGTGGTGGCGCTGGTCCCGGCGTTCGAGGCGCGCACCGGCCACAAGGTGGACGTGCAGAACGACACCGCCGGGGCGCTATCGAAGCGTATCGCCGCGGGAGAAGCGTTCGATGTCGTGGTGCTCACGCCCGGCGGACTGAAGCCGCTCGCGGCGAACGGCACGGTGGTTGGCGAGAGTGTCGTGGACCTCGCGCGCGTGGGTGTCGGCGTGGCGGTCAAGGCTGGCGCACCCAGGCCCGCGATCGCCACCGTGGACCAGTTCAAGGAGGCCGTGCTCGCGGCGAAGAGGGTCGCCTACATCGACCCCGCCGCAGGCGGCTCGAGCGGCATCTACCTGGACGGCCTCTTCGCGCGCATGGGCATCGCGGACGTCGTGCGCGCCAAGGCGGTGCTGGTGCCTGGAGGCCTCGTCGCCGAGCGCCTGGTCACAGGCGAGGCCGACCTCGCCATCCACCAGATCAGCGAAATCCTGCCGGTGCAGGGGGCGGTGCTGGTCGGTCCGCTGCCCGAGCCGATCCAGAACTACACGACCTACGCCGGGGCCGTCGGCGCGAAGACCGCGCGCCCGCAGGCGGCGCAGGCGTTTCTCGCCACGCTGTCCGGGCCCGAGGCCGCGGAGACCATCCGCGGCAAGGGCATGATGACCCTGCGCTGAAGCCGGGCCGGCCTAGTCCGGCTGCGGCCCGTCGTAGCCCTCGATCACGATGAGATCCAGCGAGGAGACGTTCTCGCGCAGCTTCCTGGCCGCCTGGTACTCGGGCGAGTTGAAGCACGCGAGCGCCGCCTCGTAGCTCGGAAACTCGATCACCACGTTGCGCGAGCGGCTGTCGCCTTCCATGCGCTCGAAGCGCCCGCCGCGCACCAGGAACTTCGCGCCGAACTTGCGGAACGGCTCGGCGTTGGCCGCGGCGTACTTCTTGTACTGCTCGACGTCGGTGACTTCCCCGCGGGCGATCCAGTATCCCTTCGGCATCTTCCCTCCCCCTAGGCTTTCGCCACGTCGACGAGGCAATCGTAGAACGTCGCGGCGCGCCCCATGTCGGTGAGGCGCTGGCTGGTCACGTCGTTGGCGTTCTTCCCGTCCGGCGCGAGCTTCTTCCACCACACCGACGGCGCGACGACCACGCCCGGACGCGCCGCATCGGTGACCTTCGCCTTTAGCGCGAAGCTGCCGCGGTCGTTGAAGAGGCGCACCGCGTCGCCGTCGGCAATGCCGCGCGCCGCCGCGTCGGCCGGGTTGATCTCCAGCCGCGGGCCCTCCTTCTCGGAGGCCAGCGCGAACGGCAGGTTGGCGAACGACGAGTTGAGGAAGTGGCGTGCCGGCGGGCTGATGAACGCCAGGGGATAACGCTTCGCGAGATCCGGGTTCGAGATCGGGTTCTCTGCCGGCGGCGTGTAGTCCGGCAGCGGATCGTGGCCTTCCGCCTTCGCCGCCTCGCTCCAGAGCTCCACCTTGCCCGACGGCGTGGGAAAGCCGCCCTCGGCGAAGGGCGCGTAGCGCGCCGGCACCGTGAGACGCTGCCAGCCCTTTTCCTTCAGCTCGCTCCAGGTGATGCCCGCCATGCGCGGATTGCTCGACGCCAGCGCCTGGCGCGCCATGGTCTCGTCGTCGTCGTCGAAGCACGCCTCGTCGAAGCCCATGCGCTTCGCCAGCAGCCGGAACACCTCGGTATTCGGCTTCGACTCGCCGAGCGGGGCGATCGCCGGGTTGTTGGCGAGCACGTAGAGGTGGCCGTAGCTCTTGTGGACGTCGTAGTGCTCGAGCTGGGTGGTCGCCGGCAGCACGATGTCCGCGTAGTCGCAGGTGTCGGTGAGGAAGACGTCGTGCACGACGGTGAAGAGGTCCTCGCGCAGGAAGCCCGCGGTCACCTTGTTCGAATCCGGCGCGATCGCGACCGGGTTGGAGTTGTAGACGTACACGGCGCGGACCGGCGGATCGGCGCCGAGCAGCGCATCGCCGATGGCGCACATGTTGATGGCGCGCGGGTTGCCGCGCACGAGGTCGGGACGCTCCAGCGCCTTGTGGTCCATGCCGTAGAAGTCGGCGGTGGAGAGCACAATGCCGCCCGCGGGCTCGCGCCACGCGCCGACGATCGCCGGCAGGCAGGTGATGGTGCGCGTCGCCATGCCGCCGCCGTAGTGGCGCTGCATGCCGTAGTTCAGGCGGATCGCTGCGGGCCTGGTGGTCGCGTACTCGCGCGCGAGATCCACGATCACCTGCGCGTCGATGCCGCAGAGGGCCGCCGCGCGCTCCGGCGTCCACGCCTTCACCCGCTCGGCGAGCGCCTCGAACCCGACGGTGTGCCGCGCGACGTAATCGCGGTCGTGCAGGTTCTCGCCGATGATGACGTGCATCATCGCCAGGGCGAGCGCGGCGTCGGTGCCCGGCATCACCGGGATCCACTGGTGGCATTTCTCGGCGGTCTGGTTGCGCCACGGGTCGATGATCACCAGTCTTGCGCCGCGACGCTTCGCCTCCTGGCACAGCGACCAATAGTGCAGGTTGGAGACGATGGGGTTGCTGCCCCAGAGGACGATGAGCTTCGCGTCGACCACCTGCTCCGGGTCCATGCCCACCGACGCGCCCAGCGTGAGCTTCACGCCCGCCTTGCCGGCGGAGGAGCACACGGTGCGCTCGAGGACCGAAGCGCCCAGGCGGTTGAAAAAGCGCCGGTCCATGCCGCTATAGTTGAGCAGGCCCATGGTGCCCGCGTAGCTGTAGGGCAGGATGCCCTGCGGATCGTCGGCGGTGATGGCGCGGAACTTCGCTGCGATCTCGTCCAGCGCCTGGTCCCACGAGATGCGCTCCCAGCGGTCGTTGCCGGGCCCCTTCGGCCCGACACGCCGGAGCGGATGCAGCACGCGGTCCTTCGCGTAGGTGCGCTCGAGGTACTTGGAGACCTTGGTACACAGCACGCCGGCGGTGAACGGCATGTCGCCGCCCTTCACCTCGACGGCGACGCCGTTCTCGACGGCGATCTCCATGGCGCAGGTGTCGGGGCAGTCGTGCGGACAGGCGGCCTTGACGATCTTGCGGACCGGGTGGAGGTCGTTGTTGCCCATGGCGGCTCCATGCGCGGCAAATGCAGGCTAGTGTACGCCCGGCGCGTGAGTTCCATCATGCGACACTTCTGTTGTTTGCCTGACACATAGCGGTCGCGCCCTTTGAAAAGCCGCCGGCGCTGGGCGACCATTGCAACGCTAACCCTCAAGACCCTCAGGATCTCCCCATGAAAAAGACTCTACTTGCGACCGCGGTCGCGATTTCCACCGCGCTGCCGACGCTCGCATCGGCACAAAGCTCCACCTGGTTCCAGGAGAACCGCTGGTACGGAAACCTTTTCGGCTCCTACACCATCACCGACAACGATCGCCAGGCCGACGACGGCTGGGGCGGCGGTCTGGCGATCGGCAAGCATCTCAACAACAACTGGGCGGTTGAGCTGCGCGGCCAGTACGAAAAGCTCGACGGCGACGGCGGGAGGCCGGACTGGACCAACTGGGCCCTCTCCCTCGACGCGCTGTACTTCTTCAATCCCTTGCGCGGCTTCCGCCCGTTCCTGCTCGCCGGCGTCGGGGGCATCAACGAGGACTACAGCAACAACGACGCCTGGAGCTTGTTGTGGAACGTCGGCGGCGGCGCGTTGTGGGACTTCGGCGACAACTGGTCGCTTCGTACCGACCTCCGCTATCGCTGGAGCGACAACGACGACAAACTGGCCACTGGCAAGAACTTCGACGACTGGGTGATCTCGATCGGTCTTCAGTACGCCTTCGGTCCGAAGCCCCAACCGCCTGCGCCGCGCGCCGCGCCGCTTCCTGCTCCCGCCCCCGTGGTCGCGCCTGCGCCGGCCCCCGCGCCCAAGCCCGTGGTCGCGCCGCCCGCGCCCGCGCCCGCGCCGATCACCCGCACCTTCGAGCTCTCCGCCGACGGCATGTTCGCCTTCGACCGGGCCGATCTGTCGCCGGTGGGCAGGAGCCGTATCGACAACATGGTCGCCGCCATGCGCCAGGCGGGCATTACCGAGGTGCAGAACGTGCGTATCGTCGGCCACACCGATCCGCTCGGTTCGGCTGAGCACAACATGCGCCTCTCGCAGCAGCGTGCCGAGACGGTCAAGGGGTACCTGGTGAATCAGGGCATTCCGGCGAACGTCATCGCGACGGCCGGCGCCGGCGAGACCCAGCTTCGGGTGACCGAGGCCGATTGCCGCGCCAAAGGTCTCGCGAAGACGCGCACCGCGCTCATCGAGTGCCTTGCGCCGAACCGTCGCGTCGAGGCCACTGCGACCGGCCTGCAGCGACCGAAGTAATGCTCTGACGGCCCCGCGCCGCAAGGCGCGGGCAGCGACGGTCCCCTCAGCCGCCCCCGGCCTCACGGCCGCGGGGCGGTTTTTCTTTTGCGACAATGCAGGCTTCTGCCCTGCTCGGATCACCACGCATGAACCACCCCGCCCCGCCGCGCTTCGGCGCCGCCGACTCCCAGAAGCGCCTCGAGGACGACCGCCTGCTGCGCGGCACGGGCCTCTTCAACGACGACCGCTGCCTCGACCGCGAGTGCACGATCGTGTTCGTGCGTTCGCCCCACGCGCACGCGCGCATCGTTTCTATCGACACCGCCGCCGCGCGCGCCATGCCCGGCGTGCTGGCGGTCTACACGCAGGCGGATCTCGCCGCCGCGGGCGTGCGCCCGATTCCGGTCCTGCCCGGCTACAAGCGTCCCGACGGCGCGGACATGAGCGTGCCGCCGCGCGAAGGCCTCGCATCGGATGCCGCGCGCTACGTCGGCAAGGCGGTGGCCGCGGTCGTCGCCGAGACGCGCGCGCAGGCGCAGGACGCCGCCGAGGCGGTGGTGGTGGATTACGAGCCGCTCCCCGCGGTGGTCGAAGTGCGTGCCGCGATGGCCCCGGACGCGCCGCAGGTCTGGCCCGGTGCACCGGGAAATGTCGCGGCCTATGCGCGCTACGGCGATGCGGCCGCGGTCGACGCCGCGTTCGCCCGCGCGGCCCACGTCACGCGCCTTTCCATGCACAACCAGCGCCTGGTCGCCAACCCGATCGAGCCGCGCTCGGCCATCGCGAGGGTCGAGGACGGGCGCCTGGTGCTCTACACGCCGAGCCAGACGCCGACCGGCACGCGCCAGGCGCTCGCGGAGGGCGTCTTCGGCATGGGCGTGCAGGAGGCGCGCATCGTGGTCGGCGACATCGGCGGCGGCTTCGGCCTCAAGGTGGGACTCGCGCCCGAGGAGGTCGCCACGTGCTTTGCCGCGCGCGCGCTCGGCCGGCCGGTGCGCTGGCGCGCGGACCGTTCCGAGGACTTCCTCGCCGCGCACCAGGGGCGCGAGCAGAGCTTCGATGCGGCGCTCGCCCTCGATGCGGAAGGCCGCATCCTAGCGATGCGCATGACCCTCATCGCCGCCTTCGGCGCCGAGCCGATGCCGCAATCGACGTTCATCCCCATCATCCTCAGCCCCAAGGTCGCGACCACGGTCTATCACGTGCCCGTCGTCGACTACGAGATCAAGGGCGTGCTGGTGAACACGGCGACCATCGGCGCCTACCGTGGCGCGGGACGGCCCGAGACCAACTACCTCATGGAGCGGCTGATCGAGCAGGCGGCCTTCGAGATGAAGCTCGATCCCGCGGCGATCCGCCGCCGCAACCTGATCCCGCCCGGCGCGTTCCCCTATCGCACCCGCATGGGCGACGTGTACGACGTCGGCGAGTTCGAGCGCGTGCTGGACGCGGTGCTCGCGGCGGGCGACTGGGACGGATTCGCGGCGCGCAAGGCCGAGTCCGCGCGCCGCGGGCGGCTGCGCGGTCGCGGCCTGTCCATGTATCTCGAATGGACCGGCGCATTGCTCACCGAGACCGTGAACATCCGCGTGGACGCCGACGGCACGGTCACGGCCTACTCGGGCACCATGGCGATGGGCCAGGGCCTGGAGACGAGCTACACGCAGCTCCTTGCCGAGGTGCTGGAGATTCCGCTCGAGCGCATCCGCATCGTGCAGGGCGACACCGACGTGGCCAACGGCGCCGGCAGCGTGGGATCACGCTCCGCGTTCGTGGGGGGCTCGGCGGTCCTCGCGGCAGGCCGCAAGGTCGTCGACGAGGGCAAGCCACTCGCGGCCGACGCACTGGAGGCTGCGCCGCAGGACATCGAATACCGGGCCGGGCGCTTCGTAGTGGCCGGCACCGACCGCGCCATCGGCCTCGCGGAGCTCGCGGCGAAGCAGCCGGAGCGCAGCCTGCGCTTCTCCGCCACCGAGAATCCCTCGGCGCCGAGCTGGCCCAACGGCGCGCAGGTCATCGAGGTCGAGATCGATCCCGAGACCGGCGTGGTGACGCTCGACCGGATCGCGAGCGTGGACGACGTCGGCCGTATCATCAACCGCATGATCGTCGAGGGCCAGGTGCAGGGCGGCATCGCGCAGGGCGCCGGGCAGGCTCTCATGGAGCACGCGATCTACGACGCGGAGTCGGGCCAGCTCGTCACCGGCTCGTTCATGGACTACGGCATGCCGCGCGCCGACGACTTCCCCGCCGCCATGACCAACGGCTTCATCGAGGACGTGCCCTGCAAGACCAACCTGCTTGGCGCCAAGGGCGTCGGCGAGCTCGGCACCATCGGCGCGCCGATGGCGATCGTGCATGCGGTGCTGGACGCGCTGCGCGAGCGGGGCGTGAAGCACATGGAAATGCCGCTGACGCCGGAGAAGGTGTGGCGGGTGCTGAACACCCAATGAACTACAGGGGCACAGAGTAGGCCAGAACCGAAGCTTTTTTCTCTGTGTCTCTGTGTCTCTGTGGTTCAGGAAGCGCCCCGCCGCGACGCCAGCACCCGCATCACCGCCCGAACGATCCCGACGTAGCCAGTGCACCGGCAAAGGTTGCCCGAGAGTTCCTCGCGCACGCGCGCCTCGTCGGCGTCCGGCAGGCGCAGCACGATGTCGCGCGACGTGGCGAGCATACCGGGGGTGCAGTAGCCGCACTGCAGGGCATGCTCGGCGGTGAACGCGTCGCGCAACGCGGCCATCACTTCGTCGTCCTCGAAACCTTCGATGGTGCGCACGTCGGCGCCGTCGCAGGCGACTGCGTAGGTGATGCACGAGCGCGCCGGCGCGCCGTCGATCCAGAGCGTGCACGCGCCGCACACGCCGTGCTCGCAGCCGACGTTGGTGCCGGTGAGCATGAAGTGATCGCGCAGGAAGTCCGCGAGGTGGGTGCGCGGCTCCACCTGCCCGGTGACGCGCTGGCCGTTGACGGTGAGCTTGATGGTCTTCATGGATTGAGCGCGGCAGCGGCGCGCTTGAGCGCCACGGCGTGCACCTGGTGCTCGTAGGTGCCGGCTTCGTACGCCTCGGATGCCACCGCCGCGGGGTCGAGCGAGCGTGCGTCCTCGATGACCACCGGCGCACCCTCGGTCGCGCCCATCACGCCGCGCCACCAGTTGCGCGCCGGATCGACCACGAACGCCCCGATGCCTTCCGCGAACTCGCCGGTCTTGCGGCAGTACTTCCAGTAGCTCCAGCGCGACTTCGGGGAAAGCTTCGGCACCCGCACGCCGACGAGGATCTCGCCCTCGCCCATCGCCGTGCTCATGATGCCGAGCACGAACTGCGAGGCGGGAATCGTGCGTTCGCCGTCCGCGCCGCGCACGACAACTCCCGCGTCGAGCACCGCCATGGCGCTCACCCAGTCGGCGGCGGGGTCGGCGTGGGCGAGGCTGCCGCCCACCGTGCCGCGGTTGCGCACCGCGCGGTAGGCGATGCCGCGCGCCACCTTGCGCAGAAAACCCTGGGTGGGGTCGGGCACGCGGCCATCCTCGATGTCCGCGTGGGTCGTGCACGCGCCGATGAAGACGTGATCGCCGTCGTCGCGCACGTCGCGAAGCTCGGGCAGCCCGCGCACGTCCACCAGGAGCGAGGGCTGCGCGAGCCGCAGGTTGAGCATGGGCCCGAGCGACTGCGAACCGGCGACGAGCTTGGCGTCGCCGCCCGCCTCGCGGAGCAGCGCCAGCGCCGCGCCGAGGTCGCGCGGGCGCTCGTATTCGAACTTCGCCGCCTTCATCGGCGGGCGGCGGCGAGCGCCGCGAGGATGCGTCGCGGCGAGACCGGGCATTCGAGCAGCTCCACGCCGAGCGGCGCGAGCGCGTCGTTCACCGCGTTGGCGATCGCGGCAGGCGGTGCGATGGCGCCGCCCTCGCCGATGCCCTTCTGGCCGAAGAAGGTGAGCGGCGACGGCGTCTCCATGTGGTCCACGCGCGGCTCGGGCACCTCGGTGGGGCCTGGCAGCATGTAGTCGGCCAGTGTCGAGGCGAGCGGCTGCGCGTCCTCGCTGTAGGGCATCTCCTCGTACAGCGCGGTGCCGATGCCCTGCGCAAGACCGCCGTAGATCTGACCGTCCACGATCATCGGGTTGATGAGCGTGCCGCCGTCCTCGCAGATGGCGTAGTCGAGGATGTCGACGTGGCCGAGTTCGGTATCCACCGCGACTGCGACCGCGTGGCAGGCGTAGCTGAACGTGCCGGTGTCCTTCTTCGCCTTGTAGCCGGAGGTGGTCTCCAGGCCGCCCGGATCGACGTCGGCGGGCAGGAGCTGCGGCTGGCGATACCAGACGTGCGCGACCTCGGCGAGCGTCATCTTGCGGTCGGTGCCGGCGACGCGGACCTCGCCGTTCGCCAGCTCCAGATCTTCGGCCGCGACCTCCATCAGCTTGCCGGCGATCTGCCTCACGCGCCGGCCGATCTCCTCGCAAGCCGTCGCCACCGCACCGCCCGACATCACCGCGCACCGCGAACCCCACGTGCCGGTGGAGTACGGGGTGAGCGCGGTATCGCCATGGATAAGGCGCACGTTCTGCGGATCGACGCCGATCAGCTCGTTGGCGACCTGCGCAAAGGAGGTCTCCATGCCCTGCCCGTGCGAATGCGCGCCGATGCGCAACTCCAGCACGCCGTCGGGCGACAGCCGCGCCTGGCACTGCTCGTGGCCCGGCACCATGGGGATGCCCCAGCCGAAATAGACCGAGGTGCCGTGCGCGGCCTGCTCGCAGTAGATGGCAAGGCCGAGGCCGATGCGGCTGCCGTCGGGCAGGCCCCTGGCCTGTTTGCGCCGCCAGGCGTCCCAGTCGAGCGCCTCGAGCGCGCGACGCACCGCCTGCGGGTAGTCGCCGCTGTCGAAATACTTGTTCGTGACGTTCACGAACGGCATCGCCTCAGGCGGCACGAGGTTGAGGATGCGCACCTCGTGCGGCTCGCGCTTCGCCGCGCGGGCGATCGCGTCCATCAGCAGCTCGATGGCGAAGCACACGCCGGTCCGCGCCACGCCGCGATACGGGAGGATGCCCGGCTTGTTGGTCGCCGCCGACCAGGTACGGCAGCGGTACTTCTCCATGCGGTAGGGGCCGGGCAGGATGGAGCCGACCTGCGCGGCCTCGAGGCACGCCGAGAACGGATACAGCGAGTACGCGCCGGAATCCACCACCGCGTCGCAGTCGACCGCGAGCAGGCGCCCGTCCGCGTCCGCATAGCCGGTGATGTCGTAGTGGTGCTCGCGGCAGTTGGCATTGGCGGAAAGCTGCTCGTAGCGGTCCTCCAGCCAGCGCACCGGGCGACCGAGCTGCAGCGCGAGCCAGGCCACGCACACCGCTTCCGGCAGGAGCAGCGCCTTGTAGCCGAAGCCGCCGCCCACGTCGGGCGAGATCACGTGGATGCGGCCGTGGTCGATGCCGAGGCACTCCGACAATCCGGTGCGCGTGATGTGCGGCATCTGGTCGCCGGAATAGACCACGAGCTGGTCCAGGCGCCGGTCGAAGTAGGCGAGCACCGCGCGGCCTTCCATGGGATTCATCGCCTGCCGCGCGGTGCGGATGCGGCGCGTGACCTTGATCGCCGCGCGCGCCTTCACCTCGGCGAGGTCGGCATCGACCAGCGTCTCCAGGAAGGCGTTGTCGGACCAGTGCTCGTGGATACGCGGGGCGCCGGGCTGCAGCGCCTCGAGCATGTCGTGCACCGCGGGCAGCGGCTCGATATCCGCCTCGACCGCGGCGGCGAGATCCTCCGCCTCGGCGCGCGTCGGCGCGACGCACATCGCGAGCATCTCGCCCACGAAACGCACCTTGCCCTTCGCGAGCACCGGCAGCTCCGAAGGCTTGAAGCCCTTCAGGCCGGAATTCGCGACGATGGGCTTCACGCCGGCCAGATCGTCGGCTGTATAGACGCTCCCCTCGTGCCCGACGGGCTTGGCAATGCCGCGAATGCGGCCGTGCGCGATGGACGAACGCGCGAACGCGACGTCCAGCATCCCGACCATGCGGATGTTGCCGATGTACTGCCCCTGCCCGCGCAGGAAGCGCGCGTCCTCCTTGCGCGGCAGCCGTGCCCCGACGCCCTTCGCCGCGGTTTTCACCCTTCCCCCTTCCCCCTTCCCGCCCTGGCGCGAGGCGGCTATGCCGCCGCAGCGACGGGGAGAATGGGCGCGTCCGCGTCGAACCGCTTGCCGGCGCGCAGGCTGAACACCGGGCGCAGCAGACGGTCGGTCTTCAGCTGGTTGCCTTCGTTGTCGCGCAGCATCCAGCTGCCGCGCTCGTCGGCGAGCACGGCCACGTCGGCCAGGACGCCGGGCTTGAGGGTGCCGAGCTCGCCCTCCATCCTGAGCAGCTTCGCGCAGTTGGAGGTCACCATGGGCACCACCTGCTCCAGCGAGACGCCCACCGCCATCAGCTCGCTCATGGCGTGCACGAGGCTGAACTGCGACTTGCCGAAGAAGAGGTGCATCTCCGGGTCCGGATGCGAGTCGGGCGTGCCGCGCGGCTTGGGCACGCGGGTGTTGTAGCCGTGCATGTCCGCGCCTAGCGTGTCGGGCAGGATGCCGGCGGCGAGGACATTTTTCGCCACGCGGAAGCTGAAGTGCGAGCCGTGGCCGACGTCGATCTTCGCGCCCTTCGCGAGCGCCTCCTTCACCAGCGGATGCACCGTCCCGTCGAGCGACACGAAGCCGCCCGGATGCAGGCTGAACGGATGCGCCAGCACGTCGCCGGGCTTGAGCAGGTCGAGGCAGGACGTGAAGATACTGTCCGCGTCGACGGGCAGCCCGCCCTGCTTCGGCGGCCAGAGCTGGCCGAAGTGGATGTACACCGGCAGGTCGGTCTGGCGGCCCATCTCGGCCGCGAGCTTCATCACCTCGACGCCCCAGCGCGAGTAGCCGCCGATCTCGGCGTGCGCCTTGATGCCCTTGACGAGGTCCGCGTTCTCCTTCGCGGAGCGCACCGTGGCGTCGACGTCCAGGCACTCCGGACGATAGAGCTCCGGATAGTAGTGGCCCTCGAGACCGCCGACGATGTACGCGGAGATGAACGCCAGCACGCGCGACTGCGCGGGCTCGGCGATGTAGTGCCGGAACGCCGGCATGGTGATGCAGCTCGCTCCACCCTGGTCCACCAGCGTGGCCACCCCGGAGTGCACGCCGCACATGTCGGGATTGAGGCCGAAGCGCCCGGTGACGTACTGGAAGATGTGGGCATGCGTGTCGATCAGCCCCGGCAGCACCAGCTTGCCGCGGCAGTCGATGGTTTCCTTCGCCGCCGTCGGCAGCATGTTCTCGGCCACCGCCGCGATGCGGCCGCCCTTGATGGCCACGTCGCGCACGCCGTCGATTCCCTGCGCCGGGTCGATCACCCGGCCGCCCTTCAGCACCACGTCGAAGATTTCGCTCATCGCCGCCTCCGCTCGGACAAGGTCGTTAGTGTGCGAACAATGCGCCCGCCTTGCAAGGGGTGCACCGCCCGTGTGCGCGCTGCCGCCCCTCGGTGCGGTGCAGCGAGCGGCTCAGGCGCCCCGCCGGGGCTTCGGGCCGCGCTCGATGCCCCACCGCCGCACGGTCGAGACGTCGATGCCGAAGAGGTCCAGCGCCCGCCCGAGGCTGTGGTCGATCATCTCCTCCAGCGTCGCCGGGTTGGCGTAGAACGCGGGCACCGGCGGATAGACCACCGCGCCCATCTCGGTCACGGCTGTCATGTTGCGCAGATGACCGAGATGCAGCGGGGTCTCGCGGACCACCAGCACCAGCCGGCGGCGCTCCTTCAAGACCACGTCGGCGGCGCGGGTAAGCAGCGTGGTCGTGACCCCGCTCGCGATCTCGGCCAGCGTGCGCACCGAGCAGGGCACGACGATCATGCCGTCGGTGTGAAACGACCCGCTGGAGATCGCCCCGGCCATGTCGTCGGCGTTGTAGCTGACGTGCGCGAGCGCCTGCACGTCACGCACCTTGAGCGAGGTTTCGTACGCGAGCGTCACCTGCGCGCTCTGGCTCATCACCAGGTGCGTCTCGACCCCCGCGCCCCGCAGCAGCTCCAGCAGCCGCACGCCCATCACGACGCCGGACGCGCCGCTGATGCCCACGACAAGACGGCGCGGAACGGTCATCGCAACCTCAGCTTGGCACGGCCGAGCTCGTTGTTGGCTTCGACCAGCCGCGCCAGGCTGCGCACGAACGTATCGCGCTCCGCTTTCGGCAAGGCGGCAATGGTCCGGTCGTGCGCACGCTGCGCTGCGGGCGCGAGGCGCGCCAGCAGCTTGCGGCCGGCCGCGGTCAGGTCGCAAAGCTTGGCCCGGCTGTCGACCGGGCTCGCGACGCGATGGATCAGGCCGCGCTCCTCGAGCCGCCCGAGCACGTCGGTGCAGTTGGCGCGGTCGATGCCGACCTCCCCGGCGAGCGATACCTGGTCGAGGGGCGCGTCGCGCTCCAGCGCCGTGAGCACGCTGAACTGCACCGGCGTGATGCCGAAAGGCGCGCATTCCTCCGCGAACAGCGCCACGTGGATCTGGTGCAGGCGCCGCACCAGGAAGCCGGGCCGGTCGGAGAGCGGCAGCTCGGCCCGGCCGTTCGCGCGGCGCTTGCGTGGCGCGGAAGGGGTCATGGCGCGGCGTGGCGCGAGGCGACCGCCAGGCCGATGCGCTCGAAAAAGGCCAGGGTCGGCCGGATCGCTTCGGCCACCAGCGCTCGCCTGCGCGGATTGGCTGCCGCGAGCGGACGCCAGCGCTCCCCTGCGCCGCCCAGCGCGAGCGCATACACCTGCGCGTGCGGATAGCAGACATGGCGCACGAACGGATCGAAGACGCGCGTGACCAGCGCCGCCGCGACGCGCCGGCGCCACGCCGGCGCAGCCGCGGCGAGCGACTCCGCCGTGAGCCGGGCGTGGGCGATGTGATGTGCCTCGTCGTGCATGTGCAGTCCGGTCATGTGGTAGACAACGGCCGACAGCGTGGCGTCCTCCACGCCGCGGCGGAGTGCCCGGTTCATGCGGTGCGGCAGCTCCTCGCCCGCGACCACCGTCGCCCAGAAGAGGAGTCCGTCGGCTGGCGCGAGGCGTCCGACGAGCTGCGCGAAGCGCGGCCGGTGCGCGCGCGCCCCCGGGATCGCCACGCCGCTGCGCGTCATCAGCTCGAGGAACATCAGGCTGTGGCCGGCTTCCTCGCGGATCTCCTGCAGCAGGCGGCGCCTGACCGCGATGTCGTCGGTGGCGTCGGACTGGGCCGCCAGGCGCGAGATGAACAGCGACTCCAGCCACAGGCCCGTCTCGAGCAGGTGCGCGAGTTCGTATTGCGAAAGGCGCCGGCGCGCGGCAATGGGCAGGGCCTCGAACTCGGGTACGCCCGCCAGCGACAGTGCCTCCGGCGGCAGCCACCACGCATCCCGATCCACGGCCTCCCAGTTCAGCTTGCCCAGCGGATCGTGGTAGGGCACGCTAGCGTCGTGGGGGGAGGGGGCGAGGACGGACGACATATGCGGGAGCGTTGCAAGACCCGAACTGTAGCGCGGAAGACGCCGGCGCGGTGCGCGGCCCCGGCTTCGCGCGCGACGCCGCCCGCCTGATCGCCGCCATGGAGTTCGATCTCTTCTACGAGCTCGCCGTGCCGCCGTTCCTCGGCCGCACGGAGCGCCAGGTCTTCGACGACGCCCTCGCCGAGCTCGCGCTCGCCGACCGGCTCGGCTTTCGCGGCGCGTGGGTGGTGGAGCACCACTTCATGCGCGGCTACTCGCACTCCTCCAAGCCCGACCTCTTTCTCGCGGCGGCCTCGCAGCGCACCGCGCGGCTGCGCCTTGGGCTGGGGATCATTCCCCTCGCCTACCACCACCCCGTGCACGTCGCGGAGCGAGTCGCCACCCTCGACGTGCTCTCGGGCGGCCGCGTCGACGTCGGCATCGGGCGCGGCTTCTCGCCGCTCGAATACGCGACCTTCGGCGCGGACATGGCGGCGAGCCGCGCGCACGTCGAGGAGGCGTTCGAGGTGCTGGTTAAGAGCTTCGCGCCCGGGCCGCTCTCGCACACGGGCGAGCGCTTCCGTTACGACGGGCTCGATCTCGTCCCGAGGGTGGTGCAGCGGCCGCATCCGCCGCTGTGGACGGCCGCCGTGAGCCCGGACAGCTTCGACTGGGCTGCCGAGCGCGGCCTCGGTGTCCTCGCCGGCCCGTTCAAGCCCTGGTTCATGACCGAGCAGGACATCCGGCGCTTTCGCCGCGCCTGGCGGCACGCGGAGCCTCCGCGCATCGGCATGACCGTGGGCGTGCTGTGCCTGCCCGACGGCGCGCGCGCGCGCAAACTCGCATCACCCGCCTTCCGCTGGTTCTACGACGAACTGCTGCGCACCACCGCACCGGTGCTGGAGCGCCTGATCCCGTCCTACGAGCACTTCCGCGACCTCGGCCGGTTCCGAGCGCTGGCGCGCTTCGGCGGCCATCCCAAGCTGCTCGAGCTGGCGGGCATGACGGTCGTCGGGACGCCCGCCGAATGCGCGGAGAAGCTCGGGCGCTATCGCCAGGCCGGGGTCACGCACATGCTGCTCGCGATGGGCGCCGGCGCGGTCGACTCGGGCGTCGTGCGGGAGTCCATGGCCTGCCTCGCCGAAGAGGTGTTCCCGGCCCTGCGCGCGACCGAGCCCGCATGCGCATCGGCGTGAGCAGCGCGCGCGGCGGAGTGAACGCCTATGCGAGTGCCGCGAAGCGCTGGCGGAGGCCGGTCGCGACGCGATAGAGCGCGTGATGTCCGGCCGCAATGACGCCGGCCATGGTGATGAAGCCGTGGATCATGCCCTCGAAGCACTCGTAGGTGACCGCGACGCCCGCGCGCTCGAGAGCCTCGGCGTAGATCTGTCCCTCGTCGCGCAGCGGGTCGAAGCCCGCCGTGACCACGTAGGCCGGCGGCAGCCCCGCGAGGTTGCGCGCGCGCAGCGGCGAGGCGCGCCAGTCCCCCGCGTCCTCGGAGCTGCGCAGATAGTTGCCCATGAACCAGAGGATGGCGTCGCGGGTGAGCAGGTGGCCCTCGGCGAGCTCGAAGTGCGACGGCGTGTCGGCCGCCATGTCGGTCGCGGGATAGAACAACGCCTGCATCACCAGCGGCGGACCGCCCGCGTCGCGCAGGACGAGCGCCGCCACCGCGGCGAGATTGCCGCCCGCGCTGTCGCCGCCCACGGCGATGCGCGCCGCGTCGACGCAGAGGGCAGTCGCGTGCGCATGGACCCAGCGCACGGCGGCCACTGCATCGTCCACGGCGGCGGGGAACTTGTGCTCGGGCGCGAGCCGGTAGTCCACCGACAGCACGGCGCAGTGCGCGAGATTGGCGAGCTCGCGGCACGGCACGTCGTGAGTGTCGAGGTCGCCGATGGTCCAGCCGCCGCCGTGGAAGTAGACCAGCGCGGGCAGCACCTCGGCGTCCTCGCTGCCCAGCGGCCGGTAGTGGCGTATGCGCAGACCGTCGGCGTCGAGATCCTCGACACGCGCCACCTCCGCCGGGGCGGCGGAGAGCTTGCCGCGCGTGTCGCGGTAGAGCGCACGCGCCGCCGGCGGGTCGAGCTCGGCGTACGAGGGCAGGTTGGCGCGCGCGACGCGGTCGAGCACCGCACGCGCCTGCGGGTCGAGCTTCAACGCGGCTCCGGCACCACCGCCACCACCTCGATCTCGATCAGGAGCTCGGGATCGACCAGCGCCGTCACGCCCACCATGGTGCTCGTGGGACGGTGCCCGGCGAAGTAGTGGCCGCGCACCTCGCGCACCACGCCGGCCGCCTGCGGGGTGAGGCCGACGACGTAGGTGTTGATCTTCACCACGTGGTGGAAGTTCGCGCCGGCCGCGGCGAGGCACTCCTTGAGATTCTCGAACACGCGGATCGCCTGCGCGCGCAGGTCGCCCTTGCCCACCAGCCGATTCTGGTGGTCGAAAGCGATCTGCCCGGAGACGTACACGGTGCGGCCGCTGGTCACCACGCCCACGTGCGAATAGTTCACGCTGTGGGTGAAGGTCGGCGGATCGATGTAGGTCGTGGTCATGGCGTTTCCTTCACGCTGCGAGGGCGGGGCGGCGTTGGGTCATCAGCCACAGCACCGCGATCCCCACCGCCGCCATGAACGGGACCGCGAGCCAGTTGAGAAGCTGCCAGCCGTTGGTCTCCAGCAGCAGCCCGGAGGAGAACGACGAGCTCGCCATGGTCAGGAAGATCAGCATGTCGTTGACGCCCTGCGCCTTGGCCCTCTCGGCCGGCCGATACGACTCGGTGAGCAGCGTTGTGGCGCCGATGTAGAGGAAGTTCCAGCCTACGCCGAGCAGCACCAGCGCCGCCCAGAAGTTGGGCACGTCGACTCCGGCGAGCGCGATGCCGATGCACAGGAAGTTCAGCAGCACGCCGAAGAACATCACCTGCAGCACGCCGAAGCGCTGGATCAGCGCCCCGGTGAAGAACGACGGCGCGAACATGCCGATGACGTGCGAGGAGATCACCAGCGCGGCGGCGCCGTAGGGATGCCCGCACACCCCCATCGCGAGCGGCGTCGCGGTCATCAGCAGGTTCATGACGCCGTAGGAGATCGCGCCCGCGAGCACCGCGACGACGAACGCGGGCTGCGCGGCGATGACCGACAGCGGCCGGCCTTTCTCGCGGACCTCCGCATCGGAGGGTGGCGGGATGTCCAGGAAGCGCAACACGAAGAGCACGATCACCAGGAACACGATCAGCGTCAGGTAGGCGCCCAGGAACTCGGTCGGCAGGGCGTCCTTGGTCCAGCGCGAGAGGCTCGGCCCGATGATGCCGCCGACCAGTCCGCCGGCGAGCACGTAGGAGATGGCCTTGGCCTTGAAGTTGGGCGGCGAGGCGTCGGCGGCGGCAAAGCGGTAATACTGGCCGAACGCGTTGTAGACCCCGAACACGCTGGTCCCGGCCACGAACAGCCAGAAGTTGCGCTGATAGAGGGCCACGCAGCAGATCACCGCGCCGACGATTCCAATCAGCGTCCCGACGGTGAACCCGCCGCGACGCCCGATGCGCTTCATCAGCATCGAGGCGAGGAAGGTGGTGAGCGCCGCGCCGACCACCCACCCGGTCACGGGCACCGTGGCGAGCGCCTTTTGCGGCGCGAGCGCGTAGCCCGCGAGGCCGTTCAGGGCGATGACGGTGGAGTTGTTGGTGAAGAGCAGCGCCTGGAGCGCGGCGAGTACGGCGACGTTCTTCTTGGCGCGTTGCAACTGCGGGGCTCTCCCGTGTAGCGGCGCGCACCCGCGCGTCGCTACACGGAATTCTACTCTGCGGCCGCGCCGGCGCGCCGTGCGGCGCCGATGCGGCCCGGCTGGGCGCTCAATCGAGCGGAATGCGGATCTTCTGCCCGGGGAAGATCAGGTTGGCGTCCTTGATGACCTCGCGGTTGGCCTCGAAGATGCGCGGGTACTTGTTCGCGTCGCCGTAGTACTTCTTGGAGATCGCCGAAAGCGTGTCGCCCTTGACGATGATGTAGTACTCGACCTTCTCCTTCGGCTCCGGCACCTTCAGCCCGGAAATCCCCACCTCCGAGACGCCCTGGATGTTGCCGGCGATGAGCACCGCCTTCTGCATCGCCTCGGCGGTCGGGCAGTCGCCGGCGAGCGCGCACATGCCGTTGGCCGGATCGTAGTTCACCTGCAGATTGGTGATGCCCAGATTGGCGGCCTCGATCTCGCCGCGGATCTTGCCCGCGGCATCCTCCTTGGGCGCGGAATCCGGGAAGAGCTTCTTGCCGATGTTGCGGACGAAGTCGAAAAGACCCATGAGTTGGCTCCTGTCGTGTTGTGGTTCGGGAGGTCGGCCCGCGATCGCAATACGCGACGCGTGCCTCTGGCTGAAAGTGACGCCAATGATCCTAGCACGCTGCCCCGCGCGCGCGGCAGGGGTTTCGCAGATCGCGCGCCTGGCCGCACCCGCCGGTTCCGGAAGCGCCGCGACCGCTGATACAGTGCCGCGCCATGCGCCGCGCGATTCTCGCCCTCCTCGCCTGCCTGGCAGCCAGCGCCGCCAGCGCTGCGGCGGGCGGACTCGCCGTCATGCACGGATTCGCGGACCAGTCCGGCATGACCCTTTGGGCGCAGACCGGACGCGCCGCGCGCATCGTCGTGGAGTTCCACCCCGAGACCGACCCGAAGGCGGTGCAAAAGGTGGAAGCCACCGCCCGCGCCGATGACGATTTCGTTACGCAGCTGCGCCTTGCAGGACTGGCTCCCGGCACGCGCTACGCCTATCGCATCCTGGTCGACGGCCGGCGCGAGCGCACGGGCGCCTTCGCGACCCAGAAGCTGTGGCAGTTCCGCGAGGAGCCGCCCGATGTCGCGCTCGCGTTCGGTTCCTGCGCCTACCTGAACGACGACTACTCCCGGCCCGGCCAGCCCTGGGGCGGCGACTACGGCGTCTTCGACGCGATCGCCGCCGCGCGTCCCGATGCGATGCTCTGGCTCGGCGACAACGTCTACTTCCGCGAGCCCGAGTGGACCAGCCTCGAGGGCATGAGCGCGCGCTACCGCGCCTACCGCGCGCTGCCGGCGGCGGCGCGCCTCTGGACCGCGACCTCGCACCTGGCGGTCTGGGACGACCATGACTACGGCCCGAACGACTCCGACGCGTCGTTCGTTGGCAAGGGCAATGCCGAGCGTGCGTTCCGGCGCTACTGGCCGAATCCCACCTTCGGGCTGCCCGGCTCGGGCGGCATTTTCGGCATGGTGACGCTCGCCGACGTCGACCTCTTCCTGCTCGACAATCGCTACTTCCGCCACCCCAACCGCTATCCCGAGACCCCGGCCAAGGCCATGTTCGGGCCGCTGCAGCTCGAATGGCTCAGGCAGGCGCTGGTGAGCTCGCGCGCGACCTTCAAGGTCGTCGCGGCGGGCGGCCAGTTCTGGAATCGCGCCAACCGCTTCGAGGCGTTCCACAACTTCCCGGCGGAGCAGAAGGCCCTGGCCGACTGGCTGCTCGAGCAGAAGATCCCCGGAGTGCTGTTCCTGTCCGGCGACCGCCACCTCGGCGGCCTGTGGCGTATCGAGCGGCCGGGCACCTATCCGCTGCACGAGTTCACGTCCTCCCCGCTTACCGCCCGCGCCTTCGCGAACCCGCCGGCCGAAGAGCGCGACAACCCCGATCTCGTGCCCGGCACGCTGGTCACGCAGCGCAACTTCGGCATGGTGCGCGTGACCGGCCCGCGCAAGGAGCGCGTGCTCACGCTGGAGAGCTACGCGTCCGACGGCAGCCTGATCTGGCAGCGTCGCATCGCGGCTTCGGAGCTGCGCTGAGCGCTCCTCTCGCCGCTCAGTCGCCTGCCATCAGGCTCAGGACCACCCGCTCGCAGTCGCGCACGTGCGACTCGCCGACCAGCTTCATCGCGCCGAAGCTGATCCCCGCCGACACCGCCTGCCCGGCGATAGGCACGAAGCGCGCGGCGCTCCTCGCGGTGATGCGCACCCCCACCGTCGCGAGCGACTTCAGCACCAGCTCGCGGGTGACGACGCGGCCGACCATCATGCCGCCGAAGGCGACGACGGCGCGGTACACGAGCGCCTTGCTGCGCGGCGACAGGCGCTCGATCTGGTCGGGCGTGAGGCCGAACTCGTGGTTGATGGCTGGAATGAGCTGCGTGAGCAGCGCGACGTCGGCGGCGATGTCCAGGCCGGGAATGGGCACCAGCATCGCCCCGGCCGAGGCGAACGCGCGCCGCGTGACCATGGTCTTGCAGCGCCGCTTCACGGCGGCGATCTGGTGCGGCGTGCGGGGCAGGGCGATGAGATCGCGGCCAGTCATGAGCGCGTGAGGTCGTTTACCGGGAGGCGGCGGTTCCGCCGCGACGCCCGGATTATAGGCGGTGCACCCGCGGCTTTCGCGAAACACACGCCGTCCCGTCACGCGACTGCTGTAAGCTTTCCGATTCCATCGTTTTCCCAGGGAGTCTCCCGAATGAGCAATCTCGTCGTCGTCGTGTTCAACGATGAATCCACCGCCTTCGAAGTGCGCGCCGCGCTCGCGAAGATGCAGAAGGAATACCTGATCCAGATGGAGGACGCCGTCGTCGTCACCAAGGACGCCGAAGGCAAGGCGAAGCTGCACCAGGCGGCCAACCTCACCGCATCCGGCGCGGTCGGCGGCAGTTTCTGGGGCATGCTGGTCGGCTTGATTTTCCTCAATCCGCTGCTGGGCGCCGCGGCCGGCGCGGCGGGCGGCGCGATTGCCGGCAAGCTCACCGACATCGGGATCAACGACCAGATGATGAAGGACATGGCGGCGTCGTTCACGCCCGGCAGCTCGGCGCTGTTCGTGCTCGTCCGCAAGGTCACCGCGGACAAGGTGCTCGAGGGCCTGAAGGCCTTTTCCGGCAAGGGCAAGGTGTTCCAGACCTCCCTCGCCAAGGACGACGAGGAAGCGCTGCGCGCCATCCTCGAAAAGCCGGCGGCCTAGACGCGCAGCAGCGCCATCGCCGCCACACCCGCGATCACCGCGCCGATCAGGCTGCGCGTGAGCGCGGCGATGGCGAGCACCGGGAGCACGGCGACGAGCTCGCGCCACTTCAACGCGAGCTCGCCCTGCTGCAGGCCGAGTTCGGCCGCAGTGAGGGCGGCGAGGACCGCGATGGGCACCCAGGCAAGCCATGCCCTGAGTCCCGGCGGCAGCGCGAGGCGCGCCAGAACGACCAGCGGCAGCACGCGCGGCACGACGGTCACCAGCGCGGCGCCGAGCGCGATCATCAGGACTTCGGGGCGGACGTCCATCGCTCCAGCGCGTAACCGAGGGTCGCGGCGACGAGCGTCGCGACGATGACGAACCAGTTTCCCGGCAGGACGCGCGCCAGCACGAGCGCGAGCCCCGCGGCAGCGATCGCGACCGCGAGCGCCCGCCCCCGCGCCGGCACCGCGCGGATCTGCAACGCCAGCAGCGCGGCGAACATGGCGGTGAGCGCGTAGTCGAAGCCGAGCCGGCGGCTGTCGCCCAGCGCCTCGCCGAGCACGGCGCCCGCGACAGTGGCCGCCGCCCACGCGAGATACGCCGCCAGGTTCAGGCCCCACATCCATGCGGCCGATAGCGCGCCTCCGCCTGCGACGCGGCTCCACGCCACCACGAACGTCTCGTCGGTGAGCTGCGCGCCGATGAGCGCGTTCTTCCACGCCGGCACGCGCGCCAGCGCCGGCGCGAGCGCGGCGGAGAGCAGCAGGTGCCGCAGGTTCACGAAGAACACCGTGAGCACGACTGCGGCCACCGGACTCGCTGCGGCGATCATCCCCGCGGCGACGAACTGCGCCGAGCCGGCGTAGACCACCAGCGACAGCAGCGCGATCTCGGCGACCGACAGCCCGGCGGCGCGCTGCACGACGCCGGCCGCGAAGCCGATGGAGAGATAGCCGAGCACCACCGGCAGGCCGGCGCGGGCGCCGGCAGCGAAACCCTCCGTCACGAGCCGCCCGCCGCCGACGGCACGGCAGTGCGCAGGCCGCCCTGCGGCTCGCTGCGACCCTGCCCGGCGAGGACCTGGAAATCGCGTGCATAGCTGCGCAGCTTGGCGACGGCATGGGCCCGCTGTTTGGGCGTCATGGTGCGGTCGAGATCCAGGACGAGCTGCACCAGCTCCGCCTCGCGGGCCTGCGCGAGACGCGCGTACTCGGCGCCGCGCGCCCGTTCCACGTCGAGCACGTAGGCCGTGAGCCGCTCGCGCAGGTCGGGCCGCGTGCGGTAGGTCTCGAGCAGCCGCAGCAGCTCGCGCTGGCGCCGCCGGCGATCGTCCAGCATCACCGGCACCATCGCGGCGCCGCCGCGCACGAAGGCGCGCACCAGCTCCTCCTGCTCCGCCGTGAGCGGCCCCAGCCATTCCTCGAAGCGCCCGGCGATGGTCTTGAAGCGGTTGCGGTCGCGCTTGGCCGGGTCGATCTTGAGGACGTCCTTCTCCAGGCGCTCGTTGCCCTCGGCCATCTTGCGCTCCAGCGCCTCGAAATTCGCCGGCGTGAACGTCGCGACCACCGGCACGATCTCTCCGACCGCCTGCGTCGCGAGCACGCGATAGCGCGCACGCACCGCGTCGATGGCCCACTGCACGTCCTCGCGCGTGAGCCCGCGCGCCACGCGGTCCGCAGCGCCGTCGAACAGCCGCTCGTAGGCGGGCAGCTCGTTGTGGCGATGCCAGGTGTGGAAGGCCTCGATGCGCACGCGAGCGAGGTCCGACTGCTCGCCGTGCAGATCGAACCACTCGTGCGCCGCGACGCGCAGCGCGTAGTCGGCGTTGTTGTAGGCGAGACGGACGACCGTGCCGCAGCCGGCGAGCGCCAGCACCGCGCAGGCGAGCGCAAGCAAGCGCAGGCGGCTCACCGACAGTTCTCCACGGTAATCCGTCCCAGGTTGTGGCGGAGGAGCATTTTCCGCCCGCGCGCCATCCACGTCGAGCACTCGACGACCCTCGCGCGAAAAGCGCACCGGGGACGAGCGCCTTGGGACGGCCCGGTGGCGCTCATGCGATCCCGTACGGCTCCATCTCGAGCGCCTCCAGCCGCGTGCCGAGCATCAGGATGCTGCCCTGCCGGCGGTTGTTGCCGGTCTCGCTGAACTCGAACAGGTAGTGGCGGCGCACCGCGAGGCGCCCGTCCTCGTTGCGTGCGAAGCGAGTACGGACGCATTGCACGGTGTCGTCCAGGAACAGCACGTCGCCGCGCTCGCAGGCCTGACGGCCGAGCGCGACGGCGCGCTCGCGCGCCCGCAGGCTGTCGAGCACGAACCATCCGATGCCCGCCGCCGCCAGGAATCCCGCTGCTTCCGCAACCATGCCGCGCGCCCTATGCGTAATGCCGGATCAGCCACTCGGTGATCAGCGCCGGCTTCGACTCGCCTTCGCGCTCCACCGTGACGTGCCAGGCCGTCTGCACGCCCCCCTCGATCGGCTCGACCGCGCCGAGCTGGAAGCGTGCGCGCACGCGGCTGCCGGCCGGGACCGGCCCGGTGAAGCGCAGGCGGTTGACCCCGTAGTTGATGCCCATGCGCCGGCCGTCGAACTCGATGGTCTCGCCGAGCAGTTGCGACAGCACCGACAGCGTCAGGAAGCCGTGCGCGATGGTCCCGCCGTAGGGGGACTCGGTCGCGGCGCGCTCGGTGTCGACGTGGATCCACTGGTGGTCGCCCGCGGCCTCGGCGAAACGGTCGATGCGCGCCTGGGTGATGACCAGCCAGTCGCTGACGGCGACTTCCTTTCCGACCCACTGTGGCAGGTCGGCGAGATGGAGGGTGATCTTGGACATCCGGGGATTCTGCCACGGCGTGCGCCGCGGCCCGCGCTCCGGCGCCGTCCGGAGGATTGCGCCCCGCGCGGAGAGCCCGCAGAATCGGAGCATGCCTGCCGCCGCGAAGCTCTTCCTCACGCTCGGCGCCCTGGCGGCCGCGCTGGGTGTCGCGCTCGGCGCGTTCGGCGCGCATGCGCTGCGCGCCAAGCTGCCGCCAGACCTCCTGGCCGTGTACCGTACCGGCGTGGAATATCATTTCTACCATGCGCTCGGCCTGGTGCTGGTGGGTCTCGCCGCGCTGCACCTGCCGGACAGCGCGCCCCTGAAGGCCGCGGGCTGGACGATGCTCGCCGGCATCGTGCTGTTCTCCGGGAGCCTGTATCTGCTCGCCGTCACCGGCGTGCGTGCCCTCGGGGCCGTCACGCCAGTCGGCGGGGTCGCGTTCATGGTCGCCTGGGCGCTCTTCGCCTGGGCAGCGCTGCGCAGCTAGACGAGGAATCATCCGATGAAGAAGAAAATCGTGTTCACCACCATCGCCGCTGCCGTGCTGGTGTTCGGCGCCGCCTGGCGCGTCTCCGCCGCGGACCGTGACCGCGGCATGGTGCTCTACGAGGCGCGCTGCGTCGCGTGCCACGCCACCGGCGTGCACACACGCGAGAACCGCAAGTCGCGCAACTTCGAGGACGTGCGCGAATGGGTCACGCGCTGGAGCAATTTCCTCGGCAGCGACTGGGGCCCGACCGAAATCGACGACGTTTCGCGTTACGTCAACGAGCGTTACTACGGTTTTCCCTGCCCGTTGGACGTCTGCTCCCTCGGCAGCTGAGTCCCGTTCAACGCAAGCCCGCCTCTAGCAGCCGCGCGATTTCCTCGTAGCCGCGCCGGCGCGCGAGGTCGGCAGGCCGGTCGCCCGCCGCGTCGCGCACGCCGGGATCGGCGCGTGCATCGAGCAGCACGCGCACCACGTCGCCATGGCCGCTGTCCGCGGCCGCATGCAGGGCGGTGTAACCCGCGGCGTCGCGGGCGCCGGCCGGCGCGCCGCGCTCGAGCAGGCGCCGCACCGCCTCGAGGGTCCCCGTCCCCGCCGCCCAGAAGAGCGGCCGCTCGCCGGCGCGGTTCGCGGCCGCGACATCCGCGCCGGCGTCGGCCAGCGCGTCGATCACGAAGGGCGATCCGTGCATCGCCGCCGCGTGCATTGCGGTTTCTCCGCTGGCGGTGCGCGCGCCGGCATCCGCCCGGCGTGCGAGGAGCAGCCTGACCGCCTCGAGCTGGCCGCGCTCGGCTGCGACGTACAGCGGCGTCTCGCCCGCATCGTTGCGCGCTTCGATCGCCGCGCCGCGCGTGACGAGCAGCGCCATCGCGCCGACCTGCCCGGCCCGCGCTGCCGCGTGCAGCGGCGTTTCCCCGGTGGCGTCGCTCGCGCTTGGGCTCGCACCGGCATCGAGCCACTTCACCAGCGCGGCAACGTCGCCGGCGGCTGCTTCCCGCAGCGGCGGCTGCGCCGACGCGCCGAGAGCGACCGCCGCGAGCAGCCCTGCGGCGAGGCGCCTCATGACGCCGCGGCACCCGAGGCGCCTCATGACGCCGCGGCACCCGAGGCGCCTCATCGAACCTCGGCTTGCGGCGCGCCGGGCCCCTGCGCGCGTAGCGCCTCGTGCTTCCGCCCCAGGTAGAGCGCGGTCGCAAGCCACAGTGCCGCGATCGGCACGCCGGCCCACGCCATGCCGGCAAGCGAGAGCCCGGCCGACTTGAGGCCCGCCGCGAACCAGCTCGACCCGGCGTCGCCGCCGCGGTGGATGACCGTGTCGATCACGTTCTTCGCCTGGTACTTGTCGTCATGCGACACCACCGTGAAGAGCGTCTCGCGGGTGGGCTTGGAAATGGCGAACTCGCCCGCGCGCCGCAGCACGCCGACGGCCACCAGGACCGGCAGCACGTTCCAGGCGCCGAGGGCGGCGAAGCCGATCACCGACACCACGGGGAGCGCTACCAGCATGAACGTGGTCCCGAGCTTCGAGAGCAGCCGCCCGGTCACGAAGAGCTGCAGCGCGAGCGTCAGCACGTTCACCACGAGGTCGACGGCGGCGAAGAGACGCGTGCGCGTGGGCGCGTCCGGGATCGCCTCGCGCACCAGCGACACCTGCTGGTAATAGAGCAGCGTGCCGAGCACCGTGTAGCAGGCGACGAAGACGCAGATGCCGACGAGATACGGCGAGCGCGCGATGCGGAGCGCGCCGATCCAGAGGCTCGGCCTCGCGCCCTCCTCGGCCTCGCTGCGCAGGAAGCGCCGCGCGGGCGCGCGCCGCAGCAGCGCGCCGATGCAGACGAGCGTGACGAGCAGCGTGCCGGCCGATGCGAGCAGCAGGCTGTCGACGCCCACCAGGGGCACCAGGGCGCTGGCGGCGAGCGGGCCCGCGATGGCGCCGAGGCTGCCCCCGGCGGAGATGAAGCCGAACAGCCGCCGCGCGGCCTCGGTGGAGTAGAGGTCCGCCATGAAGCTCCAGAAGACGGACACCACGAAGAGATTGAAGACGCTGACGAAGACGAAGAAGTACGGCGCCACCGCGAGGCGCTCCGTGCCGCCTGCCAGCACGAGGTAGAACCCGACGAGCATCGCGGCGAAGGCGACGTACACCACCGGCAGCAGCCGGTTCACCGGCAGGCGCGACGCCAGCCAGCCGAACACGGGAATGATGGCGACCATGGTGAGGAAGGTCGCCGTGAAGAGGTGCTGCAGCCGCTCCGCGCCGTACTGCACCGCCATCTCGTCGCGCACGGGACGGATCATGTAGTACGCGGCGAGGAGGCAGAAGAAGTACGCGAACGACCAGAGGACCAGCGCGATTTCCTCGCGCCGCACCTGGACGACCCGCGCGAGCAGCCGCTCCATTCGCGCCCCCCGCGTCAAAGGGCCGGGAGTGTACTACGCGCCCGCGGCCGCCCGTCAGTAAAAGACCGAGCCGTCCCGGCGCTTGCGGAACGTGTAGGTCGGGCGGGCCCCCAGGGGCGTCGGCAGGTCGGACCGGATGTCGACCGACACGGAGAGCGCGTCGTCCGCCGGCCTGCGGCGCGCGCGGGCGGACACGCTCACCACGATCCCGTCCACGGTGCGCGACAGCGGCGGCGCCGACTCGATAAGCAGGAGCTCGTCGTAGGGCTTGGACTCGAACTCCCGACCGATGGCGTCGGCGATGGCCTGCAGGAGGGCGAAGTTCTGGCGGCGTTCGGCGCCGGTGAGCACGATGGACACGTTCGCGGCAGGAGGGCTTGCGGGTAAGAGCAATTAGAAATCGGCCGGCGGCCCGGACGCGACCGGCCCGTGGCGGCGGACGGGAACTCCGTCACGCTGGCCGAGATGTGCGGCCGAACCCGTCACGCCGGCCGCCCCGGCGGCCCGGCCCGCGCTGCCGGAACCCCGGCATTACTCGCGCAGGTAGGCGGGGAACCACAGGGCGAGCTGCGGGAAGAACAGCACCAGCAGCAGCCCGATGACCTGCAGCACCATGAACTGGAGCATGCCCGCGTAGATGTCCCTCAGTTCCCAGTCCGGCACCACGCCCTTGAGGAAGTAGGCGGACAGCGCCACCGGCGGGGAAAGCCAGGCCGTCTGCAGGCAGACCGCCACGAGCGTGCAGAACCAGACCAGGTCGATGCCGAGCTTCTGGACGAGCGGCAGCAGGATGGGCACCACGATCAGCACGATGGGCACCCATTCCAGCGGCCAGCCCAGCACGAAGATGATCGCCAGGATCAGGAGCAGCGTGAGCGTCGGCGAGAACTGCAGGCCGAGCAGGCTCTCGGCGATCATGTTGGCGCTGCCCAGGCGCGAGAACACCGAGCCGAAGAAGTTGGATGCCGCCACCAGCAGCAGGATCATGCTGGAGACTTCCAGCGTGGACCACACCGAGGCCTTGAAGCCCTTCCACGTGAGGCGCCGATAGGCCAGTGTCAGGAGAAACACGGCAAACGCGCCGACCGCGCCGGCGTCGGTGGGCGTGGCGATGCCCGCGAGGATGACGCCCAGGGTTGCCAGGATCACGACCACCACGGGCGCGATGCCGAACACGAGCTCCTTGACGACGTACATCGCATTCGGTGCGCGGTCCTCCATCGCGAGCGGCGGCCCCAGCTCGGGATTCAGATAGCTGCGAATCAGGCAGTAGGCGACATAAAGACCCGAGAGCAGCAATCCCGGGATCACCGCCGCCGCGAACAGGTCGGTTGCGGGCACGCCGACCACCGGCCCCATCACGATGAGCATGACCGACGGCGGAATCAGGATGCCGAGCGTCCCGCCCGCGGTGATCGCGCCGGCCGACATGCGCACGTCGTAGCGGCTCTTCTTCATCGCCGGAGCGGCCATCACGCCCAGCAGCGTCACCGACGAGCCGACGATGCCGGTGGCGGCCGCGAAGATGGTCGCGGTGAAGAGCACCGCGAGATACAGCGATCCGCGCAACCCGGCGAGCAGGAGCTGGATGGCGCGGAACAATCGCTCCATCAGGCCGGACTGCTCCAGCAGGTAGCCCATGAAGAGGAAGAACGGCACGCTGGCGAGCGTGGTGTCCTTCATGACGCTGAACACCTGCAGCGTCATCAGGTACAGCACCATCTTGCCGAGGCCAATGTAGCCGAACACCAGCGCGACGGCGATGAGCGTGAACGCGATCGGAAAGCCGATGAAGATCGCCCCGAACAGCACCGCGAGCGACAGGAGGCCGATCCACTCGGGGCTCACGCCTTGCGCTCCTCCTCCGGCCACGCGCCGGTGCGCACCGCCCAGATGCTCTTCAGAAGCTCCGAGAAGCCCTGCAGCACGAGCAGCGCGATGGCCACGGTGAGGGCAAGCTTGAGCGGCCAGAGGATGGGCATCCACGGGCTGGACACCGCGCGCTCGTTGCGGCCGAAGCTCACCGTGAAGTAGTCCCAGCTCACCACCAGGAAGGCGATCATGCCGGGGAAGAAGAAGAGCACGTAGCACACCGCGTCGACCCAGCCCTGGGTGCGCGGCGACCAGTTGGCGTAGAAGGTGTCGGTGCGGATGTGGCCCTTCCTGAGCAGGGTGTAGGCCGCGCCGAGCATGAAGAACGCGCCGTACAGGAACGACGTCATGTCGTAGGCCCAGATGGTCGGCGCGTTGAAGAAGTAGCGCGCCACCACCTCGTACACCAGCGACAGCACCATCGGCACGATTAGCCAGCCGACGATGCGCCCGGACCAGAAGCTGATCGAATCGAGGAAGCGGATGGCGGCGAGCATGCGGGAGAGGAAGCGCCTGCAATCGGAGTTGCCGCGGACCGCGCGTCCGCCGCGATCACACGATCGCGGCGTCGCAACCGCCCGCGTGACGCATCGGCCGGACGAGCGTTACCGCGCCCGCGGTGACGCTCCGACCGGTTGGTGCGTCACGACCTCATCATTTTTTCTGCAGGGCCGCGTTCCCGAGCCCGGAGTACAGGTCGAGAATCTTGGTCCAGTACGGGACCACTGTTACGGCGAAATTCTTCTGGGAGTCCAGCACCTGCTTGAAGAACGGATCCTTCTGCGCGTACCGGTCCAGCACCACCTGCGTCGCGCGCACGAACTCGGGATAGAAGTCCTTCGGCGTGTCGTGGATCTGCACCTTGTGCTCGTTGCGCAGCTTCACGATCGCCTGCGCGTTGCGGTACACGTTGAAGGTGTAGGTTTCCATCATCGAGGCCATCGCCGCGGTGCGGACGATCTCCTGCAGGTCGGCCGGGAGCTTGGACCACCAGGTCTTGTTGAACAGCACCTCGCCGACGTCGGTGGACTGGTGGAGGCCCTGCAGGTAGTAGTTCTTCCAGACCGTGTGCAGGCCGAGGTTCAGGTCGTCGGCCGGGCCGATCCACTCCGCTGCGTCGATGGTGCCGCGCTGCGCCGCCGGGACGATCTCGCCGCCGGGCATCGCCACCGCCGCGACCCCCATCTCCTTGAAGATCTCGCCGGTGATGCCGGGAGGCGAGCGGTACTTCATCTTCTTGAAGTCGGCCGTCGAGGCGATCGGCTGCTTGAACCAGCCGAGCGGGTCCGGACCCATGGGCTGGATCATGATCGGCTCGACGTTGACCTTGAGGATGTCGGAGTAGAGCCGGCGATAGAGCTCGTTGCCGCCGCCCTCGAACAGCCAGGCGACGTGCGAGAGCTGGTCGAGGCCGACGCCGGCGCCCGCCATCGGGTTGGAGAACAGGCCCGCGGCCGGGTGCTTGCCAGACCAGTAGTGCGTCCACGCGTAGCCGCCCTCGACCACGCCCTTGTCCACCGCGTCGAGGATCTCGAACGCCGGCACCACCGCGCCGTCGGGGAGCATTTCCATCTTGAGCCGTCCGCCGCTCATCTTGTCCACGCGGTCGGCGAAGCGCTTGAGCAGCTCGAAGTAGATGCTGGCGGCGGGAACGGCGGTCTGGACGCGTGCCTTGTACTGCTGCGCCTGCGCGATGCCGCTCGCCGCGACAAGCGCGACCGCGGCCACGAGGCTGGTGATCCACCGGCTCATGATTCCTCCTTGGGGTGAGTGTCTCGCCCGCGCCGGCGCTCCACGTCGCGCATTTTTTCCGGGCTCGGGCCATCCTAGACAGCGCACCCCGCAATTGCAATACTGCGGCGCACTTATTCGGGACGCGCAGTTCCAGATTCCTGCAAACGCGCGGTCCGAGCGGGAGATTTGCGATGACCTTCGCCGCGTACGACTACATCGTCGTGGGCGCGGGCAGCGCGGGCTGCGTGATGGCCGCCCGGCTGTCGGAAAACGGCCGCCACTCCGTGCTGCTGCTGGAGGCGGGACCGAAGGACGACTACCTTTGGATCCACATCCCCATCGGCTACGGGAAGACGATGTTCCATCCCGAGTACAACTGGGGCTTCAAGACCGATCCGGATCCGCACATGAACGGCCGCGAGATCTACTGGCCGCGCGGCCGCGGCCTGGGCGGGTCCTCGTCCATCAACGGCCTCATCTACGTGCGCGGCCAGCCCGAGGACTACGACGGCTGGGCCGGAATGGGCAACGAGGGCTGGAGCTGGCGCGAAGTGCTGCCCTACTTCAGGAAGCTGGAGCACAACACCCGCGGCGCGAGCGAGTTCCACGGCGCCGACGGGCCGCTGTGGTGCTCCGACATCCCGGCGAAGCACGAACTCATGGAGGCGATCATCCACGGCGCGGAGGAGCTCGGCATCCGGCGCACTGACGACTTCAACGCCGGCGTCCAGGAGGGGGTCGGCTACTACCAGCTCTTCACCCGCAACGGCTGGCGGTGCTCCTCGGCTGCGGCCTATCTCAAGCCCGCACGCGGGCGGAAGAACCTCACCGTCGAGGTGAACGCGCACGCCGCGCAGATCACCTTCGACGGCATCCGCGCCTCCGGCGTGAAGTACCTGCAGAACGGAGTGGAGCGCGAGGCCCGCGCCGCCCGCGAGGTGGTGCTCGCCGCGGGCGCACTGCAGTCGCCGCAGCTCCTGCAGCTCTCCGGCGTCGGCCCGGCCGACTTCCTGCAGTCGCTCGGCATCCCGGTGGTCGAGCACCTGCCGGGGGTGGGCGAGAACCTGCAGGACCACCTGCAGCTCAGGCTGATGTACAAGGTGAGAAAGCGCATCACCACCAACGACGACCTCGCCAGCGTGTGGCGCAAGCTGAAGATCGGGCTCCAGTGGGTGGCCACGCGCAGCGGCCCGCTCGCCATCGGTATCAACCAGGGCGGCCTGTTCACGCGGGTGCTGCCGGAATCGCGGCGGCCCGACGTGCAGTTCCATTTCGCGACCCTGTCGGCGGACCTCGCCGGTGCGCAGCCGCACCCCTGGCCGGGCTGCACGTTCTCGGTCTGCCAGCTCCATCCCTCGAGCCGCGGCCGGGTACGGATCAAGTCGCGCGACCCGCGCGAGGCGCCCTCGATGCAGCCCAACTACCTCTCGACCGAGCTCGACCGGCGCTGCGCGGTGGCCGGCGCGAGGCTCGCGCGCCGCCTCGCCTCCGCGAAGGCGCTCGAGCCCTACATCGAGTCCGAGTATCGCCCGGGGCCGGACTGCAGTTCGGACGACGAGCTGCTCGAGTTCGCGAAGAACCACGGCGCGACCATCTTCCACCCGTCGGGCACCTGCAAGATGGGCAGCGACCCGATGGCGGTGGTGGACGACCGCCTGCGCGTCCACGGCCTGGCGGGCCTGCGCGTGGTGGACTGCTCGATCATGCCGACGGTCACCTCCGGCAACACCCACGCCCCGGCGGTGATGATCGCGGAAAAGGCCTCCGACATGATGCTCGAGGACGCGGCACGGCACTAGAACCTATCTCATAATCCCACGTGAGCCGGAGGCGGGTCATGCTTGCGGCATGCCAGGGCCGGCACTACGCTACGCAAGACACCTTGCCGGAGAACAGCATGGCCACCAATCCATACGCGGCACCGCAGGCACGCGTCGCGGATGCGCCCGTTCCGACGCCGGACGGGCAGTTCGTGCCCGACGGCCAGGCGCTCGCCGCGGGCAGCGGCTGGGCATGGTTCGTCGACGGCTGGCGGCTGTTCCGCGCCCAGCCGGGTTTGTGGATCGGCATCAGCGTCGCGCTGCTCGCGTTCTACGTGTTGGTGAGCCTGATTCCCTGGATCGGCCAGCTCGCCACCACCCTGTTGACGCCGGTGATCGCCGGCGGACTCCTGCTCGGCTGCAAGGCGCTCGACGAGGGCGGCACGCTCACTTTCGGACACCTGTTCGAGGGCTTCCGGCTGCCGCAGGCGGGCCGGCTGGTCATGGTCGGGGTGGTCAGCCTCGCCGCCGCGGTGGTGATGCTGGTCTCAATCTTCCTCGTCGTGGGTGCAGGCTTCGGCGTGTCCATGCTGGGCGGAACGCCGGGCATGGGGGGCCTCGGGCTCACGACGGCGCTGGCGATCCTGATCGCCCTGGCGGTGTCCATCCCGGTCTACATGGCACTGTGGTTCGCGCCCGCGCTGGTGACGCTGCACGACTTCGGCACCGCCGACGCCCTGAAGGCGAGCTTCACAGCCTGTCTGAAGAACATGCTTCCCTTCCTTGTCTACGGCATCGCCGCGTTACTGCTCAGCGTCGTCGCACTCGTGCCGTTCGGGCTCGGGCTGCTGGTGCTCGTGCCGGTGTTCATCGCCTCCGTGTACGCCGCTTACCGCGACATTTTCTTCATCCGCTAGCTCGTGCTCGATACGGCGCGCCGCATCCCCACGCCGGAAGGCATCGAGCTCACCCTGCGACTCGCAGGCCCGGTGCCGCGAGCGTTCGCCTGGGCCATCGACTTCCTCATCCGCGCGGCGGCCCTGTGGGCGCTGCTCTTCGCCGTGCAACCGTTCGCGAAGCTCGGCATGGCGGTGCTCCTGCTCGCGTGGTTCTTTCTCGAATGGCTGTTTCCGGCGTGGTGCGAAGTGCGCTGGGGCGGGGCGACGCCGGGCAAGAAGGCGCTCGGCCTGGTGGTGCTGCACGACGACGGGACGCCGGTCGGCTGGCCCGCCGCGCTGACGCGCAACCTGCTGCGCTTCGTCGACTTCCTGCCGGCGTTCTACGGCGTCGGCCTGCTCTCGACCATCGTCAACCGCGACTTCAAGCGCCTCGGCGATCTCGCGGCCGGCACCGTGGTCGCGTATCGCGACCGCGCCGCGGCGGGCTTCGCGGTTCCGCCCGCGGCGCCGCTCGCGCCCGCCATCGCGCTCTCCGCCGTCGAGCAGCGCGCGATTCTCGATTTCGCCGAGCGCGCGCCGGGCCTCACCGACGAGCGCCAGGCCGAACTCGCCGGCCTCGCCGCGCCGCTGGTGGGCGCCACGACCGGCGCGGCCGAGCGGCTGCTGCGCATCGCCAACCACCTGCTCGGGCGGCGCTGACGATGCTCGCGAGGCGGCTTCCATGATGGGCCAGGCGACGTTCGAGGGGCGTCATGCGCGCGAGTGGGAGGCGTTCGAGTCGTGGCTCGCCGCGCGCGAGCGGCTGCGCAAGGCGCGCGCGGGCGTGACGCCGACCGGCGCGCTGCGCGACGATGAAGTGCCGAGCGCGTATCGCTCGCTGTGCCAGCACCTCGCGCTCGCGCGCGACCGGCAGTACAGCCCCGACCTGGTGGACCGCCTCAACCACCTCGTCCTGCGCGGCCACCATGCGCTGTACGGCGCGCGCGGCAGCGGTGCGGCGGGCGCGATCGAGTTCTTCCTGCGCGAGTTTCCGCGCCTGGTGCGCGCGGAGTGGCGGCTGGTGACGGCGGCGAGCCTGCTCTTCTTCGGGCCCATGGCGCTGGTGTTCCTCGCCCTGCAGGCCTATCCCGACGCGGTCTACTACCTGCTCGATCCGCGGCAGGCGACGAAGCTGGAGGCGATGTACGACCCTGCCAACCAGCGCATCGGCATGCGCGACGCCGACGACAACGTGGCGATGTTCGCCTTCTACATCTGGAACAACGTGAAGATCGGCTTCCAGACCTTCGCCGGCGGCCTGGCCTTCGGGCTGGGCACGCTCTTCTTCCTCGTCTTCAACGGCCTCAACATCGGCGCCGTCGCGGCGCATCTCACCAACGTCGGCTTCGGCGAGACCTTCTGGTCCTTCGTGAGCGGCCACAGCGCGATGGAGCTCACCGCCATCGCGCTCTCCGGCGCGGCCGGGCTGCGCCTGGGAGGCGCGGTGATCGCGCCGGGAGGCAGGTCGCGCAAGGCGGCGCTGGTCGAGGCGGCGCGGCCGGCGGTGCGGATGATGATCGGCGCCGCGGTGATGTTCGCCCTCGCGGCATTCATCGAGGGCTTCTGGTCGCCGCTGCGCGTGGTGGCGCCGCAGGTCAAGTACGGCATCGGCCTCGCGCTCTGGGCCCTGGTCATCGCCTACTTCGTGCTCGCGGGGCGCGGCGATGCGCGTTGACGCCCTGCGCGTGCAGCTCCGGCCGCGCACCGGCTGGGAGGCGGCCGATCTCGGCTTCGTGATGGCGCGCGAGTGGTGGCGACCGCTGTGGGCAGCGTGGCTCGCCGCCTATCTGCCGCTCGCGCTCGTGCTGACGTACGCGTTCCGCGCCACGCCGGAGCTGGCCGCGCTGGTGCTGTGGTGGCTGAAGCCCGCGTTCGACCGCGCCGCACTGCACGTGCTGTCGCGCGCGGTGTTCGGCGAGGCGACCACGGTGAGGAGCGCCCTCGCCAGCCGCGACCTGCTGCGCCCGGGCCTGCTGTACGCCCTGACTCTGGGGAGATTCGCGCTGGCCCGGAGCTTCCTGCTGCCGGTGGCGCAACTCGAGCAGCTCTCAGGGCGCGACGCGGCGGCGCGCCGTGCAGCCCTCGCGCGGCGCGAGCGCGGGCATGCCGCCGGGCTGACCGTGGCCTGCGCGCACTTCGAGGTGGCGATCCTGCTGGGCCTCGGCCTGCTCGCGGATCTGCTCACCCCGGCGGCCGGCGCGATCGCGCCGGACCTGGTCAAGTGGTTTGGCGACGGCGTCCCCGACGCGTCCTGGTGGTCCGTCACCGACACGCTCGCCTACATCGTGGCGGTGTCGGTCATCGAGCCGCTCTACGTTGCCGGCGGTTTCGCGCTCTACCTCAACCGGCGCACGCTGCTCGAAGGCTGGGACATCGAGGTGGCGCTGCGCCGCCTCGCGCAGCGCCTCGGCACCGGATCGCGCCGCGCCGTTGCGGCACTGACGCTGGGATGCGCCGCGGCGCTCGTCGCGCCCCTGCATGCGGACGCGCAGCCCGCAGAGCCCCAGCGCGCGGTCCGCGAGGTGCTTCGCTCGCCCGAGTTCGCGCAGCACCGCGATGTCATGCAGTGGCAGGCCCGC
>Ga0209254_10000337_pt1 | contig 36398 bp, 33 predicted proteins | sample FrelakmetDIP11DI_FD_187148 | JGI IMG/M metagenome (GOLD analysis project Ga0209254, IMG submission 187148) | Freshwater lake sediment microbial communities from the University of Notre Dame, USA, for methane emissions studies - DIP11 DI (SPAdes)... | ecosystem: Environmental > Aquatic >... | reverse complement strand
CATTTTATGTCTCCCAGGGAATGGTTGGTAGTAATCGCTCTATCGCTGATCCCGGCTACCGCTGAAGAACTAACCAAGGCATACTTGCGCTGGAAAAACAGAATAGATGCCTGACTGTCTTAAGGCTCCTGACTTTAGAGGATTATTGCGCAAAAAAAACCAAAATGGTGATTGATGCTTTTTTATCTTGTCATTAGCCGATTCAGGTGCTATACTTTCACCGATGACCGCACGATTGACTGACTTTTACGCTTTTCGTCTCAGGTTGATCCAGAGGATTTATCGGCGAGCCGGTATTCCTCGTCACACTGACGCGCCGAGTACGAGTTCACAGGGGGAAGGTGTTCAAGGGAATTAGACCTGTAAATTTAGCCTGCTACCTGGTTCCCGAACACCCACTCTCAATAATATATGCTGGCGTTCGGGATTTTCATTTAAAACACCATATTCGAATGAAGGGAGCATTATCTCTGGAGAAACAGATGAACGAGGATACGCCTGCCCAAGAGAAAGAGCCGCCCAGCGGTTCTTCCAAACCGCCCTGACTTTACTTACCGCCGGACAGTTGTCCAAGACAAGGAGTGACCTGTGATAACCATTTACAAGCACAGCGAAACCGGTCTCCTCCAGATGAGCGAGCCCACAGAAGGTTGTTGGATCAATGTCGTCGATCCCACACCCGATGAAATAAAAACCCTGATTTCTTATGACCTGCCCCATGACTATTTGACTTACCCCCTTGACCTGGATGAACGCGCCCGCAGCGAACGCGAAAACGGTGAGCTCCTGATCATTTTGCGCATCCCATTTTTCCAGGGCCAGGCTGCAGATGTCCCGTACGCTACAATCCCTCTGGGCATTATTCTAAATAATAAATATCTGGTCACAGTCTGCAGGATCAACCATGACATTTTGCGCGAGTTTTCTTCTGGGCATGTCAAGGGATTATCAACCGGCAAACGCCAGCGATTCGTGCTGAGGATCCTGCTGGCCAGCGCCAATAAATTCCTCAGTTATTTACGCGAGATTAATAAAGTCGTGGATGGCCTGGAAGATCAACTTCAGCAGTCTACCCGCAACAAAGAAGTTCTCGAGTTACTCAAATACCAGAAGAGCCTGACCTATTTTGCCACCGCTCTCAAATCGAACGAGCTGATGATGGAGCGCCTGGAGCGCAGCAAGTTATTCCAGACATTCCCGGAAGATGAAGACCTACTGGATGATGTTCTGACCGAAAACCAGCAGGCCATTGAAATGACCAACATCTCCAGCAACATTCTTTCAGGCATGATGGATGCTTTCGCATCAATCATTTCCAACAACCTGAACGGTGTCATGAAGATCCTGGCCGGCATAACCATCATCCTGGCTCTTCCAACTATGGTTGCCAGCTTTTACGGCATGAATGTGAATCTCCCTCTCGAAGGGTTGACTTATGCCTTCCCATTGATACTGGGAATCGCATTCGCCCTTACCTTAGGTATTGTCTATATTTTCTGGAAAAGAGATTGGTTTTAGGAATCCACAGGACGAAATTTGAAGCTCAGCCGGTGGACGGGGCTGGGACCCAGGCGCGTCAGCACAGCTCGGTGAGCCTGGGTGCCGTACCCTTTGTGGCCAGCGAGGCCGTATTCCGGGTAAAGCTGATCGAGCTTCCGCATCAGGTCATCCCTGGCAACCTTTGCCAGGATCGACGCTCCTGCGATGCTCAAAGAGCGTTCATCTCCCTTAACAATGCTTATCTGGGGTATGTTGCAAGCCGGTAGTGAAATAAAGTCTACCAGCAGGTGGTCCGGCTCGATCACCAGCTGGGACAGAGCGTTTTGTATCGCCAGCCGGGTAGCCGGGAGAATCCCCAGTCGGTCAATCTCACCAGCAGACGCAAAACCAACCCCATAAGCCAGCGCCAAATCGCGAATCCTGCCAGCAAATTCTTCCCTCTTGATCCGGCTGTGCTTTTTGGAATCTTGCATACCCTTCAAATGACTTTGGATTTCTGGATCGGGAGGCAGAACCAGGACCCCAGCCGAGACAGGTCCTGCCAGTGCCCCCCTTCCTGCTTCATCCACGCCAGCTACGAACCGGATTCCCTTATCCCACAGCTGCGATTCGAATCCGAAATCGGGGGTGAAATAAGATTTTTGCTCACTGATTCTCCCCATCAGATACTAGTTTGCACCCGGTGTGAGACTCTCGCTCGCCTGAATCACGGTCTTCTCATACACCCCATTACTCGCGTTCTGACGGATTTGCATGATATCCCTCGCCATCCGGAATGCATCCTGGATCACATTCAATTTGCTCTCCGGATTGAAGTACCATGGTATCGGCACTTCAACGATTCGATATCCTCGCAGCCTGGCTACATACAGCAGTTCGATATCAAACGACCACCCGCCCATAGTCTGGTGCTCGAACAAATCCCGCACAACAGACAAGTGAAAACACTTGAACCCACATTGAGTATCATGCATCCCAGGCAGGGCAAATAGCCTGATGAGAATATTGATCAACCTGCCACCAAGGTGTCGGTAGGCAGGTTCGTCGTAACGCATGGCACCTTCAGCCTCCCTCGAGCCTATTGCCAGTTCAAAACCTTTCAGGGAAGGCGGTATAAAACGGCCGATTTCAGTTATCGGCATGGAGAGATCAGCGTCGCACATAAAACAGTATTCACCCTTTGCTTCCAGCATTCCACGTTGCACGGCCCGACCTTTTCCGCGCTTTGCTTCCAGGAGGTGGAATTGTTCATGCCTCTTCGAAAACTCTTGTGCAATCTCGAACGTCGCATCCGTGCTTCCGTTTTCTACGATCAGAACCTCGCACTCAAACGGTTGAGCTTTTGTAAATGAACAAACCTGCTTTAAAGTCTCCGGCAGGCGTTTCTCCTCGTTGAAAGCAGGGATGACGATCGATAAGAACGGATGGGTCAAAGCGCGTCCTGGTAATATTCCTTCACCCGCTGGTCAGGACGACCACCACCAGCGTTGTCAGGATAATGATATTAGTGAAGATCAACAACATCAGCATAAACCACTGGTGGCGAGTAAAAGGAATCTTTTGGGTAATTACAGGCTCATCTCGTGGAAGATCTGTAAATGGTTTCCAACGATCTGATTTTATCGCTGGTAGTACCTTAAAAGCAAATTCGTCCGGGATTTCACGAGCGACGGCGGCATCAACTTTCTTCGCATCAATCATTAAAGCACTGAAAATTTTCCGGAGGGTATCCCGATCGAAGACCGCTTCCGCCTTGAGAAGCCCACCAATAAACCGGTCGAGGTTATCCAGCATAACCATCTTCACCGCAGGGCGATTCGTATCTATGTGTATATTGGGATTCGCAAAAAATAAAATCGGCTCGATCATGCAACAATCCACTTGCTTTTCAGTCAGGAATCCGGCTAATGCTTCTGCCATTTCCTGGACAAGGATCAACGGGTTCGGGCGTGCCGGCACATATCTTTGACCGTGCTTCTTCAGCTGTTCCCACATCTCTCCATGAGCGCGAAAAACCCCTTCTGCATCACATGGGTAGAACAACATTAATCCGGCAGGTCCAACCAAAACCGCTGGAATTGTTATCCGAGGTTTCTCAATCCTTGTGTTCCTTAATAATAAATGTCGGTCGTCGAGAAATTTTTCAAGGTTGGAAGACAATACCGTTAACGCACTCGCCTTTGGGTGCCTGGTTGAGAGATTTATCTCGCGTACCTTCCTGCTGAAATATCCAGATGGTTCATCCTGAATCGACTCAGCCTGATCGATTATCTTCATAAGCGAATCCAGAATAATATTTCCACGATTTGGAATTTTATGGTTTTTGCCCGGGATTATTATAAGCCCCAAGCATGAGAATAGTGTTTGACTAACAGGAATGAAAGCTAAGCACTAGCGGGTCGGAGTTCATATTTGCGGCACCCCAGGCAGGCTGTCTTGATCAGTAGCATTCCCGCTGGAGACCAGGTAGGATTTCCCATTCTTTTCCATTACCCGAACTGGATCAGACACTTCGAAAGTATTGGCGTGATATATAACTCTTTTTCCGGTAACAAATAGCTTGCCTTGCTTAAGTAGGTCAATTAAGGACTGGCGTTGCAGCAAAACGTGATCAGAAAAAGTCGGACCTCTTCGAAGATAAACCCGAACCCAATCGACTTTACCTTCTGGTCTATATCTCACGGCTTCGATGACGCCATCATATTTCAATTTAGCCATAACTTACCTTTCGAGGCTCAAAATAGCAATTTCCCGAGATTTAGCACCTGGAATGATGATCGAGTATGTTTTGGAAAAAGGAATTTCACAACCCAATTATCGCGATAAGCACAAAAAATGTGGGCTTTAGTCGGGGCGGGCGGACTCGAACCGCCGACCCCCGCGTCCCAAACGCGGTGCGCTACCGAGCTGCGCTACACCCCGAGTGAAGTGAGTATAATGCGAAGTAATCTTAAAAGTCAAGGAGCAATCCTTTGTCTGAGCCTGTCGACCCGTTGATCTATCACACGCATCAATGCTTGCACTCCGATGATCTGCCTTTCTGGCTAGAGCTGGCCAGGAAGCGATCAGGGCCTGTTCTAGAATTGGGCTGCGGGAGTGGTCGCGTTGCTTCCTGCCTGTCTGCGGCTGGATTTCAAGTGGTCGGTTTGGATCATAATTTCGAAATGCTCACTTTCTTACGCCGAAATACTTCAATAGAATTGAATGAAAGTATTCGGATTTTCCAGGCTGATTTCACCTGCTTCAATCTTTCTGCCAGGTTTGAATTGATCATCATGCCGTGCAACACCTACAGCACTATATCACAGCCATACCGCCTGGAGGTCTTATCCCAAATCCGACGACATCTACTACCCACTGGAATCTTTGCAGTCCAAATCACCAATCCATTCCTGTTGATGAGTTTACCCACGAATGGTGAAGCCGAGCTCGAAGATGTATTCACACTTCCTTTCTCCGGAGATGCTATCCAGGTTTCCAGCAGTTGGACACGTACACCAAAGAACCTGGTCATTAATTGGTATTATGATCAGCTCTTGACGAATGGAAAAATAATCCGGTCTGAACTTAGCATCTCGCATACTCTGGAAAGCCCTCAAGTTTTCCGGGACGAAATCTCAATGCAAGGATTGCATATCCTGCAAGAACTGGGAGATTACGACTTCTTACCATACCGGGATGATTCGCCTGTCTGGATAATCCTGGGCTGCCCATCATAAACTTGATTCAACGCCACATCGACATGGTATTATATTGGTTGTTTGTATCAGATCTTCAAATGGCAGAAAACCTGGTAGCTTGAATGTTACCAATCCGAGACACAGTCCGTCCAACTTCCTTCCCGATCATCACCTGGCTCTTTATCGCTTTAAATGCAGTGGTTTTTCTATATGAAATTAGCCTTCCCTCTGTTGAATTGAACGCTTTGATCATGACCTTCGGTTTGATACCTGGTCAACTTGAGCTATCCGAGCCGCTCAAGCTTTTACAAAATCCACTCTTTCCACTCACATTTTTGACACACATGTTCATGCACGGAGGATGGCTCCATTTCCTGAGCAATATGTGGATATTATTTATCTTCGGAGACAATGTCGAAGACAGGATGGGTTCGATTCGCTTTCTGGCTTTTTACCTTCTCAGCGGATTTATTGGAGCGCTCATTCAAGCCTATATGTATCCCAACAGTTTTTTACCAGCCATCGGTGCCAGCGGCGCCATCGCCGGTGTGCTCGGAGCTTATTGGGTTCTATTTCCAAAGGCCAAAGTCATCACATTAATTCCGCTTATTTTTGTACCCTGGTTTATCGAAATACCTGCTGTGTTTTACTTGGGAATTTGGCTTGTAACCCAAATTTATTTTGGAATTTCCAGTTTACCAAGTTCAGGAGTTATGGGAGGTGTTGCCTGGTGGGCTCATATCGGAGGCTTCGTTTTCGGACTGCTCTTTCACCGGTTGTTCCTGCCTCAACCATCGAAAATATTTCCGACAGTATCTGGATGAGTTTTGGCCATTATTGATATAGAAAAACGATACGCCCGGGGATTTTCCTCAATTCACAAGCAAGAAATTTTATTCTTCCTGGATTTTCCGGACGCAAGTTTCGTAAATTTCACCAACATAATTAATATGGAGAATACATGAGCGAAAATCACAAATCCCTGGATATAAACTCGGCTGAACTTGTGGATTTGACCGGCTTACCCGGAATTGGTCTCAATACCGCAGAGAAAATTGTTGCACGAAGACCTTTTTCCACGATTGAAGAGCTACGAGATATCAACGGAATCGGCGAGGTTGTTTTCGAGCGAATTGCACCATTTATTCATGTCAATCCAATCCAACTCGATTCTGGTGAGTTGATAGAAGTACAATTCACATCCGAATCGTCGGTCGTTGAAGAAGCAGATGCCACTGATCTGGAAATTATCCCTGAAGAAATCGGTCAAGCAGCTCCACAAGAAATCGCGTTTACAGTAAATCCAGAAGAAACATCTCAAGAATCCGTTGGTGAACCACTCCAGGAACTTTCACCAGAGCAGTCACAACCGGCAAATCCTCCACAAGTAGATAGCGAAGGAACTAAAACTGGTTCCGAGAACAAGGCAGAGCCAGTTTTCACAACGGTTAATGAACAAAGAACACCAGTGTTTGAGCAAAAATCAATACAAACCCCAGGAGCAGCCAGGACTGTTTCACCCACCCAAAGCAACAGAATATTCGGGGTTTCCTTAACCTGCGGAGTTTTTTCGATTTTATTCTCGATCGCGATTACATTAGGAATTTTATTTCTAATCAACAATGGCCTTCAATACACGAAACCATCCGATCTGGACAAAACAGAGCAAAAACTTAGCGATGTCAGCTCACAGGCTTATTCTTTAGCACGCGAGATTGAAACCTTGACGACCAGACTGGATAACCTGGAAAGTATCGCAGGAAGAGTCAGTGCAGTTGAAAAAGGTATGGAAGAAACCAGAAATGAAATGGAAGCCATCTCATCTGGAATAGAGTCCCTTAACGAACAAATCGATGAGCTAGACCAGCGAGTCGCCGAGCTGCAGAAGACCACCAGTCAATTCAGCGCATTCATAGACGGCCTGAAAGAGCTTATCGAGAGCATATACCAACCCACATCTGCCGAGAAATAAATTCATTCGTGGATAATTCAGCGATCAACCAACTTTGATCTACTCGTAGGAGAGAAAATGACTGATGAAAATCCAACTCCTAATAACGAAAACTTTGGCACTCGTCTCCTTTCAGGTTTCTTCAGCCTGACCAGGATAGTGGTTCGCTTCCTCCTGATCATTCTGCTTTTGGGATTGCTGGCCTTGTTACTTTTTGGAGTACCTTATTTCTATTGGAGGTATGTGACACCAACCGTGAATGAATTCAAACACGTGGCGAGCGCTCAAGTTGCCCAGGAGCTACTGAATCAGCGCCTGCTCGACGACCTTGATAATATGCAGCAGCGTGCAGATACGATTGAAACACGATTGGATTCGGAGAAGCAGCAATTCGGTGAGATTGAAGGATCAATTGACGCCCTGGTTGCCACACAGCAATCCCAGGTCGAGCTTTACCTTAAAACCCAACATGCAGTAGATGAAAAATATCAGGAAATCAGCGATCAAATCACCGCTCTCGAAACCAAATTGGTAGAAATAAATATTTCATTGGAAAATTTCGGAACCAGCATTGGCGCTGTCGAAGAAAAATCACTAGAGCTGGAAGCACGGCTGTTCTCGGACGATGAGCCGATAAACCAGTTGCGCAGGGATATTCAGTTATTAAAAGTGATGGAGTTGTTGACTCGCAGCCGTCTCTTCATGTCCCAGGACAATTTGGGACTCGCAGAAGACGATATCCAATCCGCACACGAATTATTATCGAATTTACGAGTACCTGAAGTCCAAGCTGAAGTTCTGGTTGACACGATTGAGCGAATCAATCAGGCACTTAACAATTTACCACTCTCTCCCGATCTGGCTTCCCAGGATCTTGAAATCGCCTGGCGGCTCATAAATTTGGAGTTATTCAGTCACTCACTTGAAGACTTCAGCACCTCATTATCCTCAACACCAGCTGCTGCAGATTTAACTGCAACACCACAGCCTTCAGAAACCATCGCACCATCCGTAACACCATGAATAAATAGTATCCCTGGCACTGGATAGAGCTTCGGTTCGCTGAAGAAGTTGAAAATATAATATGGAGGCAATTAATGCAAGAAAGTGAAGAAAACCAAACCCCTATCCCTGAAAGCGCACGGGACTCGCCACCGCAGGGAAAAGAAAGTCCAAAACCCGAGAAACGCCCGTTGAGCATCTGGCGGCGATTGTTCCGTTTCCTAATGGTGATGCTAATCATCTTTGGCCTCGGCGCCTTAGTTGTTATATTTACTTTATACATTCCGCTGAGAGAACAGCTTTTCAGTGCCGAGTCTCGCATTGAAGAGCTCAGCAATCAAAGCGCTTCGGAAATCAATTCGGCAAAAGAAGAAATTGACCGCCTATCATCGATTGAAGATAAATTTGGTGATACACAGGCCGAGCTTGATGAGATTCTCATTCAAAATCTGATCCTTAAAATCAGGCTGGATTTAATGTCGGCAAAACTAGCCCTGGTTTCAGATGATCCACCGCAAGCCAGCCAGGCATTGAAAGAGACGGCAGGCAGGATTGCAGATCTGAAGAAATTGGCCGGAGTGCAGCAACAAAAGAGTGTCGAAAATCTTGAGACTCGCCTTGAACTGGTTATATCTGAAATTGAAGAGGAAACATTTGCCGCAATTTCCGACCTTGAAGTCATGCTCGATATCCTAGAAGAATTGGAATCTTGACAATTAAGTTTAAATAAACAAAGGGATATTGCCATCGCCAGCGCAATATCCCTTTGTTTTCATTTTAGTAGAACTCAATACCGCAGAATTCCGCCTATTTGATCAAAACCCTCTATTATTTGATCACCTTGCAGGACTTCTACTTCTCCGCCTGTTTGCATGATTTTTCTTACGGCCAGTTCAACCGCATCCGGAATTTCCTTTGTCTTTCCGCCGCAGAATGGGCATTTCTCCATCGGTAAAGAGGACAAGAAATTACAGCTCGTACATTGATAGCCTGGCGAGCGAAAACCGTCTCTAATAAGTAGAGTCTGGACTCTACCTTCATGGATGGCATTCAATGTTTCTTCCAGATTGATAACTCCCCCACGCCCTTTTGCAGCACTGGTGACCACACTACGGGCTAATTGAGATTCTCGCCGCTGTTCTGCTTCTTTTCCAATCCGCATGGCTTTTGCCAGGATCTCAGTCTGATTAGCCACCTTGCTGATAGGGAAAGATCCAACCACCAGTGATTGCCAGGCCTTAGGTAATTGATTACGAAAAAACGCTACATTATCCTCCGTTCCACCGATCAAGATTCGACGCACATTTTTTTCAGAAAAAAACCGCGTGGTAACTTCAACCATCTCTTTCACATTCCGGTCGGTAACTTCTTCAATGTACTCGGTCTGTCCTGTGGAGCCTCCTCTTCTCCCCGGTGCTTGCGAGCCACCGCCGCGTTTCGCACGACGAACCTCTTCTCCCGCCATACCTTGCTGTTCCTGAAGCTGACCTAAATGAAAAAAGAACCAACGCGCATCCTGTTTATCGACCAGGACCACACCATAACCACCATATGAATCCAGAAGATCTGCCAGGGGTTTCACAAATGGACGGTCGCTCACCCTTATGCGACTCCGGATTGGTACTGCCATCGAATAGGCCTTAAAATATCCTTCAGGGGCACAGGAAAAGATCACAACACTCCGGCCTGACCAGTCATGGGTATGATCGAAATATCGTGTTATAGCTTCGATGTCCTCCTGGGATTCAAGGTCTTTAAGCAAGGTGCGTAAATTCAATTTGTGCGAATCGGCATTGCCACGCGCCGGATCTGTATTTAAGAATACGCTTACCACTGGAAATTTCGCCTGGTATTTCAACAACTCCTGCAAATCGACTTCTGTAAACACAGCAGCCTCCTTTTACTATTTATCGAGTAATTTATTAGAAAGTGATCCGAAGTTGCCAGGAAATATCCTGTTTTATGGCCTGGTACCAAGTTCGAGTTGGATCTCCATTTTTTCTGAACCACGTAGGATTGTCAAAGTTATGTTCTCGCCGGGGCGCTTGTTAAGAACAATATAGGCCATTAATTCTTCAAAATTGAAGATTTCTAGATTCTCGACTTTCTGGATTAAATCTCCACCCGACCGCACTCCAGGAATTCGGGAAATTTGTGTGCCAGCAGCCAATCCCGCCAATTCGGCAGGGCTGCCGCTTACTACTTCTGCAATATATACGCCTTTTTTTCCATCCAATCCAAGTGCCTCCTGGTCAGCCAGGCTTGAATCCCCAAGCGATAATATACCCAGGTATGGATATTCAAATTTTCCCTGCTCGATTAAGGATGGAAGAATTACTGTGATCACATCCGATGCTGTGGCAAAACCGATCCCGGAAACACTGCGATCGAAACCCGAAGAGAGCTTCGCTGAAGTAATACCGATCACCCTGCCATCCAAATCAAGCAGAGGGCCGCCTGAATTTCCCTGGTTGATTGCAGCATCAGTTTGAACCATGCTTGAATAGGTAAACGCCTGCTGCTCATCGACTTTTTCGTAAGTCCGAGTATAGCGACTCAAACCTGAAACAATACCGGATGTCATGGTGTTCTGAAGACCGATAGGATTGCCGATGGCCAGGACAACCTGCCCAATTTTCAATTCATCCGAACTTTCTAAAGAAAGTGGCTGCAAATGATCTGGGACTTCCATAATTTCCAGGACAGCGAGATCCGAGGATTCATCCGAACCAATAACCCTGGCTTCGACCAACAAGCCTGATGAAAATAATACTTCAATCGACCCTCCCGCAGAGATAACATGCCGGTTGGTTAATATATGCCCATTCCGATCGACGATAAATCCTGTTCCGAAAACCACGCGGCCTTCGAAATATTGTCGAATTGAAACCACACCCGCTTGGGTTTGATCATATACTGCAATTAAGCTATCTTCTACTACGATATTATGGTTGTTTGAACCTGAGGTAGGGGAAGCTTGGTTCTCGAGATTAGTTAATGCAGAATCTAATTGGCAAGCAACAAACAGAAGCATCATTACGCAGGATATTGTTAGGTTCGCTCCCGATAATCTCATCCAATTCTCCATCCTACGTTTATAATTTATACACCCCCGATTATTCGTCATGGAATTCATTCTCTATTGTATATTGGACGGATAAAAAGCGTCAAGCGGATTTCACAGTTTTAATCGATATTAATCGATGTGTCAAAATTAAATATGGAAGAAAACGACAAATAGGAAGACTCTCGAAGGGCGGTTTTTCATGATAAATAATCCCCACATAAGTATGTTATTGATTGAGAATGATTTACCAATCTGTGACTTGATCGCCGGGCAATTTCTAAACTCGGCTGAATTCCAGGTTCATATTGCACAAACGGCCTCAGATGCTTTTCAAAGTATTTCCAGGCTTGTACCAGACGTCATCATTTCAAACCTAAACCTGCCCGACCTCAATGCAAAAGATATCCTGATCACATTGGCCTTACAAGGACTTGAAGTACCCGTAATCGTTTATTCAGAGAAAGGCAAAGATCACGAAGTAGTCCAGGCGATAAGGGTAGGAGCAGCCGGATACTTTCAATTCCCGCCGGGCGAAGCTGAATTCGCGATGGTCTTGAACCGTGCTCTAAACCTTGTGCGTGCCGGTAAAAAACAAGATGGTCTAATTGGTCAGCTCGAAGTAACTAGCAAGGAACCTGACAAAAAGATCTCGGATATTGACACTATTCTTGCAATCAAAAAAGGACTCAATTTAATCAGGACTTTGGATGAATTTGCCAACAAAACTCTAGAGGCAGCAATTTATATATCCGATGCGAACTGCGGTTGGTTGTTGATGAAACAGGGCAGCAAGCAGGGATTCGTATTATCTGCTCACCGTAACATTCCACAAACCCTGGTTGAGCGGATCAGACAAAATTGGGATGATGGCTTAAGCCCAATTGTAGCCCTCTCAGGCGATCCTCTTTCAGGTTACGGGAGTCAGCTTGAATTCTCGTTAATTTCTCGTTATGGGGGAGCAGCCATGGTAAGTCCAATTAAGATCGGGAGAGAATTGATTGGCTTGTTGGTTGTAATTAGGAAAACTCCAATTCCATTCAGCGATTACAGTAAGAACTTGCTGGAAATAGTTATGATAATTGCCTCTGCGGGTTATTCGAATTCCCGCGAGAACCCGAATCCCTTAGTTTCTCTGGTTTCTTCTTCGTAAACATTACGTCTTGTTGGCACCAGTTCAATTGCCGGATTAAAGGGCTTAATAAGCAGCCTCCACCGAAATCTTTGCAAATTCAGGTGGAGGCTTTCGCCAAAGGAGGAAACAGCGATGAGTAACTTTGTTGATCTTTGACGATCAACTATTATCTTATCGCAAAATACCTGCCTCGCTTATTGTCGAAAATCATAACATTTATGTGATTTATCTCACAATAACACATTACTTTCATCTCGAGGTTTTGTTGCTGAAAGTAATACGGTTCGGCTTTCCCTTCAGCTCAGGTTACTCGGATGCTTTCCTTTGGCATTTTGCCCTCCCAGCCATTTTCCATGCAGCGTATCCAATTCAGTACTGAATCTCATCCAATCGGGTACCAACAAAACAAATCCTCTATTCTGAGGAGAAAACATCTCTTTTGTGAAAAACAATCTCAACAATACTGGATCTAGAGGATAGCCCTTCAGCTCGATTACGATTGCAGTTTTCCCATAAAAGGGTCTCAAATAAGAACGTCGCGCCCAGCCTGATTCGTTGGTTGGAAATAATTGTTGGATAAGCGCTGGATGGGCGCTGCGCAGTCGCAGATACGATATTTTCAGGCGTATCAAAGGCGTAACCAGGCTAAGGTGGTTCTGATTAACCTGCACGTAAGCCCTGAATCGTGCCAGGAATGCAAACATACTGAGAGTTAATACCACTGCGGCAGATACAGAAATAATCGCCTGAATTCTCTGGCTGAGAAAACCAACGCCTCCCAAAAGAGGATATAGCGAGATTATCAGAAGCAGAAGACCCAGGAGCAGCGTCGCAAAAAACAACCTGTCGACAGTTCGGCGATACATCAACAGGGTTTGTCTCTTACCGGGTTTGTACGACTTCATATGAAAATTCCATTTTTTGATTAAATTTCCCCTCAATTCATAGCCGATGTACAACACAAATTTTACATTGATTTAACCGGTTTTTTTTTGACGAGGCTTACAAAGTCGAAAGGAAATTCGAGCGTCCTCTTATGTGCTCTTGATATCGCCTTCAGCCGATATTTCGGAGAAATAATCGCAGAATTTATTTATTGGGCAATGAGGACAATCTGGCTTTTGTGATTTACAAATTTCTCGCCCCAAACGAATAAGATTCAAATGAACCGAATAATAGTCTTCAGGCGGAAACAGGGCTGCCAGATGCTGGTGGGCCTTTTCAACACTTAATTTGGCTGGTCTCAGACCTAAACGACCTGTCACTCTGTAGATATGTGTATCCACCGGGAATGCCTGTTTGTCCAGTGAAAATTGGGCCACGATTGCTGCAGTTTTGGGACCAACCCCTTTGAATTGCATCAGCCAGCTGACAACCTCCGTGCTGGATTTTTCTGCCAAGAAACCTAAATCAAGCTGGCCACACTGCCTGGTGATTTCCCTTAGGACTTCCTGGATGCGCGGTCCTTTCTGATTTGCCAATCCAGCAGATCGAATTGAATCAATCACGTCCCCTTCATTCGCATCACGCACTGCTTCCCAAGTTGGGAAACGTTTCCTTAAAGTTGTGAAAGCACGATCCCGGTTGAGGTCATTTGTGTTTTGGGAAAGTATAGTGGATACCAGCTCATCCAATGGAGGATAAGGTTCCCGCCATTCCGGGTTTCCGTAATATTTAAGCAAATTCGTGCTGATCTCACGCGCTTTTCTGCTTAAATCCATTTTCTTTTTACTGTGTTTCGAACATTCGAAATGTAGGTTGAGACATTCCAACTTCAATATTCTGCCAGTTTCGAATCGCATTCACCGGGCCAAAATCTCTAAGCAAAGCAAGCTCAACCGCTGTTAAAGCATTCATCTGGCTTAAAACTTCCAGGGCTATTGCTGATTTAACTGTTCCACGGTGATCACCGTCAGCGATTTTAATAGCTATGCCCATCGCAGGCGATCCCGGTTCGATTGCGTCTGGTAGGAGGCCGATTGCCTGGTAACCTTCCGCCCCACTCTTCGAAATAATCCGTCCTGCACCTACCTGCATTAGTTGTGTATCCAACCGTCCTGGTCCGGCTACAAGAAACGGATGGCTGGACATTGCGGATACGACTGTGTTACAGGCTGAAATCAACGAAGGTCCGTTCACACCACCATTTATAGGATCGCATAACCGGGCGATGGCAAAGGCTGCCCTGCTCAAGGGTAGGGCGAAATTCGGCGCTGAACAACCATCAATCCCCAGATTAACCTGGCTTATATCCAGCCCGCTCATTTGAGCAATCATAGAAAGAATATGTTCTTGAACAGGATGGTCGAGGTCAATATAAGGTTTGGAGATATTTTCTTGTGAAGTACTTTGAATTGATAATAAACGATGATATCCAAGCATTCCACTGTGCTTGCCTGAACAGTTGTGGTGATTCGGTGTAGGCAGTAAACCAAGCTCCTTCAATCGATCGGCTGCTGGTAGAAAAAATGGGCGATGTGTTCCGCACAGCAATTCAGCTTCCAGCACCTTCAATTTAGCCTGCAGGCTTTTTACAACCTCAATGTGCTCGTCCGTACCTGAGTGTGATGCACATATAATAGCGATTTCTTGGAGCGTTAATCCAAAAAACTCTTTGCCACCAGCCTCAAGAAATGGAAGAGCCTGAATGGGTTTTGATGAAGAACGCAAATAAGTAACAAACTCGGGGTCCCCGATTCCTGCTAGCAACTGACCATGGACATCGACGACTGCAATCGATCCAAAATGCATCGATTCAACGATCTTCCCCCGCGTTAGTTCAAATACAGGCTGGTGCAATGTTGTAACCATTTTGTGAAGGGACCATTTTCTAGGTTCGATTTTTCTTCCAGCGATAAAACATGACCTTGTTGCTCGAAGGATCTCACTGTTCTTCTGTGGTGATCTCAGAATCCCCCATCTCATTTGTCGATCTGTATCGCCTAGCGTAGCACTGAATCAGACCGTATCGCAAGCGTTGAGCGTATCGTTCACGCAACTCATTATCCAATAGGTATGTTTTTAACAGTGGGTTGACCATGTTTTCAACAGCTTCTGGTGCTGAATCTTTCCTATTCAATTTTTCAAATCCGTCCAGGACGGATTTTAGGAAACGGATTTGGGCGCGCACTTCTTTAATTGTGCCTGGTCCTCCTCTTCCGCTGACAATAAAATAGTCTTTGTAGCCTCGCACCAAATGCTCTAGACTTGTAATCCACGATTCCAGATCGGCATAGGCAAGGAAAGGAGGTTGATTCACCAGAACTGCATCGCCGACAAAAATTACTTTCGAGTCAGGGATTGAAACCCAAAGCGATCCTGGCATCGGCCCGGGATGGTGTTCCAAAATCACATCAACATTCCCCCAATGCAATGTCATTCGCTCGGAAAATGTAACATCTGGGGATGCCCAGCGAATGCCAATCGAGTCAGATGAAGTCTCCCAGTCAGAACCGCTTTCTGGAGATTGGCCTTTAAAGATGGTAGGGCGGTTGCGAAATACAAGCGCAGTGTTTTGGTGAGCAATGATCGTGCTCTCCAGGGCGCGCGCACCAAGAGTGCGGTCTGGATGGGCGTCCAGGCAAACCAACACTCGGTTTATCCCTCCCCGCTGATTCAATAAGATGGTTCGCCAGGCTCGCGCCTCTTCACCACGCAGCGGCGCATCAATCATAATAACGCCGCTTGGTGAAATCAATGCCCCAAGCGTGACGCCGAAATATGAATCTTCATACAAAATTCCCGGTTCAATTTGATGCATTTTATCCTTCCCTGGTTTACTCGATTGTCCTGATGCCTGCCTGAATTAGATTGGATTTATTTCTCACATCAATATATTGGCAGGCGCTTGAGCCTTAGCCATCGATCCAGCTGAGCTTTGCATGCAGGTGCGAATCGGCAGTCTGCAGATTGGAACGAGAATAACAAAGATCATTTCAGACATACCTTTTGTAGTACCAATCTCTTTAATATAGATCTTTCGTTCACCCCGCTGACAGGATTACTGTGCCTTCCATTCACGATCTAGGATTGCATAGAGCAATGTGTCACACCAATGATCACGGATAAATTCGGTTTCGCGCAGCCTGCCTTCTAATCGCATTCCCAAACGTACCAGAACACGACCAGAACGCAAGTTCTCAGCGATCACCTGCGACCAGATTCGGTGGATACCTAATTCTTCAAATCCCAGGCTCAAGAGACGCCTTGAAGCTTCCGTTGCGTAACCTTTGCCCCACTCTTGTGGATCAAGTTCATATCCTATGCTCGCTTCACGGCGGTCATTATCGGAAATACGTAAGTGACAGCTTCCGAATACCCGGTCAGTTTCTTTCGCCAAGAGAGCTAATTCAAAATCTCTACGCGGTTCGGTGGTTTGCCTGGCAATATTGTCCTGAATATACAGCTTGACTTCATCTTCGGTGCGGTGTGTCCAATTATAGTATCGTGAATAATGAGGATTGACCTGGTAGGCATATACAGCTTCCCAATCTTCTTCCACGAAGTCTCTCAACCACAGGCGCTCGGTCTCTAACAACATAATAAATTCTTCACAATCTCCTGTTCTACCAGGAAAATCAATGCTCAATAAACCTGGTTTCCTGGAATCTTTGTTGTTCCGCGAAGTTTGTCAGAATTCCCGGTTTTCTAACATATCCACTCGACCCGTCTGCTTGCCTCACGACTTCCTGCGTTATAAAAGTATATCAGACCGATGATCAATGCAAAATCACAAATCATGTTCCACCCGGTAACTGCATATTTCAGCCTCGCTCTGGTCGTTTTGTTAAGTTGATTATGCCGGCAGATCGAGCATCAACACTTCGAGAGCAAGACGCGGATTGATATTTCTATCCAGTGAGTTGATTGTTTTATCCAAAATTGCAATATTCTGGAAGGCTCCCTCTTGACCAAATCGATCCGCAAGGCGGGCAATTTCATTCTCCATATCCAGATTTACCACACGAACATTAGATTTCAGAGATACAAGTAAAACATCGCGCCACAGGCTGAGCCAGATTCCCAACCCTTCTGGTAAATATTCACGGTCTTTCAGCAGGTCTTCTGCCAATGAAAAACGTTCATGACGCGATGCCGTCAACAGATGTTTATGGAAATCCAGCCACATCTTCCTGGTTTCTGCCAATTCGGGGTTTTTCGCCATGCGCAATGCAATACCCGGACGACCTCCAGACAGGTGAGCGTACAGGTCCGCCGTTTGGGGTGGAATTCCCTCTCTGCTTTGCAGACCCTTGCTCAGGTCCATGATAGGCATTGGACGCAAACGAAGGATTTCACAGCGCGAAGCTATAGTTGGCAGCAGGCTCTCAGCGCTTTCTGCTGTGAGCACGATGATCGCCTGGGAAGGTGGTTCTTCCAGGGTTTTCAACAACGCATTCATCGCACTGGGATGCGCCTCTTCGAAACGCAGCAGTAGTGCAACACGATACCTGGCTTCATAAGGCATCAAAGCAAGGCTGTGTAGAAGCTCGCGCACCTGGTCCACGCGTAAGGTACCGCCCACCTGATCTGCTTGAATAATTGATAGGTCAGAGAAAGACATTTGCTCAATTTGGCGACAGGTTCGGCATCTTCTACAGGCATCACCTGGTGAGGGGGGTGTGGGACAGTTCAACGCCTGGGCCAGACGCAGCGCTAAAGTTCGCCGCCCCATGCCATGCTGACCGCACAATAAATATGCATGCCGGGTTGTTCCGGATGCAACTTCATGCGCCAGGTTCTCAACCGCCCAGCTATGCCCGAGTAAATCCCAATCCACGACTTGATTGTATTCGAAGATAAGGAACCATGCAACTGAAATCAAAAAACCGCTATGCTATAATGGCTGATTGTTCAATCAGTTCGAACTCCATATATGAGAATACGAAAGAAGGCCGTAATACTTGATATCAGTTAAGCGTCTTGACATAGACAGAAACACTGTCAGATGAATAATCCCCTGGATAGTCTAAATCCCCAACAACAACAGGCAGTGACTGCCGGTCCAGGTCCGGTCCTGGTGCTTGCGGGTCCGGGTTCGGGAAAAACCCGTGTGTTGACACAAAGGATTACTTATCTAATAAACTCTTTAGGTGTCCGTCCTTATAATATTCTTGCAGTGACGTTCACGAATAAAGCCGCTCGTGAGATGGAAGTTCGAATTAGCGGGATGACCGGTGAACAAACACAATGGCTCACCCTGGGAACATTTCACTCGATCTGTGCCCGCATCCTGCGGCGCGAAGCTGGAGACCTTCCATTCAATTCGAATTTCGTTATTTTCGACCAGGACGATCAGATCAGCCTGGTAAAACTGGCTCTCAAGGAACTTAACCTGGATGATAAACGCTTCCGCCCCATGGGAGTACATGAAGCGATCTCGAACGCCAAAAATGAACTTATCCTGCCAGATGCGTTCACGATTCAGAGCTACCGCGACGAAACTGTCCAGCGCGTCTACAAGCGCTACCAGGAGCTGCTGCTGGCGAACAATGCTCTGGACTTCGATGACTTGCTTTTATGGACGGCCTTTCTTTTGGAAGAGAAATCTGCTGCCAGGGAAAAATACGCACATCGATATGAGCATATCCTGGTAGATGAATTCCAGGATACTAACTTCGCTCAATACACATTGTTGAAACACATTTCATCCTTCCACCGCAATATTTTCGTGGTAGGTGACACGGATCAATCCATTTACGGCTGGCGCGGCGCTGATTATCGCAATGTGCTACGTTTCGAGAAAGATTATCCAGATTCGCAGACTGTCCTGCTGGAGCAGAATTACCGCTCAACCCAGTCAATCCTGGACGTGGCAACGGCTATCATCGATCGGAATCCTTATCGCACACCCAAACGCCTGTTCACTGAGCGGGGCGAAGGTAGGAAAGCGATTGTTTCTGAGTCCTACGATGACCACACCGAAGCTGCCTTTGTAGTGGAATCGATAGTTAAATCAGTCTCAGCTAAGCTGGCACAACCTGGAGATTTCGCAGTGATGTACCGCACCAATGCCCAATCCCGGGTTTTGGAAGAAGCATTCCTGGCTGTAAATATGCCATATAAATTGGTCGGTGCTCAACGATTCTATGGGCGCCGGGAAATTAAGGACATCATCGCCTTCCTGCGCCTGGTCCATAATCCGGATGATGAAATCAGCTTAACACGCATTATTAATATCCCTCCACGAGGAATCGGTGACAAAACTTTCTATAGTCTGCGTGCTGCTGCTGGGCGTCTTGGCTGTTCATCAGGTGCAGTCTTATTACAATTAGCCAAGAAAGGCGAGGTTCCCGAATTGGAAAGCCTCTCTCCACGTTCGAAATCTTCATTAGGTCAAATCAGCCGGTTACTGGCAGACTGGTATTCATCCAAAAGCAGACTTTCACCACTGGGCTTGATGGATCGGATTTTAAATGATGTGGACTATCATTTTTACATAGATGATGGTACTGATGAAGGCCATGAGCGCTGGGAGAATGTCATGGAATTACGGCGGCTGGCTGCAGAATATCCAGAAGATGGATTGGTTGATTTTCTCGAACAGGTGGCATTAGTGTCCGATCAAGATACTCTGGAGTCCAATTCGAATGTTCCTACCCTGCTCACGCTGCATGCAGCAAAAGGACTGGAATTTCCTGTTGTATTCATCGTCGGCTTGAACGAAGGGTTATTACCTCACAGCCGGTCGTTTGATGATCCTGAGGCGATGATGGAAGAACGCCGCCTGATGTATGTAGGAATAACCAGGGCGATGGATCGCCTTTACCTGGTCTTCAGCCAGAATCGCAGAGCCTATGGATTTACTGAGCCGGTAAATCCATCACGCTTCCTGGCTGACATTCCATACCATTTACTGGAAGAAATCAATCCAACGAATCCAAACAGGTATTCCCGGTCTCAATTGGAAAATCACCCGGAACGCTGGCATGTATCCAACACCTCGAGTGTGAAAATGGAGGAAGTACAGCAGCACTTCCATCCTGGAATGCGCGTTTTGCATCCCAGCTGGGGAGAAGGCATGGTGCTGAACAGCAGGGTTCAAGATCGAGATGAGATTGTGGATATTTTTTTCGAAAATTTGGGCATGAAAAAGGTTGTTGCATCTCTGGCGAACCTGGAAATCAAAACATGATCCAGGATCCAGGTCGGATTGGATAGCTTTACTCTGTCAGCTTCCCGGCTTATAATTTCATTAAGATGCCAATTCTTGATTCACAGACCGTTGAATTCATCAGTAGAAATCCAGGCCAGACCCGACGGGTGGGTATGCGCCTGGGTAGTCTGCTGAAAACGGGCGATGTGATTTGTTTGCAAGGCGATCTGGGGTCGGGGAAAACGACACTCGTTCAGGGGATGTGCGCAGGCTGGGGTTCGTTGGACCACGCCACCAGCCCGACATTCGTGCTGGTTAATGTTTACCGTCGCGCGGATGGTTCACAGCTGTTCCATATGGATGCGTACCGCCTAGCCAATTCAACCGAAGCCGCTGACCTCGATATCACGACTCTAACTGATCACGGGCCATTGATTATTGAATGGGCTGAACGAATAAAAGCGGCACTGCCAAAAGATCACTTTTGGATATCCCTGTCTTGGGTGGATGAAAACCAGCGTGATATGGTCCTATCTGGGTTAGGCTCGCGGTATCAAATCCTGCTGTACGAGTTTCGAAAAAGCGTCTTTGGAGTCGCATGATACGCTCCACGAAGAACATTTTACTTGCCCTCGATACATCCACGCGGACTGCAGGTCTGGCGCTCTACGATGGCTCTGAAGTGCTGGTTGAATTTACCTGGTCGAGCCTGGATCACCACACGGTGGAGCTCGCGCCAGCCATCGCTGGTGCTTTTGAGAAAGCCAGGGTCAAACATTCCGATCTTGCAGCATTGGCTGTTGCACGCGGACCGGGCTCTTTCACCGGATTGCGCATCGGCTTTGCACTCGCGAAAGGGTTAGCACTGGCAAGACACATCCCATTGGTCACAATTCCAACACTGGATTTTCTGGCGTCAGCGCAGCCTCCCCGTGAACTGCCGATGGTGGCACTTTTACGTGCCGGACGAGGCCGGTTAGCTTGTTCCTGGTACATGTTCTTAGAGAATGCCTGGAGATCAACCGGAGCTTTGGAGGTTCTGACGGTGCCGGAATTAATTCCACGCATCAAAACGAACACCCTGGTATGCGGTGAGCTTACGGCTGAAGAGCGCCAACTATTGAACCGCGATTGCCCCAATGCACTGCTCTCAACCCCCGCCCAATCCCTGCGCCGTACTGCTTTTCTGGCTGAGCTGGCATGGCGCTATTGGCACGAAGGTCAGATTGATGACCCCGCTTCGGCAGCACCCCTCTATTTGCATTACAACGAACCAATCCCCGAATGACTGAAATCGATAATAAATCATCTTATCGAATCCGTACGATGCAGACGGGGGATTTAGTGCAGGTCCAATACATCGACCGTAATTCATTCAGCCTGCCATGGCCAACCAGCGCTTATAATTACGAATTGACCAACCCCCAATCCCTGTTATGGGTGGCTGAAATCCCCGGGGAGGATATGCCACCTAACATTATTGGGATGATTGTCATGTGGCTGATCGTCGACGAAGCGCATATCGCAACACTTGCAGTAGAGCCCGAGTACAGGCGGCAGGGGATTGGACGTAATCTGCTGGCAATAGCCCTTCGGGAAGCAGCGCACATTGGAATGCGGGAAGCCACGCTTGAGGTGCGCGCAAATAACCTCGAGGCGCAGAGTCTTTACCGAAAATTCAAGTTCGAGATTGTCGGTTTCAGACCTCACTATTATCGCGATAACAGCGAAGATGCATTAATAATGACGATGAAGAACCTTGGAAAAACCTATCTGGATTGGCTTGATAATATGGTTTGGAATAATTCGGTAATTTTGAATTTGATCACCCAACATGTAGCGACACCCAGTCAAAACCTGGTAGATTGAGAAGCCTATGAACGGAATTGAAGAATTGAAGCTCATAGCTCAGCAAGTCGCGGCATGCACACAATGCTCTTTGCATCATTCTCGCAAACTGGCAGTGCCTGGAGAAGGACCGGCAGATGCGGAGATCATGTTTATTGGAGAAGGACCAGGCTTTCACGAAAACGAACAGGGAAGGCCATTCGTTGGTGCTGCTGGTAAATTTTTGGATGAGCTTCTGGCGGCTATCAACTTGAGACGGGCTGACGTGTTTATCGGAAACGTCGTCAAATGCAGGCCACCCTCGAACCGCGATCCATCGCCGGAAGAGCTTTCAGCCTGTGCTGGATATCTGGAATGCCAGATTCAGGCCATTAATCCGAAGGTTATTGTCACCTTGGGACGATTCTCGATGGCACACTTTCTTCCAAACGCCAGGATTGGCGAGATTCATGGGAAGGCTGTGCGCATCAAAGGGCGCCTCATCGTTGCCATGTATCATCCCGCGGCAGCACTGCACCAACACTCGTTACGTCCAACGATCGAGTCTGATTTTGCACGCTTGCCGAAATTAATTTCCGAAGCTTCTCAGGCAACTGAAATGGAAGCGAGTGCTGCTGAAGAGAAGCAAGAACCAAAACAGTTGAGCCTGTTTTAAGGGCGAATTGACCGGTTACCTGATTCTTTTCGTGAAGTCAAAGGATTGACTGCCTCATGAGGATTATGTGGAGGCAGTACGAAAGATTGCCTGCTGAAATCCGGAAGAATATTCGTTCCCTGGTCCCCGCCCGGATTTTACGCTGGTATGCACACCAAAAAACGGATATTTATTTGCTTTCTTATCCAAAATGCGGTCGAACCTGGCTTAGGTTGATGATTGGCAAGGCGATAGCATTGCATTTCTCATTGCCGGATGAAGAGGATATTCTTTTTCTCCGCACTAATCGCAAGGTTCATCCCGATGTCCCCAATATTTCGGTAATCCACGACGACAGTCCAATGTTAAAATCCCCAGATGAGCTGGAATTTTCCAAGAAACGATTTCGTGAAAAGAAAGTAATTCTCCTGGTTCGAGATCCACGCGATGTTGTGGTCTCCAGCTATTTCGAGATAAAGAAACGCAACCGGTTATTTGGAGATAATCCTTACGAAAATACGATGATGAGTTTCGAAGGCGAATTGGACGAATTTATTCACGCCAGAACTGGCAGCTTCGACACCATTCTGGCGTATTACAAGATCTGGGCAAAAAACCAGCATATCCCGCGCGATTTTCTGCTCATCCGTTATGAAGATATGAAAACCAACCCTTCATCCGAGCTTCGTCGGGTACTGGATTTCATCGGGTTGTACGACATTAATGAACCGGAAGTCGCTGAAGCTGTCACATACGCTTCCTTTGAAAATATGCGGAAAATGGAGTTGGAAAAACGATTTCAGACAGGAATCCTGAATCCCGGTGACCCCGCAGATCAGAATTCGTTCAAAACACGTTCCGGGAAAATTTCGGGGTATTATGAATACCTATCCAGAGATGAAATTGAATACCTAAATCTCAAGATGTCAAAGAATTTGCCTGAAATGTTCGGCTACAACTCAGGGTGAGATTACAACGTAAAAAAGGAAACCATGACTGGGCAATCACAGAAACCAATTCTTGAAAAAATTCAGGACCGCAGCGCAAAAGTGGCGATACTTGGACTGGGATATGTCGGTCTCCCGCTGGCAGTGGTTTTCGCAGAAGCCGGATTCGATGTAACCGGCATCGACCTCGATCAACGTAAAGTCGATACAATTCAGAAGGGCGAAAGTCACATTCAGGATGTTCCAGCCGAACAGGTAAGACGCCTGGTAAGTACTGGGAAACTGCACGCATCCACCGATTTTTCCGTTCTTTCTCAGATGGATGCGGTGAGCATCTGCGTCCCCACACCATTACGAAAAACAGGCGACCCAGATTTGTCTTATATTCTGAATGCTACCGAGCAGCTGGCCAAGTATATCCACCCAAATATGGTTGTAGTGCTCGAGTCAACCACCTACCCGGGTACAACACGCGAGATCTTGCTTCCGAAATTAGGCGATGAGAGTGGGTTGGTTGTAGGCGAAGAATTTTTCCTGGGGTTTTCTCCCGAACGTGTAGATCCAGGCCGCAAAGACTGGACCACAATCAATACACCTAAAGTCATTGGCGGGATCACTCCTGCCTGCACGGAAGTGGCCTGCACCTGGTATTCTCAGGCATTAACGAATGTTGTTCCGGTTTCCTCGGCCGAAGTGGCCGAGATGGCTAAATTGCTGGAAAACACGTTCCGAATGATCAATGTCGGTCTGGTAAATGAAATGGCGATAATGTGCAACCGGTTGGGTGTTGATGTTTGGGAGGTCATCGATGCAGCTGCCACAAAGCCATTCGGATTCATGAAATTCACCCCCGGTCCAGGATTGGGCGGTCACTGCATTCCGATTGATCCTCTTTACCTCTCATGGAAACTTCGGGCCCTCAATTACACCGCGCGCTTTATAGAGCTTGCCTCTGAGATAAACACTGCTATGCCGCGCTACGTCGTCAATCTCGTGCAAGACGCTTTAAATGATCGCAGCAAATCATTGAAGGACAGCTCGATATTAGTGCTCGGAGTTGCCTACAAACCCGATGTGGATGACCTGCGCGAATCGCCAGCATTGGATGTGATCGGATTGCTTGAGCAGAAGGGCTCAAAGGTGAGTTACCACGATCCCTATATACCAGATCTAAAACGCGACGGCTGGGATTTGACCAGCGTTCCCGACCTTTACGCAGCGCTGAAGAATGCCGATTGTGTTGTCATCCTGACAAATCACAGTATCTATGATTACCCCGCCATCCTAAGAACCTCAAAAATCATCGTGGATACTCGCAACGCGATTGGAGCATTAGGAAAATCCAATCCAAAGGTAATCAGGCTCTAGTTATCCGCTGGGGATAAAACAACCAATAAGACTCACTCTCTTGGAAGGATCCTGATGTCAAATTACCTGGTCACTGGGGCAGCCGGTTTCATCGGAAACCGGGTTGCAGAATTGCTGCTCTCTGCAGGACATTCTGTCACCGGTATAGACGATCTGAATGACGCTTACGATGTCCGCTTGAAGCAATGGCGTTTGAATCGCCTCCTCTCCAATCCCGAATTCTCCTTCTACAAAGCAGACATCAGCCAGCGCACAGTTTTGGGGGAGATATTCGGTCAGACCCCGGAGAAAAACTCTTGTTTCGATGCAGTCATAAACCTGGCTGCACGCGCTGGCGTCAGGCAGTCTGTTGAAAATCCCTGGGTGTACATGGATGCAAATTTGACCGGTACACTCAATCTGTTAGAGCTGTCTCGTCGGAACGATATCCCAAAATTTATTTTGGCTTCTACCTCCTCTGTTTATGGTTCAAACGCCCCACTGCCCACCCCGGAAACCGCCGACAGCGATAAACCTCTTCAATCCTATGCGGCTTCAAAGAAAGCTGCCGAAGTACTGTGTTATACCTACCATTTTCTATACGGGATCGATATTACTGTTTTTCGCTATTTTACTGTATACGGCCCGGCAGGAAGACCTGATATGTCGATGTTCCGCTTCACTCAGTGGATCAGCGAAGGAAAAACGGTTAAAGTCAATGGCGATGGAAATCAATCACGCGGCTTCACCTATATCGATGATATTGCCCGTGGCTCAATTCTGGGTCTAAGAAACGTGGGGTACGAGATTATAAATCTTGGGGGGCATGAAACTATCACCATTAACCAGCTCATTCAAAAATTGGAAAATGCTCTTGGACTCATTGCAAGGATCGAACACCTGCCGCCTCACCCGGCGGATATGCAGGCGAATTGGGCGAACGTGGCGAAAGCCAGAGAGTTGCTTGGATGGGTGCCAGAGACCACATTGGAAGTTGGAATACAAAACCTGGTTTCCTGGTATCGTGCCGAACGGGAGTGGGCATGCGGTATCCTTACAGCCTGATACCTCGGGGATGGATCTCGGCGTAGACATTTAAGCAAAGTATGCACAAAATGAGCTCGTGGCTGAACAGTCAATTTCACCGGCTGGTTGGAAATGAATTATCGCGCCGCATCATTAAGAACGTTGGATATTTATTCAGCTCAACCGGAATCTCTGCGGCTATCAGTATGCTGCAGGGCATCCTGGCAGCTCGTCTATTGGGTGTGGCAGATTTCGGAATCCTCGGAGCCATAACAGTTTTTACCAGTGTTATCAACAACCTGGTTTCTTTTCGGATGAGTGAGCTGGTGGTAAGGTATGTCGGAAAATACACTGTCGAAGGAGAAACCAGGAAAGCCGCCGCGGTATTCAAATTGGCTGCCCTGGTGGAGATGCTTGCTTCCATCATCGCATTTGGTCTGGTATGTTTGTTGGCTCCAGTGGGAGCGAAATTCTTCGCTAAAGATGTCTCGCTTTCAGGATTATTTATATTCTACGGTTTTATCCTGCTGGCTAATTTGATTGCCGAAAGTTCGATCGGTCTCCTGCAAATTTTCGATAAATTCCGCAGCATAGCTGCAGTAAATGTGCTCCAAAGCCTGGTAACACTGGTTGTAATCGTGGTTGTGTATTTTTCGCAAGGTGATTTAATCGGGATATTGCTGGCCTATTTGTGTGGGAAATTCGTCGGCGCTCTGGGATTGACCTCGATCGCGTTGGTAGAGGCGACCCGCCGTTGGGGAAAATGGTGGCTCTCACCGATTCGACAGCTACGCACTCACTTTAAGGAGCTCACAAATTTCGCCATCAGTTCGAATTTTAGCGCCTCGATCAGCCTGGTCACCAAAGACAGCGAGATTCTATGGGTTTCTTTCTTCCGCAATCCAGTTGAAACTGGATTTTATAAGCTCGCCCTGGCGCTGTCAAACATGGTACAGCTGCCAATAAACCCGATGCCTCAAGCCACCTATCCGGAATTATCCCGTGAAGTTGCCAGCCATAACTGGAAGAATGTGCGCTATGTTTTGCGCCAGGGTTCTATCCTGGCTGGAGCTTATACTCTGGCAGTGACTATCTTCCTTCTATTGTTCGGGAAATCACTGATAAATTGGCTTTACGGCCCGGAATTTCTGGAGGCATTCCCGGCTTTGATGGTTCTGCTGATTGGCTTCCTGGTTGCGAACACATTTTACTGGAGGCGCATCGCCTTGCTGGCTTTGGGACAACCTGGTTTTCCAGCCAGGCTGAATTTTGTTTTAGCTGCGATCAAAGTCCTTGGAATTATTTTCCTGGTCCCGCGCTATGGATTTATTGCCAGTGCCGCCCTTTTATCGGCATTCTACTGGGCAGGATCAATCCTCTCCGTGCTGAAAATCCGCTCAACATTGATCCAGCAGGAACAGCTGTATCCATGAGAATAGCCGTCATCGCTCCAACAGAAATACCAGCGCGCCGGGCTAATACTATCCAGGTAATGAAGATGGCCCAGGCGATGGTACGATCTGGAAACGAAGTGTGCCTCTTAGCCCCCCTGACGCCCAATTCCACTCTCAACCCGGATTCTCAGAAAAGCGACCTGGGATTTATATCAGGAGAGCATTGGGAGGACCTTGCCAGGCATTATGGTCTGGAAACGCAGTTTCCGATAAAGCGGCTTATCTCCCGGTCGGGTTTACGCCGTTATGATTTCAGCGTGAAAGCAGTGCGCTGGGCTCGCAGGTGGGATGCGGAGTTGGTTTACACACGCTTGCCGCAGGCAGCAGCTTTGGCTGCTTTGTTGGGATCGAAAACCATTCTCGAAGTCCATGACATGCCCAAGGGATTTGCCGGTCCAATTCTATTTCGCCTATATGTGATGAGCCGCGCAGCCTGTCGGCTGGTCTGTATCACATCAGCCCTGGCAAACGACCTGCAAAACCGATACGAGAAAACCAGGATATCAACCAGGTTAATGGTCGCGCCAGATGGGGTCGATGTAGAGCGCTATAAGTCTCTCCCGACGCCTGAACAAGCCCGGTCGAGAATCAACGAAAAATTTCGGGGCAGGTTCCCATGGGACCTGGAACGATTCACCGCAGGTTATACCGGACATCTCTATCCAGGAAGAGGTGTGGATTTCTTATTGGAATTAGCCGGAACTCTGCCAGAAATCGATTTTCTGCTTGTGGGTGGTGAAATTCGAGATATTGTCGAATTGGAAGCAAAAAATAAGAAACGAAATCTGGGGAATTTTCTCGTTGCTGGCTTCATTCCCAACGCCGAGCTGCCACTTTTCCAGGCGGCTTGTGATGTATTACTGATGCCGTACCAGAGCCTGGTGGCAGCATCATCAGGCGGGGATATCAGCCGTTATTTAAGCCCCATGAAACTCTTTGAATACCTGGCATGCGGCAGGCCGATTGTGTCCAGTACGCTGCCGGTATTACGCGAGGTGTTGAACGATCAAAACGCCGTCCTGCTCCCAGCTGCTGAGGTAGAATCCTGGACGAAGGCTCTAAGGCAGCTCCAATTGGATCCAGAGACCAGGAACAGACTGAGTACACAGGCTCGACAGGATGCGCTCAAATACACCTGGGAGAAGAGGGCTAGTCTGATTCTTGATGGAATCGCATAGTTTGAATGACTCGCTGATTGTTGAAAAAAAGTCGAAATCGTCCGGTCCGAAATGGATTTGGATTATCGTCCTATTTACCATCCTGGTGTTCAGCCTCGCATTTGGATTGGCCTGGATATCGAACAGGCGGTCAGGTGTCGACGGCTGGACTGCATTCCTGGTGGCCTTGTTGGTTGGGATTGGAATTATTTGGGTTATGTGGCGCTTGATCAAAACGGAATCTCCTCCGCGCTGGCTGGGATACCTGACGATCGGTGCGGCCTTCTTGCATCTGGCGATGGGTGTATTGTGGTATGTCGCTCTGCCTGTCTGGGGGCATGAATCTCAGGCTGAGCAATCAGGATATGTCATGTCAGATGCAAGTAAAAGGGACCAGGCAGCCTGGAAACTGGCTGCTTCGAATAAATCCCTGGCAGATGCATTTCGAAACAACCGCGCAACCGACCAGTATGGTGGGATGTTATACCTCAGCGCCTTGGCTTATCGTTACCTGGGTGGTGCGAATCACCAGCCTCTACTAATCGTGGTTTTAACCGCCAGCTTCTCTTCCCTGGCAATCTTGTTTACCTGGGCATTCGCCTTCAGAGCCTGGGGGCTGCCAGCTGCTAACCTGTCAGCAATTGCTCTGGCTGTTTTTCCAGATGCGGTTTTACTTGGCAGTTCCCAAATGCGCGAGGCATTTACAATTTCACTTTCCAGCGCCGCTTTTTATGGTCTGTTTCGTTACTCCGGGAACAGGACGTGGAAAAACCTGCTTTGGTTAATTCTCCCTTTAGCACTTTTCCTACCTTTTTCTCCCCCTTTCGCAGCCCTCCTTTTTGTGATGTTGGCGTTATCAGCACTGGCGCTATCGAAGGACACTTACCCGACCAACCGCTCACACTGGTTTTGGGTGGTAGTGATTGGGATGGTTCTGCTAATCCTGGTTGGATTATGGTTCGCACTAGGCCAGTTCACACCAGAACGAATGTCGAATCCAATTGAAATGATTAACTGGTGGCTGCGGAAATCAGCAGAGTACCAGGCACACCTGACACGATTGGCATCCGGCTGGCTTCAAAAAACCTTCAAGAGTACCCCAGGCTGGATGCATATCCCGATCCTGGTAGGATATGGTACTGTCCAGCCTTTCTTACCTGCTGCTCTCACTGTCGGCAGTCACGCGCCGATTTGGCCGCGCATTGTCTTATGGAGGTCGGTCGGGTGGACGATCCTCCTGGGCTTCCTTTTATATGCTCCCTTCCTGGCGTTTCGCAAGAAGGAAATATCCGCGTTCACCCGCGTTTTTTGCCTCGTGGTCTGGCTGGGTATCTTTATCGCCGCGTTTCGAGGGGGAGGAGACATGTGGGATAATCCTCGTTACCGCACAACCTTTGCAGGGTTGCAGATTGCCCTGGCTGCCTGGGCCTGGGTGGAGCACCGGCGAGTTTTCGACCCCTGGCTTCGCCGTGCTTTACTCGCCCTGGGAGCTATTTTGATCTGGTTTTTGCCCTGGTATCTGCGACGATATTTTGATATTAATTGGCCGGTTTCAAGCCTAATACTAACATTGGTATTTGGCACATGTTCTGCGGCCTTTGTAGTTTTTCTGGATTGGCTCTGGGAGAGAATGAAGAAACACAGGCAGGCATCGATATCTGAGACGCATCACAAGTAAAGGGTATAATTTACTAGGTCCCATCCTAAAGCCTAATTTCTTCTGGCGCTTTCTGATCACATGTTCCTGTCTATTGTCGTCCCTATCTACAACGAAAATGAAAGCCTGCCGTTTCTTCATCGGTCGATACACGAAGCAATGGATGGACTTCCAGATCTTGATTGGGAGGTTGTGTATGTCGATGATGGCAGCGTGGATGGCAGTCCCCTGGTTCTGGAAAAGCTCGCCAGTGAAGACCAGGTCCACACGCAATTTGTGGAATTGCGGCGGAATTTTGGTCAGACTGCTGCTATTGCCGCTGGAATCGACTACGCATGTGGGGAAGTTATCATCCTGCTGGATGCCGATTTGCAGAATGATCCGGCAGATATCCCCATGATGCTTAAAAAGATAGAAGAAGGTTATGACGTAGTAAGCGGTTGGCGTGTCGACAGGAAAGATGTCTTTCTCACTCGCATCTTGCCATCCCGTCTGGCGAACTGGTTGATTTCCACAGTCACAGGCGTCCATCTACATGATTACGGCTGCACATTGAAGGCTTACCGTCGAGAAGTTTTGATGGATTTTCGTTTATACGGAGAAATGCACCGTTTCATCCCGGCATATGCTGATTCGGTTGGTGCCAGGATGATTGAAGTTCCTGTGCAGCACCATGCACGTAAATATGGCAAAACCAAATACGGGTTAACCCGCACTCTTAAAGTTATCCTGGATCTGCTTACGGTCAAGTTCTTAATCAGCTTCTCAAATAAACCAATCTATCTTTTCGGAGGTACGGGCATTGTTTTGATGGTCGTCTCCCTGGCGATTTTTGTATTTCTGCTGCTGCGCAGGATCTGGGTTGGGATATCTGTCACAACGTCGCCATTCTTCCAGATGGGCTCGATGTTCTTTATTTTGGGATTTCAATCAATTTTGATGGGGTTGATCGCAGAGATGCTGGTAAGAACTTATCATGAATCTCAGAGGAAACCGACTTATAACATCCGCAGGGTGATCAACCAGAGAGAAAAGAAAGTATTCTAGCTGGCTATATCAGGATGGAAGAGTTATCCAGCCCCACTTCAACCCGGTTCAAGTTAATCCGGGTCGCAGGCACCCTGATCACTATCAGCCTCTTACTGTATCTTTTCTTCATGCAGGGGTGGAGTGAAATCCTGGCAGGGATCCGCCTGATCCCAACCTGGATGCTCATTGCTTCGCTCGGATTGACGCTGGTGTCTCGCCTGGCTGTTACTGGCCGCTGGCATGTTTTATTGGTTTCAGCAGGTATATCTATCTCCGCTCGGAACAGCTTACGCATCACTTTCGCTGGCTTATTTGCCACCAATTTCCTGCCAACCACGATTGGAGGAGATGTAATTCGCCTGGCAGGCGCAATCAGGCTTAAATATGACGCAGCCGTATGCGCCGCCTCTCTGGTCGTCGACCGGTTGGTAGGAATGGCAGGGATGGCCATGGTTCTGCCCTTCTGCCTGCCAGCCTTGTCAGAAATAACCGGTGCAGCTCGGCTGCCGGTATTTGCGATGATGACCACCACTTCAAACAATATATGGGAGACACTGGTGAATAGAAGTCGTGGCTCTTTCCAGAAAATAGGTCAGGCATTTGACCTGTGGAAGAAAAATCCTCGCTCACTGATATTTTCGCTGGCATGGAGCTGGGTTCATATGTTATCTGTATTCTCAATCTTATGGCTGCTGTTTTATGGATTAGGGGAAACGATTTCATTCTGGTTGATTGGGGGTTTATACAGCCTGGTCTATTTCTTCACGCTAATCCCCATCTCGATTAATGGCTACGGCCTGCAGGAAATCTCGATGACCTTTGTATTTTATCAAATGGGAGGAATATCTCTCAGCAGCAGCCTGACAGCTGCATTGTTATTTCGCACAGTGATGATTATCGGCAGTCTGCCCGGAGCATTTTTCATCCCAGGGATTCTCACTCCTTCAGAACCACCTGGGGATTCATGAAATTGGATGTTAATTGATTGAAGACTTTGAGCACTGTAAGCTCTCACTTGGGATTACGCAGCCTCCTGATTTTCACCCTTGCGCTGCATGTTGCCGGTTTCTACCAGCTGATCATACCTGCATACCAGGATGGAATACTTTTGATTTCACGCAAGTGGTGGATTTTAGGCGTTGCTTACTCGTTGTTGGTACTTCTGGATCTTATTTTCGTAATCCTGAGCTGGACAATAGCTGTAAATTGGATTGAAGACAGGATTCGTATAGCTGTAAGGCGACTCGCATTTCTTGGTTGGCTTAATGTAATCATTTACGCGGTCGCTGCTGCAATTCTGACTTACCTGGTTTATGGCATTAGCTGGGGATTGGTGCCGCCGGGGAGCCTGACGATTCTCGCCATGTTCTGGTCGGTTGCATTATTCGGCTGCTTATTCCTGAGAGCCTCAAATAAACCCGATCATCCGTTAAGTCAAGTACCATGGATTGGCTACCTGGGTTTTTCCGTTTTGCTCACGGCATTCATCTACCGGATCTCTTCTTTCTTTCCAGACATCTCATCCTACCCTTTCACACTCACATGGTCTGAAACCAGCCGGTTTTATTACGCATCCCTGTTTTTCGCAAAAGATATATATGGATTTGTTATTCCACCAACTGTACTCCACCCAAGCCGTTATCTTTTACAATCCATCCCTTTCCTGCTCCCTGCTTCTCCGTTGTGGTTGCACAGAGCCTGGCAGTTGATCCTGTGGGTGGGATTCACCCTGGTGACCTCTTTAGTGCTCGTGAAACGGCTGTCAATTCGCAACCGGTTGTGGCAGTGGCTTTCCTTCCTGTGGATTTTCCTGTTTTTATTGATCGGTCCCGTTTATTACCATCTTCAAGTCCCAGTCATACTGGTTTGTTTAGGTTTCAACAGGTCTGAGATCGAGTCGATCAGGAAACGGAATTTTATCTCCTTCATCAGTATACTTCTGGCCAGCGCCTGGGCGGGTATCAGCCGGGTAAACTGGTTTCCGGTGCCAGGTATGCTGGCGGTTACATTATGGTTGCTCGAGGTTCCTCTTCAGCAAACAACGAGCTCAGATAAGGAAACTGAACAGAGCATCGTTTTACGAGATATCTTTAGTTATTTACTGAAACCCGCTGGCTGGTCTCTTCTCAGTCTAGGAATCGCTTTTCTTTCGCAAGGTTTGTATATTCTATGGTCTGGGAATCCAGCCAGTGAATTTGCCTCCAGCTTTTCTTCCGGTTTGCTCTGGTACCGCCTATGGCCGAATCCAACCTTCATTTTGGGAATTTTACCTGGCATCCTGCTGCTTTCCTTCCCTTTGCTCTGGATCATCGTGCTGCGGTTAAAAGAAATCTCTGATATAAAACCGCTTTGGCGCTCCATTCACTTCATCCGGTTGCTTGGATTGGCGGCTGGCCTGGTTGTTTTATTCATCGCCGGGCTGGTTGTGAGTGTGAAAATTGGAGGGGGAAGCAATTTGCATAATATGGATTCATACCTCGTGCTGCTCCTGGTTATTTCGGCCAGTTTCTTTTTCAAGAAAGTAATTGCGGATCAAAATGCTCCCGAAAATTATTCTTCAAAACTCGATCAGTCTCTCATAAAAAATTATAAGGAAATCCAGATTGCTCTAAGTGCTGCGCTATCAATTGTGGTCCTCTTCAGCATTTTAGGTCGCGGACCTGTTCCCGCACTGCCGGATCAGAAAACGATCGATAAAGCCATAAAAGAACTCAAACAGAATATTGAAAAAGCCAAACTTACAGGAGGTGAAATCCTCTTTTTATCGAACCGTCACCTGATCACGTTTGAGGATGTCGAAGGCGTCCGGTTGGTACCGGAATATGAGCGGGTTTTCCTGATGGAAATGGCGATGGCTGGCAACACTGAATACCTGGAAAAATTTCATAATGAACTGAGAGAGCATCGATTCTCTCTCATAATCAGTGAGCCACTCTTCTTGCGCCAAAAAGATGAGAATGAAATCTTTGGGGAAGAAAATAACGCCTGGGTCCAGGCTGTTTCAAGGTACGTGCTTTGTTTTTATAAGGAAGAAAATCGTGCACGCGCAGTCAATATCCAGTTCTTCACTCCGAATTCTAATGCGGGTGAATGCCCGTAGCGAATAATGTATTGGAGTAGAACTGGCAGTTTCTTCGACCTGTTAGCATGGGGATTGCTTTTCAGCCTTTTCTGGGCTGGGGGGTGTTTACTTTGCGCGTATGTTTTTAGATTGCGAAGTCGTGAAATCCCATTAACCGGTATGGGGGTGGGTTTTCTGCTTTTTATTCTCCTGAGTAACCTTTTAGCATACGGTTTTCCTCTTCCTCTTGCCAACTGGGTAGCAGCAGTCTTGCTATTTCTTTGTGGAATGCTGGCTGGCTGGCGCTCGAAATTTCACCTGCGGATGAAACCTGGCGGCTTGATGAAATATTGGAAACAGGCTGCTTCTTTTACTTTCTTGATGGTCTTATTTTCTTTGATCCTGCGTGGATTGACTATTTTTGATGAGTATTCGAATTTACCGCTGGTCGGCACATTGGCGTCAGGCACCTTCCCACCCAGGTTTTACCTGGACAGCGAGATTCCTTTGTTTTACCATCACGGCTTGCATATGTTCGCAGCCAGTCTCGTTCAGATCGGGGGATTGTTGGTGTGGAGCGCATTCGATCTTAGCAGGACCTTCACCATTGTACTGACCATTCTCCTCACCTGGTTGTGGATTAGGCGTTATTCTCACAACCGCTTCTTCATGGCATTCGCTCTCTCACTTGTCTTATTCGCCAGTGGTGCGCGCTGGCTCCTTTTGTTGTTACCCCAAAACGCATTGGAACACATCAGCGCCACCATCTCTCTACAGGGCTCTGCACTGCAAACTGACCCGACTCTTAAGGCGGCTTTACTCAAGCCCTGGAATATCGAAAGCGGCAGTTCACTGCCATTCCCTTTCGCCTTCGCCAACGGGATTATCCCACCCCTATCGTTGGCATTGGGAGGCAGCGGTGCGGCTCCTCAAATGACATTAATCCTTTTCTTGCTGCTTTCAAAGCGGCGCTGGCAGGCATCAACAGGCCTGCTTTTCGGCTGTTTATTGGCTTCTTTAGGCCTATTAGGAGAGTACCTCCTGGTTATGGCCTTGGCAGGGACCTTTTTGGCGCTGGTATTTACCTTTGTTAAGAAATCAGGTACAAAGGATTTATGGGGTTGGGGATGGCTGTTTATTCCCAGTGCCATTTTGATTCCAGTTATGGGAGGAGTTTTGACTGGGATCTCTCGCAGCATTGCAGCACGGTTATTTGGCACAGCATTCAGTAATCTCACATTCACTGGCATGTCCTTGCGCTGGCCTCCCGCCTTCACTTCCTCACATTTGGGGAGTCTTTCACTTGTAAATCTTGATCAAGTGGTCGTTTCAGCCACAGAAATCGGTCCCGTCCTCATGCTCGCTCCGCTCTCCATCTGGGTCATTTATTCATCCCTGAAATCACATAAGTTGATATTAGCAGGATTGGGGATTGGCGCCTGGTTTGGAGTGATAGTCCCATTATTTCTAAAACTCTCATTCAGTGATCGGGATGTATCGCGGATTATTGGACTAGGTCTTTTCATGTGGCTGATAATTTCTCTTCCCTGGTGGTGGATATATTTACGCAAAAACCATAATCGATGGGTCGTGGGGTTTTCTTTCTGGGCTTTGACAATCCTTAGTGGGCTTGCATTGTTTCCGGCTCAATGGATCGCCATCCAACAGACCAGGTATTCTTACTTCCTTGACGAGCCAGACGCCCTGATGAGCAGAATGCATTGGGATGAACTCGACCGGAACGCGAAAATGCTGGACTTATTCAAGCCTTCTCGCCCAGGGACGCTTTTCGGTTTGAGCAACGGTCATGC